>PPYF01425399.1_pt1 | contig 14481 bp, 10 predicted proteins | sample 1559871 | NCBI WGS metagenome assembly PPYF01 (sample SAMN08240021, study PRJNA423297) | Human gut metagenome, whole genome shotgun sequencing project. | reverse complement strand
GCCAGTTACCGCTATAACTGAACGCTGTATCGGATAAAAACGCCAGCACGATGCCGAGTGTGACCATCAACTGGTACATGCTGATCATCTTACCGCGAACGTTTTCACTTGCCATTTCAGAAAGATATAGAGGAGCGGTGTAAGACGCGATCCCAACAGCAATGCCCAACACCACACGAGCGGCGATTAACATCTCTACGCTGGTCGCAAAAGCGGACCCTATCGAACCGAGTACAAACAGGATGGCCCCCGCCATCAGGCTGTATTTACGCCCCAGGCGGAACGACAGCCACCCATTAAACAGCGCACCAATTGCTGCGCCGAGCATCATGCTACTGACCACCCATTCCTGCAAACGGCTGGTCAGCACAAAGTGATCGGTAATGAACGGCAACGCTCCGGCGATTACGCCGATATCAAGACCAAATAACAATCCTGCGACCGCAGCAGCTACCGAAACAAACATATTCATACGCCGCGTATCCCGCAGAGGACGTGGCGTTAAAGCAGATTCCGTATTGATAGTAACCATTTTTTCCTGCCAGCAGAGAGTAAGACATAGTGAAAAAATACGTGAACAACTCACACAGGTGTCAGGTCGGAAATAGCATAAATATGGATTAAATTGCTGCGACATGTCGTTATGTGATGGATATTCCAATTTTCAAATTAAGTTGAATTATTGAGATTATTATTAACCACATAATTTTAAAGCAGATAAAATTCATAAAGTTCATTAATTGATAATTGATATGGATTATTTCATAACCATGATATGGATTATGATGATCTACAGATATAAAAAACCCTGCCATGCGGCAGGGTCATAAAAGTAAGAGGAATGAATTAACGCGCCAGCCAACCGCCATCCACAGCAATGGTATAACCATTTACATAATCTGAAGCGCTGGAGGCAAGAAACACTACCGGCCCCATCAGGTCACTCGGCAGTCCCCAACGGCCAGCCGGAATGCGGTCGAGAATTTCCGCGCTACGTTGTTCATCTGCCCGCAGTTGTTGGGTATTGTTGGTCGCCATGTAACCCGGAGCTATCGCATTAACATTAATGTTGTGTTTAGCCCATTCGTTCGCCATCAATCGCGTCACACCCATCACGCCGCTTTTTGATGCGGTATAAGAAGGCACACGGATCCCGCCCTGGAAGGAGAGCATTGACGCGATATTGATAATCTTGCCGCCATTGCCTTGCGCGATAAAGTGTTTCGCCGCTGCCTGAGACATGAAGAATACGCTCTTGATATTCAGGTTCATGACATCGTCCCAGTCTGTTTCGCTGAACTCGAGAGCGTCTTCGCGGCGAATCAATCCGGCGTTATTCACCAGGATATCAATATGACCAAACTCCGCTACCGCGCGATCCAGCAGTCCAGGAATGCCATCAATCTTTCGCAGATCGGCGGTCAGGCTTAAAAAACGACGCCCCTGCGCCGTGACCTGCTTGATGGTTTCAGTCGGTTCAACGATGTTAATGCCAACAATGTCACAGCCCGCTTGCGCCAGCCCCAACGCCATCCCCTGGCCCAGCCCAGTATCACAACCAGTGACGACCGCAACTTTACCTTCGAGAGAAAATGCATTTAAAATCATAACAATACCTTATTTGTTTATGCCCACAACTAGCGCAAATCTTTAACGGCCACATGGTCCATATCATCAAAAACCTGGTTTTCACCGACCATGCCCCAGATAAAGGTATAAGCTTTGGTTCCGACGCCGGAATGGATCGACCAGCTCGGGGAGATCACCGCCTGCTCGTTATGCATCACAATGTGACGCGTTTCTTGCGGTTGCCCCATCATGTGGAAAACGCAGGCGTCATCATCCATATTGAAATAGAAATAAACTTCCATCCGGCGCTCGTGGGTGTGACACGGCATGGTGTTCCACAAGTTACCTGGAGCCAGCTCCGTCAGCCCCATACTCAATTGGCAGGTTTCCAGCACATCCGGGACAAAATATTTGTTAATCGTGCGACGGTTACTGGTGAGGTTATCGCCTAACGTGACTGGAGATACTTCGTCCGGTGTGACTTTTTTGGTGGGATACGTCGTATGCGCGGGTGCGCAATTGTAATAAAACTTCGCCGGAGTGGCGGTATCAATACTGGCAAAGACAACTTCTTTTGCACCTTTACCAACATACAGGGCGTCGCGGTGACCGATTTCATAGCATTGACCATCGACAGTAATCGTACCGGCACCGCCAATATTGATAACACCTAACTCGCGACGTTCAAGGAAATTTTTGCGTGCGCACTGTGGATGCTCTGTCTTACGTCCACATCAACCTCCGATAATCAGTGAAGCGTGAAAATAGAAAACAATAATAAAACACTGTTTCGTTTTCTCTATGAGGGGATGATATGCCCATGAGATAGGGTTTTCAATTAAAAATAAAACAATGTTTCATTTTCAAGTTAAGGATTAAAAAAAGTGTAGTGTCGATCACGAATATGTCATGAGAATGGAAAAATCAGGGAGCCCTGAAAAGGTATGTCGACTCACCAGCCATCATTATTCAACAGATTAATGACGGCAGATATTTATCGGTAAGGAGGAAATGCAGAGCTACTCGTCACGTTCAATGGTCAATGCCACACCCTGGCCCCCGCCGATACAAAGCGTTGCCAGTCCTTTGCGGGCATTACGTTTCACCATTTCATGAACCAGAGAAACCAGGATTCGGCAACCGGAAGCGCCTATCGGGTGACCGAGTGCGATCGCACCACCATTGACATTGACCCGACGCTCATCCCATTCAAGCATCTTGCCAACCGAAAGCGCCTGTGCAGCAAACGCTTCATTAGCCTCGATAAGATCGACATCAGCCAACTGCCAGCCAACACGCTCCAGGCAACGACGGGTCGCATACACCGGCGCAATTCCCATCAATGCCGGATCCACACCAACGCTGGCAAATGCGCGGATGCGGGCCAGCACGGGTAAATTCAACGCTCGTGCTTTGGCTTCGCTCATCATCATTACTGCAGCTGCCCCATCGTTTATGGATGATGCATTACCCGCTGTCACAGAACCGAGACTATCAAATGAAGGATTTAAACGGGCTAAGGCTTCTGCGCTGGTGTCAGTGCGTGGCTGTTCATCGGTATCAACAACCAACGTCTGACCGTTACTTTGGGTTATTACCGGGACGATCTCATCTTTAAATCGTCCGGCGTCAATCGCCGCTCGCGCTTTTTGTTGCGAGCTAAGTGCGTAAGCATCCTGCAACTGACGGCTGATGCCATATTCGCGAGCCAGATTTTCGGCGGTGACACCAATATGATAATCATTGAAGGCATCCCACAACCCATCATGCACAAGACTATCAACCAACTGGCTATTGCCAAGCTGTGCGCCGGTGCGGCTATCAGTCAGAACATGTGGTGCGCGGCTCATGTTTTCCTGGCCACCGGCGATGACAATATCAGCCTCGCCACACTGTATCGCCTGAGTAGCCAGATGCAGTGCTTTAAGCCCGGAACCACAAACGTCATTAATAGTGATTGCAGAAACGCTATTAGGAAGACCACCTTTAATAGCCGATTGCCTTGCCGGATTCTGCCCTGCCCCTGCAGTCAACACCTGACCAAGAATCACTTCATCCACCGCATATGCAGGAACGCCGGTACGTTCTATTAACGCTTTGACGACCAGGCTGCCAAGTTCCACGGCGGAATGACCCGCTAACGCACCACGAAAGCAGCCGATAGGTGTCCGTAACGCCCCGACAATCACAACGTCTTTCATCACAACCTCGCACCAATTAACAGTGCAATAGTAAATGATTGTTAATTACAGTTATCTTAATTGTTTAAAAAAGGTGATTTTTATCACAAAGGAAATACGCCTGAGTAGCAGTCAGAGACATAACTGGCACGTAAGGTTTGCAACCACTAACCCACCAATAGAGAGGTAGATAGGGCGTTAATCTCCCATACTTAACCTGGTTTATGGTAAATTGCCCTCCATTTTGTTTAATTTGTAGATGATACGTTCAGATAATGTCTAATATTTGGTCAAAAGAAGAAACTCTGTGGAGTTTCGCGCTCTACGGCACAGCCGTTGGTGCAGGCACGCTCTTCCTTCCTATTCAGTTAGGTTCGGCGGGGGCTGTGGTCCTGTTTATTACTGCTCTGGTCGCCTGGCCTTTAACATATTGGCCACATAAAGCCTTATGCCAGTTCATCCTCTCATCGAAAACATCAGCAGGTGAAGGGATAACGGGCGCGGTAACACACTACTATGGCAAGAAGATTGGTAATCTGATTACCACGCTGTACTTCATCGCCTTTTTTGTCGTCGTGTTGATATATGCAGTGGCAATTACCAACTCACTTACAGAACAGCTGGCAAAGCATATGGTTATTGATCTTCGCATCCGTATGTTGGTGAGTCTGGGGGTTGTATTAATCCTGAATCTCATTTTTCTGATGGGACGCCATGCCACTATTCGGGTAATGGGATTTTTGGTATTCCCATTGATTGCCTATTTCTTATTTCTTTCTATTTACCTGGTCGGTAGTTGGCAACCTGATCTATTAACAACCCAGGTAGAGTTCAATCAGAATACCCTTCACCAGATATGGATATCGATTCCCGTGATGGTTTTCGCTTTTAGCCATACGCCCATTATTTCTACGTTTGCCATAGACAGACGTGAAAAATATGGCGAACACGCTATGGATAAATGCAAAAAAATTATGAAAGTCGCTTATCTCATCATCTGCATAAGTGTATTGTTCTTTGTCTTTAGCTGCCTGCTTTCTATTCCACCTTCGTATATTGAAGCGGCTAAAGAAGAAGGGGTTACCATTTTATCGGCGCTTTCTATGCTGCCGAACGCCCCAGCATGGTTGTCAATTTCCGGGATTATTGTCGCAGTAGTTGCGATGTCGAAATCATTCCTGGGTACGTACTTTGGCGTTATTGAAGGTGCCACAGAGGTCGTCAAAACAACATTACAGCAGGTTGGTGTAAAGAAAAGTCGTGCATTTAACCGCGCACTATCAATTATGTTGGTATCGCTGATTACCTTCATTGTTTGTTGCATTAACCCGAACGCGATTTCGATGATTTACGCGATCAGCGGCCCGCTCATTGCCATGATACTTTTCATCATGCCTACGCTGTCAACGTATCTCATCCCGGCGCTTAAACCCTGGCGTTCCATCGGAAATCTGATTACCCTGATCGTGGGTATCCTGTGCGTATCGGTAATGTTCTTTAGCTAATATCCGTTGTGGATGGTTCAAAATTGCTTCAATTTTGAACCATCCCAGTTTTCATAATGTTCATTTGTTATTATTCCGCCCTATCACTTCTCTCGTAATATTATATAATTATCAGCTAGTTAAACACACAAAGAGTTCTGAACATCTTAAATAAGACTATTTAAGATACATGACGATTGCATTGCGTAAACGCTTTTTATTTACAAAAAATGGGGAAGTATTACGGCGATTGCGAAAAGTCTGAAGCGCTTGAATTAAGATAATATAGAAAATCAGATACAACAAAAATGGCAGGTAGATGATGTGAAGATAAATTGGAGCGGGCGAAGGGAATCGAACCCTCGTATAGAGCTTGGGAAGCTCTCGTTCTACCATTGAACTACGCCCGCTTCGAGATGCGTAAGGCATTATAAACCTTACGCTCTCCTTAGCAAGTACCACGCTGCTGACTGCTGATTAATTCGCCATCAGCATTTTGGCTTGCTGCCCTGAGGCGGCAAGTAACGTAGCGGATCAATTGCCGTTGCACGGTAACGAATCTGGAAATGCAGGCGAACAGATGCCGCATCAGTGCTCCCCATAGTGGCGATTTTTTGCCCAGCTTTCACGCTTTGCCCATTATTTACCAGCATCGTGTCATTATGAGCGTAAGCCGTAATGTAATCTTCACTGTGTTTAATCATGATGAGATTACCGTAGCCACGCAGCTGGTTGCCCACATACACCACCTTTCCTGCACCCGCGGCGTAAATAGGTGTACCCCGTGGAGCTGAGATATCAATCCCTTTATTGCCGCCATCTGCTGTCGAATACGGCATGATAACTTTCCCTGTCGTTGGCCATAACCAACAACGTTGCCCTACTGGCGGCCAGGAAGATTTCGGTACCGCTGATGACGGTGTAACCGATGCGGTTTTGGTCGTTGATTTGGCGGTTGATTTACGTGTACTACTGCTACTTTTCGCCCCACCCAGTTTTAGACAACATCACGATACCCAGAGATTTTTTATTCAGGCGTCCCGCACTCAAAATCTTTCCTCGCTTAAAAAACAAGACGCCATATCATAGCAGCCGGCTTCTGGATACCCAATCTCTTGCTTCTGGAAAAGCGATGTAATAGAGAAAGAGGTTAATTTCATTTGGCAAAGGGAAGTATCATCAGCAAAATATTTGCTGTAGTGGTATCGAAGTTCCTGACTTTTACCCTATTTCCCACCTTGATGCGTAATAATCCTAATTTATCACATTGATTTTATCGCCACTCATATTGATACGTATCACTGTCCCTATTCAGAGTCCTGTTTCGTATCATATCTGTGTTTTTTTAACGTCATCACACTTCCTTCCTCCCCTCACGCATATAGTCGTTTCTGGCGTAATTCTTGCCTGCTAAGACTAAATCTTTGCCATAAGAACCAAATGTTCAAACCGAGGGGATTTCTATGGAAGCGCGGGAAGCAACCGCTACGGGTGAATCATGCATGCGCGTCGATGCCATTGCTAAGGTCACCGGGCGGGCACGATATACTGACGATTATGTTATGGCGGGCATGTGTTACGCGAAATATGTACGTAGCCCTATCGCACATGGTTATGCTGTAAGTATTAATGATGAACAAGCCAGGAGTTTGCCGGGCGTCCTGGCGATTTTTACCTGGGAAGATGTGCCAGAAATCCCATTCGCCACGGCAGGGCATGCCTGGACACTTGACGAAAACAAGCGCGATACCGCCGATCGCGCACTGCTAACTCGCCATGTTCGTCATCATGGCGACGCCGTTGCCATCGTCGTGGCCCGCGATGAACTCACGGCAGAAAAAGCGGCGCAATTGGTCAGCATTGAGTGGCAAGAATTACCCGTTATCACCTCGCCAGAAGCGGCGCTGGCAGAAGACGCTGCACCAATCCATAACGGTGGCAATTTACTGAAACAAAGCACGATGTCGACGGGTAATGTCCAACAAACAATCGATGCCGCCGACTACCAGGTACAGGGGCACTATCAGACTCCCGTTATTCAACATTGTCATATGGAAAGCGTGACATCGCTGGCATGGATGGAGGATGACTCGCGAATTACCATCGTTTCCAGCACCCAGATCCCGCACATTGTTCGCCGCGTGGTTGGTCAGGCGCTGGATATTCCCTGGTCATGCGTACGAGTCATCAAACCGTTTATCGGTGGCGGTTTTGGTAATAAACAGGATGTACTGGAAGAGCCAATGGCGGCATTCCTGACCAGCAAACTTGGCGGCATTCCGGTGAAAGTTTCCCTTAGCCGTGAAGAGTGTTTCCTCGCAACCCGTACCCGCCACGCTTTTACTATTGACGGGCAAATGGGCGTGAACCGCGACGGAACATTGAAAGGTTATAGTCTGGATGTTCTGTCTAACACCGGCGCTTATGCATCTCACGGGCACTCCATTGCTTCTGCTGGGGGGAATAAAGTCGCTTACCTTTATCCTCGTTGTGCCTACGCTTACAGTTCAAAGACCTGCTATACCAACCTCCCCTCGGCTGGTGCGATGCGTGGTTATGGCGCGCCACAAGTCGTATTTGCCGTTGAGTCTATGCTTGATGATGCCGCGACAGCGTTAGGTATTGATCCTGTTGAAATTCGTTTACGCAACGCCGCCCGCGAAGGAGATGCTAATCCGCTCACGGGAAAACGTATTTACAGCGCAGGGTTGCCGGAGTGTCTTGAAAAAGGCCGGAAAATCTTTGAATGGGAAAAACGCCGTGCAGAGTGCCAGAACCAGCAAGGCAATTTACGTCGTGGCGTTGGCGTCGCCTGTTTTAGCTACACCTCTAACACCTGGCCTGTCGGCGTAGAAATAGCAGGCGCGCGCCTGTTGATGAATCAGGATGGAACCATCAACGTGCAAAGCGGCGCGACGGAAATCGGTCAGGGTGCCGACACCGTCTTCTCGCAAATGGTGGCAGAAACCGTGGGGGTTCCGGTCAGCGACGTTCGCGTTATTTCAACACAAGATACCGATGTTACGCCGTTCGATCCCGGCGCATTTGCCTCACGCCAGAGCTATGTTGCCGCGCCTGCGCTGCGCAGTGCGGCACTGTTATTAAAAGAGAAAATCATCGCTCACGCCGCAGTCATGCTACATCAGTCAGCGATGAATCTGACCCTGATAAAAGGCCATATCGTGCTGATTGAACGACCGGAAGAACCGTTAATGTCGTTAAAAGATTTGGCGATGGACGCTTTCTACCACCCTGAACGCGGCGGGCAGCTCTCTGCTGAAAGCTCCATCAAAACCACCACTAACCCACCGGCGTTCGGCTGTACCTTTGTTGATCTGACGGTCGATATTGCACTGTGCAAAGTCACCATCAACCGCATCCTCAACGTTCATGATTCGGGGCATATTCTAAATCCGCTGCTGGCAGAAGGTCAGGTACACGGCGGAATGGGAATGGGCATTGGCTGGGCGCTATTTGAAGAGATGATCATCGATGCGAAAAGCGGCGTGGTCCGTAACCCCAATCTGCTGGATTACAAAATGCCGACCATGCCGGATCTGCCACAACTGGAAAGCGCGTTCGTCGAAATCAATGAGCCGCAATCCGCATACGGACATAAGTCACTGGGTGAGCCACCCATAATTCCTGTAGCCGCTGCTATTCGTAACGCGGTGAAGATGGCTACCGGTGTTGCAATCAATACACTGCCGCTGACGCCAAAACGGTTATATGAAGAGTTCCATCTGGCAGGATTGATTTGAGGATAACATCATGTTTGATTTTGCTTCTTACCATCGCGCAGCAACCCTTGCCGATGCCATCACCCTGCTGGCTGACAATCCGCAGGCCAAATTGCTTGCCGGTGGCACTGACGTACTGATACAGCTTCACCATCACAATGACCGCTATCGCCATATTGTTGATATCCACAATCTGGCAGAGCTTCAGGGAATAACACAGGCGGAAGATGGCGCGCTGCGAATCGGCTCCGCGACAACATTTACTCAGCTCATTGAAGATCCCGTAATCCAACGCAATCTCCCGGCGTTATGTGCTGCGGCTGCATCAATCGCCGGGCCGCAGATCCGTAATGTCGCCACCTACGGCGGAAATATTTGCAACGGTGCCACCAGCGCAGATTCTGCCACGCCAACGCTAATTTATGACGCGAAACTGGAGCTCCACTCCCCACGCGGTGTTCGTTTCGTCCCGATTAATGGCTTTCACACCGGGCCGGGCAAAGTGTCTCTTGAGCATGACGAAATCCTTGTCGCCTTTCATTTTCCGCCACAGCCGAAAGAACACGCGGGCAGCGCACATTTTAAATATGCCATGCGCGACGCAATGGATATTTCAACAATTGGCTGCGCCGCACATTGCCGACTGGATAACGGCAATTTCAGCGAATTACGCCTGGCATTTGGTGTTGCCGCGCCAACGCCGATTCGCTGCCAACATGCCGAACAGACTGCACAAAATGCGCCATTAAACCTGCAAACGCTGGAAGCCATCAGCGAATCAGTCCTGCAAGATGTCGCCCCGCGTTCTTCATGGCGGGCCAGTAAAGAGTTTCGTCTGCATCTCATCCAGACGATGACCAAAAAAGTGATTAGCGAAGCCGTCGCCGCGGCGGGGGGAAAATTGCAATGAATCACAGCGAAACAATTACCATCGAATGCACCATTAACGGGATGCCTTTTCAGCTTCACGCCGCGCCAGGAATGCCGCTTTCGGAACTACTCCGAGAACAAGGGCTTCTTAGTGTCAAACAAGGTTGCTGCGTAGGCGAATGCGGTGCCTGTACGGTGCTGGTCGACGGCACTGCGATAGACAGTTGCTTATTCCTTGCGGCCTGGGCTGAAGGAAAAGAGATCCGCACGCTGGAAGGTGAAGCGAAAGGCGGTAAACTTTCTCATGTCCAACTGGCTTATGCGAAATCCGGCGCAGTGCAATGCGGGTTTTGTACGCCGGGCCTGATTATGGCTACCACGGCAATGCTGGCGAAACCACGCGAGAAGCCATTAACCATTACGGAAATTCGTCGTGGACTGGCGGGAAATCTTTGTCGCTGCACAGGGTATCAGATGATTGTAAATACAGTTCTGGATTGCGAGAAAACGAAGTAAAAGGATATCCGGCCTGAATTCAGGCCGGATTCTCAGAGGTTATGTGTTTAACAACTCATATTTCTTAATCTTGCGATAGAGCGTAGCAATGCCGATGCCCAGTTCATCAGCAACTTCCTTCTTGCTGTTATGACGTGAAAGCGCCTCGCGGATCATTTGCTTTTCCATCTCCTCCAGCGCCGTGCCGCCCGCATCATCGAGTGACAGGTGCGCCTCACTGACCTCTGTTACATCACTTTGCTCCGTTGTGCCATTATTCAGCAGATTTGGCGGCAATAGCGTGCTGTCGATAACTTCACCTGAAGGAACAACGTTAACCAGATATTCCATCAAATTGCTTAACTCGCGCAGGTTTCCGGGCCAACGATGCTTACGCAATATTTCGACGACATCAGGAGCAATGCCAGGATAAACCGATCCCAGACGACGGGTATGCAGATGTAAAAAGTAATGCACCAGTAATTCAATATCTTCCTGACGTTCACGCAGCGGTGGAAGAGTTATCGGGATAACATTAAGTCGGTAGAAGAGATCTTCGCGGAATTTACCTTCGGCAATGAACTGGGCCAAATTCTGATTAGTTGCAGAAATGATGCGGATGTCGACTTGTATTGGGCTACTGGCACCAATCGGCAGAATTTCACGCGCCTCAATAGCGCGCAGTAATTTAGCCTGCAACATTAATGGCATATCACCAATTTCATCGAGAAACAGCGTGCCCGTATTCGCCGCCTGAATCAACCCTGTTTTACCGTTGGCAGAAGCGCCAGTAAATGCGCCTTTAACATAACCGAACAGTTCGCTCTCCAGAAGCTGTTCCGGAATCGCGGCACAGTTGATAGCAATAAAGGGTTTATTCCGTCTTCCGCTCAACTTATGGATTGCACGGGCGACGACTTCTTTACCCGTGCCGCTTTCACCAACCACCATAACGCTGGATGGGCTGGGTGCAATACGGCTAATGAGTCGTTTTAATTGCCGCATAACACGGCACTCGCCAACCAATTGTTCAATATGCGGTTCATCAGGTGCATTTGCTACAGAAAAACTGGTATGCGATTGGTGAAACGCCATTAAAAATAGTTGTCGGCCCTGGATGTTATGCAACTGACCAATGATTAATTCACTTTTATCATCCCACGAAACAATATGTTGCATATGACCATGGGTAAAATTACTCTCAAATGTTAATGGTCTGAAACGAACAGGTTTTCCAATAATATTATTTTGTACAACACCGAGTGTTTTTAAAGCTGTCTGATTAACAAATTGAACACGATTATCAGCATCAACCACTAACACGCCCTGATCCATATTATCGATCATGGTCGCGAATATTTTACTGATGTTATCTCCTGGTCCCTGATCCTCCAGAAGTTTAGAAACAAAAATGGTGGATATATGGCGAACGTAATCGGAAAATTCGCGTAAATTATCACTGATATGTTCTTGTTGCTCGTGGGTAACGGCAATCAAACTTATCACCCCAACACAACGATCCTGTAAAATGACAGGCGTACCCAGAAATGCTTTTTCGCGGCAATTTTCTTTACTATCGCAACCTTCACAAAGGGGATCGAAGCGAGACTGTGTCACAACTTTTTCAGTTTTCGTTTCCAGGACGTGGCGGAGCAGGCGTGAGTTGCCGCTCAACTGGCGGCCAAGAAACTTCCCATACGCGCCCGTTCCGGCGACGCGACACAAGTTTTCATCAACGATCTCAACCTCAAGCTGCAAAACGCTGGCAAGCATTCTGGCAAAACGCTGAATTGTCGGTTGAATTTGCATCAATACTGACTGCGTAGTCGCAAGCTCCATAGCTTTACCTTCCAGACTTACTTAAAAGTCGATCATTGAAGACGTTGATGGTTCACAGATCATGATGATATTAACTCAGGCGAAATTGGCTTTGATAAAAACATAAGATTTTTATCACTTTCTAATAAAATTATGGAAGAGATATCACATTTCTATATCAATATGAGAATTACAGCGGCAAGTTTATCAAACTGAAGAGAGATAGCCTGCCTCTTTATCTTATTTCTGATACTTAGCAGCAAATAAATAACGTGATAAAAAAAGCCAAACGTTTTCGTATTTTACAAACAACCGGAAACTGGCATCAATATGTGATCAACCCCACACATTATCCGTCAAATTAGCCTTTCGCAGCCGCGTGGATAATTCTGGCACACTTATTGTTAGTCCCAGGTATAGCTGTGAAAACACCAATCACTTTGGCACGTCACAGTGAAATAAACCACTTTGCCTGTCATTCCACTATCGGGACTTTATGATGAAAACTGTTAATGAGCTGATTAAGGATATCAATTCGCTGACCTCTCACCTGCATGAAAAAGATTTTTTGTTAACGTGGGAACAGACGCCAGACGAACTGAAACAAGTACTGGACGTTGCCGCCGCGTTAAAAGCACTGCGTGCTGAAAACATCTCAACCAAAGTCTTTAATAGTGGATTAGGTATTTCCGTATTCCGCGACAATTCCACCCGTACCCGCTTCTCTTATGCTTCCGCGCTTAACCTGCTCGGCCTTGCACAACAAGATCTTGACGAAGGTAAATCACAAATCGCTCACGGCGAAACCGTGCGTGAAACCGCCAATATGATCTCCTTCTGCGCTGACGCTATCGGTATTCGCGACGATATGTATCTGGGCGCAGGCAACGCCTATATGCGTGAAGTTGGCGCGGCACTTGATGACGGCTACAAACAAGGGGTTCTGCCACAGCGTCCGGCTTTAGTGAACCTGCAATGCGATATTGACCACCCGACTCAATCAATGGCTGATCTGGCATGGTTACGTGAACACTTTGGTTCACTGGAAAACCTGAAAGGTAAAAAAATCGCCATGACCTGGGCCTACTCCCCAAGCTATGGCAAACCGCTCTCTGTACCACAAGGCATCATCGGTCTGATGACCCGCTTCGGTATGGATGTCACCCTGGCCCATCCGGAAGGCTACGACCTGATCCCGGATGTCGTTGAAGTTGCTAAAAACAATGCTAAAGCCTCCGGTGGTAGCTTCCGTCAGGTCACCAGCATGGAAGAAGCCTTCAAAGACGCAGACATCGTTTATCCGAAGTCATGGGCACCTTACAAAGTGATGGAAGAGCGTACTGAATTGCTGCGTGCGAACGATCACGAAGGCTTAAAAGCACTGGAAAAACAGTGTCTGGCACAGAACGCGCAACACAAAGACTGGCATTGTACTGAAGAGATGATGGAACTGACCCGTGATGGCGAAGCCCTGTACATGCACTGCCTGCCAGCTGATATCAGCGGCGTATCCTGCAAAGAAGGTGAAGTGACTGAAGGCGTATTCGAAAAATACCGTATCGCTACCTACAAAGAAGCCAGCTGGAAGCCTTATATCATCGCCGCGATGATCCTGTCCCGTAAATACGCCAAACCAGGTGCACTGCTCGAGCAACTGCTGAAAGAAGCGCAAGAACGCGTGAAATAACCCCTCGGGCCGATCAGCTGGTCGGCCCTCTATTTCCAGAGGCCAAAAGGATAGGATATGTCCGTTTTCTCATTGAAGATTGATATCGCCGATAACAAATTTTTCAACGGCGAAACATCACCGCTTTTTTCGCAAAGCCAGGCAAAACTGGCACGCCAGTTCCACCAGAAAATTGCTGGTTATCACCCAACACCGCTTTGTGCGCTGGACGATCTCGCAAACCTGTTTGGTGTAAAGAAAATTCTCGTCAAAGACGAATCAAAACGATTCGGTCTGAACGCCTTCAAAATGCTCGGCGGTGCGTACGCCATCGCTCAATTATTGTGTGAAAAATATCATCTTGATATCGAAACGCTGTCATTTGAGCACCTGAAAAATGCCATCGGCGAAAAAATGACTTTCGCGACTACCACCGACGGCAACCACGGGCGCGGTGTGGCATGGGCAGCACAGCAACTCGGACAGAATGCGGTGATTTACATGCCGAAAGGTTCTGCTCAGGAACGCGTTGACGCCATTCTAAACCTCGGTGCCGAGTGCATCGTCACGGATATGAACTATGACGATACCGTTCGCCTGACCATGCAACACGCGCAGCAGCACGGCTGGGAAGTGGTACAGGACACGGCATGGGAAGG
>PPYF01470308.1_pt1 | contig 14487 bp, 25 predicted proteins | sample 1559871 | NCBI WGS metagenome assembly PPYF01 (sample SAMN08240021, study PRJNA423297) | Human gut metagenome, whole genome shotgun sequencing project. | reverse complement strand
CGGGGTTCTCCGCGGTCTCATCCACGGCGGGGTCCAGGACGGTGGTCTCGCCGAGCGAGCTCATGGCCTCATCGGCGCCATCGTCGATGGGGTCGGTGTCGGGGGCGGAGTGGTCCTCGGTCATGGGGTCGAGGTCCTTCTCATCGAAATCGTTCATAGTCGACTCTCTTTCACAATGGTTCTGATACGAATTGGGGTTGGCAGTTACTCGCGGTGAAGGTCGCCGCAATCGTCACGGAGGGGCTGGGGATCGCCCTCCCCGTCATCGATGATATCGTCGAAGAGCTCACCGATCGGCTCGTCGGGCAGAGGGTCGGCCGCGCAGGTGCACCCGGAGTAGAAGTCCAGGAGCATCGAGAGGCCCTCGTCGTCGCCGATGGTCACGCGCACGTCGCGGTCCACGCCTTTGTCGAGGCACTGCTCGGGGCGCGCCTCGGAGGCGGCGCCGCCGATCGCGGCGATCCTCTCGAGCAACACGGCGCTCCACCAGTCCCGTCCGTCGGGCCTGGAACGCACCGCCGTGACGCGGTACTCGGCCAAAGCGGAATCGGAACGATAGGCGATACGCTCCCCTATCTGCAACGGCGAGTCCGACTTGAGCACGTCGATGCAGAGGCTCTCCACGGGCTGCGGGAAGGTTCCCGGGCCCGCCGGCGCGGGCCGCTCGGCCTTGAAGTGCGTGCCGGCCACGTCGGCCTCGCCCGCACCGCCCACGACCCTCTTGCGATCAACGGCCATCTGCGGACAGCTCCGGTACGTCGAGGGGCTTGCCCGACATTGCGGCGTCCACGAGCTCGCGGAACGTCGCGCTGATGGTCACGTGGCTTCCCTCGGCCTGCGATCTCATATAGTCCGCCTGCTCCTTCGTCAGTGAGATGGTGAGGCGCCTGGACTCATCGCCGAGGATGTTCGGGCGTCCCGCCAACTTGTCGACGGACATGGGGACTCCTTTCTCTCAGGGTATTTCGTATGAAGAAATTATACCCCTTTGACGAGCGGAAATGCACGGGATAGAACACTTGTTTGCAAATAGTTGATTTTAATGAACTCGGAAACGCGGTATCATTGGCTTGCGCTGTAGGTGTTGGTGAAGTCCTCGTCTTGGCAGCTCCCAGGTTGATACAATCATGGCTATCTTGGCCATTGCGTTTATCCGTCCTCGAAGGTATCCAGATTCCAGGTTGATACAATCAGTGGGGCATTCTCCATCATTTCAGTTTTGGTCCTCAAAGGTGGTCAAATCCCAGGTTGATACAATGTCCAAGGCTATGGTCAACGCGGCGCACAGGCCCTCGTAGTTCGCCGGACCCCAGGTTGATACAATGAAGTCACTGCTTCCAGGCTGATGAAGGAGTCCTCGTCTTGGCAGCTCCCAGGTTGATACAATTCCGGTGTTTCAGCGCCTCAGTACTTATCTGTCCTCGAAGATGACCAGATTCCAGGTTGATACAATCTTTTGGCGCAACGACTATAGTTTTGTCTAGTCCTCGTCTTGGTACCAGATTCCAGGTTGATACAATGCCCAAGGCTATGGTCAGCGCGGCACACAAGTCCTCGAAGTTCGCCGGACCCCAGGTTGATGAACATGAAGTCGTCCTTGACCCAACCGCCGTAGCCCTCGAAGGTGTCCAAATCCCAGGTTGATGCGATCATCAGCGCCGTCATCGTCTATATCGACCGTCCTCGAAATTGGCCAGATTCCAGGTTGATGCAATTCAAAAGTCTTTTGCCATGAGTCGGATGACCACGAGGGACCCCAAAGACGATGCGAAAGCACCATGGCTGACACTTGCTCGAAAGTTGCCGGAAAGGCATCTGAGCAAAAAACTGAACCATAGAGCAAACAGGGAGACCTCGTCCTTGACAGCAATGCAACGGAAACTGTTCCGACGCATTTAGCGTCTGGCGAAACGAATGACCTGCGCGATGGTCAAGGTCCGCCGGACCCTTTCAAGCCCATCAACGCACCGCAATAGCGGAAGCTGAAGGACCAAACGCGGATGAGAGAATATGGACCCGACTCACGGGCCGGAGAAGGTGACCACGGCCTGTTGAGCTTCAGCGGAAATCAGCACCTTTTCAAGAAGGTCGGAGATGAGGGTGCAGTCGCGAGCGGCCTCCCCCGCCGAGAGGGAGCCCCAAGTCTCGTCAGATTTCGCGCCCGCAGTGACGACTCGTCCATCTCCGGACACGTATATGCGTCGATCCGCGGGGATGCCCTCGAGCATGGACGAGAGGACGCGCAATTTGTCGCGAATCACCCCGCACTCGCCAACTGTATACGCGTTGTCATAGTACCAATCGAACCCTTGCAAGCGCCAAGGCGTTACCATCCGGCTGTTGATGTCGAGGTTCGCGTCGAAATGCACCTCGAGCATCCTGCGGAGCAACGCCTCGACGACATTCGACTCGATGCAGAGCATCTCACCCTTCGCCTTCAACGGGCAGAAGCTCCTCGTCCATCGGTCCTCTCCACTCTCGCCGGGAAGCTGGGGCAGCAGCGGGAAGACGGTGAAGCAATCGCCGGGGTCGAAGCCCCATTTCACATGCCAACCCTCCGATGGTGAGAATGAGGTGTTCTCGTCGCGCATGGCCTTCCAACTCTCTTCGATCATGGCCGATCAACGGGGGTTCTCCCCAAACCTCTCACTATTATCGCTCGAGTCTCAGCCTGGTCCCTTAATATCCTTTCTAACCGTATTCGCTGAACGGTGCAGGCTCTAAGCTCTTCGATCTCATTCTGTCTAACGTGATGCGCCCTCACCTTCTCTTCATCCTGACGAATGCTAATAGTGACTAATGGAAGATGTTCGAGTTGCTGCTCCATAGCGTCCGTGATATCCATGGAACGCCAATATTCCTCTTCAAGAACCTCTTCGATGATAAGCATGTGCAACATCACCTCCGATGCGTAACCCATGTTGTATATGATTGCATCATCATGCTAGAAAGAACATTCCCAACAGGTAAATGATGGTATCGAAGATGTCTGCCACTCACCGGGTCTTGCAGACGGTCAGGCGAGATGAGGTTATACGAAGCATCGACTTGCGCACCCCAAATCGACAAAAGGAGGTAATTATGTCCAGGACCCTCAAGGACAGGCCGTGGCGCCTCGGGGGCGATCGCCACAAGTGGGTCATCGTCGCCAACCACGGCGCCCATGGCAAGTTCACGACCGAGATGCGGCGCGCCCGCCGGCGCGAGGAAAAACAACTGCTGGCGGGCGGCGAGGAGCGCATGCCGCGCAAGAGCAGGTGGCGCTACATGTACTTCGATTGACGGGGTGTGCCCATTGTCAGCATAAAGAATGAGGCATGGCTGTCTTCCTGACCGACCGCTCCATAGCGCCGAACAGATTAAATACGCGTATCTTCTCGCATGTGAACACCAGCTCATCATGGATGCGGACAAGTAAGGAGGTCGAGGAGTACCTGCACAAGCTCAGCAATAGGCATCAGCAGCGCTATGCGGAGATCTCCGAGGCCGACAATGAGCGTCGGCACGCGACACTCCAATCGAAAGGTGTGGAAACTTGATATACATGACAGGGGCTTCGCAGTGCTTTTGGTAACTTACCGATCGTCTTGCACATATGTGTAAGACCGGTCTTGTGCAAATGTGTAAGACGCGAAGTACGGCAAAAGGCCCGGCCATATGGCCGGGCCTTCGCTTTGAGCCGTGTGAACGGAGTCAGGCTAGATGGAGCCGCGATTATCGACGGTATCGAAATCGCCATGACCGGCGGCGCCTTCACGGGCCTCAGCCTCCGCCACCTTGCCCTCGGCGAATTCCTGGAGGTTGGAAAGCCCCACCTCGCCCTCGCTCTCCCTGGCCATGTGGACATGGGCCCTGAGGTCGCCGTTATCGGCCATCTCCTCGATGTAGTCTGAGACGCGATCGGCGAGCAGGGAGTTGACCCAGCGGCAGACCCTGTCGAGGTCGTCATTCGCCTCGAGACCGAAGCCCGAGATCTTCTCCAGAGCGGAGGGGGTCAGGCCGGGGACGGCGTACTTGGGATGAACGGCCTCGTTGAGGTAGCAGGAGGCTGACATCACGTCGCTGAAATACTTACCATAGCTCCACGACCTGCTCTGATGGTCGAACCCGGCCGCGACGATGAAGGGGCTGTAGGCGTTGGATGGATTGAACAGGAGGGCGTCCTCGCCGCGGGTCTCGAGGATGACGAGGGACTCATGCCATGCCCTGTCATCGCGCGCCTTCTCGCCGATGAGTTCTGGGGCGGATTCGGACATGAAGGGTCCGTCGGGGTCGCATTCGACGGCGGTCGGCTCCTCATGGACGCCGTCGTAGCAGTTGGTCTGAAGTCGGGTACGCCCGTCGTAGGTGAGATCGCCGTCGCAGACCTCGGTGAGGCTGACGAAGCCCCTGGAGCCGTCGGCCTTCTCGAGTTCCACCGAGATGCCGGGGTACTCGCCCTGCTCGCCGACGACTTCCGCGTGGAGAGTTCCCAAGGAGGTCTTGATCGAGATTTTTCCATTGACTTCATGGTTCACGTTATCGCCCACGTACATGACGAGCCGCCTTTCAGTCGCGCTGATGGTAAATCCGATTTGATGCTAGCGCGCCGGATGGGAGGGGTGGGCGCTAGGTACAGTTGTTGGCGGATATGCGGATGAAGAACGCCTCGGCACGTCTTCGCAAGTGATGATCGCGATCCGTCGGCGGTCCTGCAAACCACGCCACAGACGGTTTGATCAGAAGTCGAATACGGGCCGATACTAAGAGGGCCCTAGTAGGACTAGGGCCAGATGAACGGGTTGGATGACGAGTTGATCCAAGATGGGAGGCGATCAGCACGGGCCGAGATAGAGGCCGGCGAGCTTGAGCTCCCGGAGGGTCGAACGCTGGGCCGCGTTGGGGGTCCCCAGGATGCCACGCTCCCACACCGCCACGCAACCGGTCTCCTCGCACAGCCAATCCGTCGGGCCCGCGGCGGGCACGTATGGCCAAGCCTCGAGATAATCGACGAAGTCCCGCGCCTCCATGAAGCGCTCGAGCAACCAGCGCTGGTGACTCGGAATCGCGTAGTGGACGACGCCCTCCGGGTCGATGCAGACCTCGAGATAATGACAGAACGTCCGCCTATGGGTCTCTATATCGAAGGGTCCGGATAGGACTTCTTGGATATCGGGCATCTTTCTCAATCCTCTCGCGGCTTGGAATGGAATTGCACCTCAACTGCCAATTCCGCGCCTCATCATCTGGTATAGCAGGAACGCGACGCTATGATCTCTCTGCGCCCTCTCGGGGGTAAGAGTGATGTATTGGAGCAACCTCTTTCGCGGAGCGTCCGGAACGAATATCGTGCAGTTCTGCGGAAGCATGCGCTTCTCGCGCAACTCATCGGCCAGATCGCGTTCGCAGACGAGCCAGTTCTGGTCCCCGTTGAAATTCAACCCGTGACCGCTTTTGAAGTCTGCCAGACAGCTCTTCACCTCCACGAAGTAGAACAGGCCGCGCTCGAGCTCCGCCTCGCACATGACGGGATAGCCGCGCGTCGCCGGTTTGAAGGCCATGAAGTCGACTATGCCAGATCCAAGCGCACCGCCGTCGACCGGGACCTCACTCGCCCAACATGGGGTGAGGTTCGCGAGTTTCTTTCGCACCAACTCGGAGAGCTCCTCCGTGGTGTCCCTTCGGTTCATCGGCATCCCTTCCACAATAGGTCGTCCGGACATCAGGCCAACCCATCGACTCCGGCCCCGATCAGATTCAGGACGAAATGCGGGAGAACCACCGCCATGAGAATCACCACGCCGACCGCGTTGGAGAAATAAAAGGCGAGCATCACGGAGTCTGAGGCACGCTGATGTCCGCGCTCATCGAGTCTCAACGCGATGAAAAGCAGGCTCGACGTGATGATCGGGATGCAGATCAGGGTCATGTTCATCAAGACATTCATTGCGAGTTGCTTCTTTCGAGATCATTCTGACATTGTTGGATAAGGTCGATCGCGTCACCGGGACCATGGGAGCCAAAAGGCGTTTGGACGCGCGTGTTCCATCGGAGGGTCAGCTCGTCGAGGAACTCGTCCGTCATTTGCACGCCGCACCGGGGGCAGAAGATTCCGTGAAGCGGCGGGGCCGTCCCGGTTGCAGGTCGCACGGTCATGCGGTCCGGCATATGGCCGCAAAAAGGGCAGGGATGAAGTCTCACGTCTGGCACGCGTCACCTCCGGGCAACCCGCTCGGTCCGTCCGTGGGCATTGAGAAGGCGGATGACGGAACCCTCATGGTCACGCGCCCGCAATGCCGACTCGAACGATGAACAACACGAGCAGCAGAACCCCGAAAAGGCAGAAGCCGGCCATCACGAGCTCGGAGAACCGTCCGAGCCCGAGGAGCTCCAGGCCGATGGCGAAGAGGCCGAGGGCCATGGTGAGGCAGAAGGCCGCGATGAGGAGGAAATCGATCAACTAAGGTACTCGCTTCCGAATGAGAGATGAGTTTGCATATGGTTGGTAGCTATCGGAGCTTCGGGGGGATCAGGCGACGGCCGCAATGGGGACAGTACTCGGGCACGGACAACGAGAAGACGTTGAACTGGGGAGAATCGAACTTCTCCATATCCGTCTTATCCTCCCTTACGTAACCGGCCCACCCGCAGTTGGAGCACCAGACCCCGTACCACGGCGCCATATCCGATCTGTCCTCCGCCGAGCGGGGCGGCTCGTAGACCTTCGTCTCATAGGGCGCGCACTCGTGGCGCACCTCGATCTGCGAGGGCCACTCCCCCGCCCGCCAGTTCCTACCGAGCTCCAAGTGGAAGCCGATATGCGAGAAACCCATGTCCAAGCTCCAATCAGGTACGAGGCCGGTCACTTCGCCTGACGGTCAGCGGGCGCCTTGGGGGCGCGCTTATAAGGGAACCGGTCATCGCCGCGGAGCCTCAGGTCATGGACCCTGCGGTTGATCGAGTAGACGGAGCGGTTCATCCTCTGGGCAACCTGTTTTGAGGACATGGCCGGGAAGAGTTCGGCGAGGGTCGCGTCGTCCTCCTCGCTCCATGAGCTGCGGTCTCCGTCGAGCGAGAGCACCTCCGCCCTGCATTGGACCGCACGGGCGGTCCTGCCGAGAACGGCGCCGATGGAGCGGGCCGTGTACCTCTTGTAGGTACGGCGCAGGAACTCATCCTCGGTCTCGGTCCACGGCTCCCCCCAGGCGGACTGCGTGGCGATCGGCATCTTCGAGACATCTACCATGTGCAAGCACTACCTTAGATATGACATGCGGAATATGGCGTGGATCGCGGTCAGTCCCAGTCGGGGCCGTCGATCTTGGGGACGCTGAAGCCCCTGATCGGCCCGTTGTAGATGAGGCCGTCCTCGAAGAAGAGCGAGATGGGATTCTCTTTGCGCCTGGGCGATTCGATTTCGACGCGGGCGAGGACGGCCTTGGAACCGTCGGGCCTGCAAATGACCATGCCGGCCACCATGGGCACCCCGTCGTCGGTGAAGGGATAGGGGAACTGCCCTTTGACGAGGCACGAGCCGATCCTGCTCGCCTTCAACTCGTCGGGCGTCTTCGCGTTGCCCATCCCGTATACGACGTTGCCGCGCAAGTCGGCGTACTCCGCCAGGACGTCCCTCGTGGCCCTCTCGAGGTCCTCGACCGATGACTGCCCGCGCTTCACGCGCATCAGGACGTCGGTGAACTTGTTGCACGCCTCCCTCATCGGCGCCCCCTGGGATGGGCCTCGGCCACGAGCGTGGCCATGCGCTCCCTCTGGCAGCGACCGGTGGTGCTGATGCGCTGGGTCTCGCCGACGTTGACCTCTCGCAGGATCTTGCGGGCCGTGACGCGGCCGATCCTGGGCATCTTCAACAAGAAGGTGTATGCGTACATGCGGCGCACCGCGGGCTGCGCCATCGCCTCGAGCATGGGCATATCGCCCGCTATTACCTTGTCTATGATTTCCGACCGCTCGCGCAAGATCTGCGACCTGCGCTCATTGGCGCTTTCGAGGTCGTCGAGCAGTCCTTCCGTAGTCCAACTCACTTGTGTCCCCTCTCGCTCAGCCAGGCTCTACGAGGCCTGTGCGAGGACCGACACGCGCGCGCGGACTGTGGAACGTTTGAGCCGCATTTACGGGTGCTCGGGGCACCGCGTGCACATCGGCCAATCTCTCGCTCGACGGCATGGGAAGCGCCGCCTGATAAAGAGTGTATCAGAATGTACTAGTGAGTTCATCACAATATACTGGCAACACCCAGACAAATTGTCAGGAATGAGTTAAGAGGCAGGGTGTCGAACGAAAGCGCGTCCGCCGGGACGTGACGGGCGCGCTTTGGATTATATCTAGCTGAGGCGCATCGTGGAGTAAAAGCGTCTCAGATGAATCTCCCAGTCGAATCGACGGGCGGATAGGAAACCACCTGCGCCCGCGTATGCTCAAACATTCGACGGGCTAATGAAAACGCGCCATCGCCACGTAAAACTAAGCGCTCCACACTCTTATAGTCCTCGTCAAGTGCGGCCGAGAGGTCGAACAATGACATTCCTCGCACAGTGGAGCAGTACCTGAGATTATGCGCAAGTTGTTCCCTTGTATCAGAAGTGACGGCGAGCATATCCGGTGCTTCCAGTCCCATAGCATCATATGGATTGACGCCATCAGCCGTCGGGGCTTCGCGAAAGAGCACTGACATGAACACCTCCGGACGAGAACCAACAATAGAACAGGCCACCTATGGAATGAATTCATAGCATAATATTGTCGGCTTTCCGTCGATACATGCCAGAACCCATATCTCAAGAAAGAGATTTTACTGCGCTTTTGGTGATTTGCTACTCGTCTTCATCTTCATCTTCTTCGTCCTCGTCGTCGAAATCTGCGAGCATGGGGTTGGGGCCGAGGCTCATGCCGCTGAGCAGCATCTCGTAGCCGGAGACCTCGTCCTCAGCCTCCCCCGCCTCAGACTCGGCATCGTCGGCTGTCACCTCAACTGAATCGCCGGGGTCGGAGTCTTTGAAATGAGCGCCGCGGGCCTCGCCGAAGCGCTTGGTCAGTTCGGACTCGACCTCGTCGACACTGTCTTGGAACGATACGTCCTGACGGCCGAGCTCGCCCATGATCTCCTCGAGCGCGTCGAGCGGGAAGCCCATCATGGCGGCGATCTCCTCCTCGGAGCTCGAAGGGTGAGCACGGCGGAGATAACTGAAGACGTTGGACGCCTGCGCGTTGAGCGAAGTCGTCATCGCATCCGAGTAGGTCAGGACACGCTGTGCCTCGAAAAGCGAACCCTGGATCAACCAGTTCTCACTGCCCTGGCGCCAGGCAGCCTGAACCGTCCCGTTGGCGCGGTACACGATGATACGGGAGATGTTCTCGAGGTTCGCCTTGTTGACGATGGTCACCGAATAGCCGACGCGTCGCTGGGCAGTGTTGATGCTGACGGCATTGCCGTTCTCGTCGGCGGTGCCCTCCAGCTCGCGCTCTCGCGCCTTCTTCGCGATGTCGTACCAGAACACGTCGAGGATGAGTCCGTCCTCCATGAGCTTGTCGAGGCGGAGTTCGAACTCGGTCATAAGGTTCTTCGCGTTGCGGTCCACACTCGTGAGCGCGTCGCCGGACGTGAACGCGCTCGTATCGAACTCCTTGATGCGGCCGTTCTTGAACTCGACTGCGATGATCATCTATTCTCTCCCAACAAATCGCTAACGCTTCTTGCGCGGCTGCTCGCCGCCGGCACTCGGGGCCTCGTCGATCGTGCCGCCAGTTCGGGGCGACTCGACCGTGAGGCCGAGACCGCCGGCACCGGTCTCCTCGCGGATGAACCTCTGCAACTCGAGGCGGTCGATCAAAGGGGTGTTCTCGTCGAGGGTCTTGTCGCCCTCGGCATCGAACGCGCCGATGAGTTCGGCGTAGCTTCGCGCAGCGCGCCCGGCGCGCGTGTCGGGGTAATCCTCGTAAGACTTGATGCCATGGGCGTCGTTGTAGGCGATGAAATCGCGGATGACGGACATATCGCTCGCGCCCTCGACGGTGTCGGGCTCGGCCTCGGCGGCCGCGAGCATTGCAGCACGGCGCTCCGGGTCGCGCATGTAGCGCTCGCGGCCGGGGAGGTCGTGGGCGCGCTGCTGGCGCGCGGTTCCCTTCATGGAGAGAATGGTCGCGATGTTGCCGGCGGAATATCGGTTGCCGAGGGTCTGACCCTTCACGACCCTCGTATCGGGAGCGGAGGGGTGTGAGAACTTGATGTCGCCCTGCTTGTTATAAGAGATGCCGACTCCGAGTAGGTCGCAGATCTCCGTGAAATCGCGAGTGGATTCCGCGAGGCGCATTGCGACGTCGACCCTGTCGCGGATGTCCTGCTTCCAGCTGAATCCCTCGCGCTCGCGATAGCGACGCTCCGCCATATCCTCGCGTGCGGGTTGGCGGGTGAAATCGAAGACTCGGACGCCGCCGCTCTTGAACTCGAACTTCACTCGGAACGTCTCGTCGCTCCCCTGCATATCGTCCTTCCTTCCTGCGGAACCCTTTCCGCTGTAGGTGTTCTCAGTGATGCCGTCATGTGACGTGTGCCCAAACGACGACTCATCGACAGTCGCATCGACGACGGCTTGGCCGTCATTAGGCGCGGGATTATATCCATCCTCCGACCCCGTGATGTCGGCCTCCTTATCTCCGGTGAAGCTGTATTCCTCTTCACCCTCGATACCGGGAGCCTCGATGCCCTGAGCCATGAGCCTCGCCGCACGCCGTCCCTTGGACGGCTCGAGACCGCGGGCCCTCATCTCCTCGAGAGTCAGGGAGACGCCGTTGTTGGCGAAGCCGTGCCATCCGAGATCGAGCGCTCGGTTGTTCACATCCAACGCGAAGGCTGTCACCGTCCGCGGAGTCAGCTTCGGGGATATCCTCAAACCGCTTTCAAGGTCGGCATTGTTAATGACGAGATGAGCGTGAAGAACGCCCTTCTCCCCCCTGGAGACTCGTTCGTTGTTGTCATCGTGATAGACGATCGCGACCTGGAACCTCCCGATCTCATCATCGAACCAACGCGATGCGATCGAAGTGACGTAGTCTCTGAAGTCATCGAGAGAGACATCGTCCTGCGGGTCAAGGGAGATGATGATATGTTCGTAACGCCTCGCGCGCTGGCCTTTACGCGCATGTTGGGTTCCGTATTCCTCTCGCGTCTCGTCCATCACCTCGGCCCAACTCAGACCATCCATGCTCTCGCGCGCGGCGTTTATGAAATCCTCTGCGAGATGTCTGTTGTTCTTCTCGAGATACTTTTGAATCTTCTTAACGGTCTCGGAATGGCCCGAGATGAACTTCACGTAAGGCATGTCACTCCTCTCCGCTCGCATCGGCGGAGGACCTCACTCCGTCTTTCGCAGGCGTCTCGGTTGGCTCCGCTGACTCTCCGCCATCCCCTTTCGAACGCTTCGGCGGACAAGATGAGCCCGCTCGCCGCTTGCGCGACTTGTCCTTTCTCATATCGACGGTCGCCACGCCGAGGAGTTCATGCGCCTCTACGGCGACCGCGTCGATACCCTTCTTCGCTTGCTCGTTGCCGTGCGCACAGACTTGCAGGAAGTAAAGAATGTCGTTCGCGTCGTCGCGATTCACAACCGGCATGTCGGAAAAACGCTTGGCGATCGCATTGAGCGCGCGCACCGCCTGGTTGTAATTCGTTCCCCATCGGTCGATCGCGACGCACAACTTTCTGATCGGAACGTCGGTGAGCAACAACACCGCGCGAGGCGCTTGTGTTGCATCGCAATCGGACACCGGTGTTTCGTTAGCATCTTGCGCGAGGTCATCTTCAACCTTTCGCGCGGATGTTCCGATGCGCCGGTCGCCGCGCGATGTGCGCAGGGTCGCGGAGCTCTCGGCCTGCATGCCCGCCCCCTCAAGGGGCGGGCGAAGGCGCAAGCGTCGGCTCAACCGACGCGCGGGTGACCTCAAGGGCACCCTGCGCCAACGTCCGCCTCAAGCGGACCAAGTCGCCGGCTTCAGCCGGCGGTTATCGGGATTGCAGGCCCCCATCGGGGGCATGTAATACCGATAACGAAACTTGCGACCCATCGGGGGCTGACAGGTCTAGCCTACCGATATGGCCGGGACGGCGCTGAGAGTTGCCCAGTGGGCAACTTTTGTCCTCAATCTGTACATAATAATGAACTCTTCCTGGTAGCGGCTGTGGTGCTTCCCTACTGGACGGAACGCCTTCGATTCGCGCGTAGATACCGACGTGGGTCCGATTGCTTTGCGTTGGGTGCGGTTCAGATTCGCGGGCCACGGAGGGATGAAGGACGATGCGATCGCGCGATACGAGATGTGCGCCCGGACTCTTTTAAAGTCCGGGCGCACGACGATTCGGATGTCTGATTGTCCTGCTCGACGTTGTTTCAAACGCCTCCTTGATGTTGCGGCTCTCCCCTCGCAAGCGACTCGGCGCACGATCTCTAAAAGCCGACACGCACTCGCAACACGATCACAAAACACCGAGACACTGCGCGGCGAGACGATGCTGAGCGCGTTGGTGTTGCGTTAGCCTTCGCGCATCGGTATCTGCTAACCGACGCGCAGACGTACTCGCGGAATATGAAAGCGCCCCGCGAGGACGCGGGGCGCTGTTGTGAACGGGATTATCCAAGGATTACCGACGGTCGCACAATGTCTCATCCTCGTGATGGAGCTTGAGTATCGAGCATGCCCGGTTAAACTGAACAGTCGCTACCGTGAGCGATGCAAACACCATCGGCAAGTTGATAAGCGTGTTGAAATAGGGATTGGGACACTTGACCGTGAAGAACATGAAGCCCGTCATGGCAGTGAGAGCCAAAACCACTCGCACTTTATAGCCGAATGGAATGATGAAAAAGAGGTCGATGATATCGCGCATGATGCACCGTGATCCTTCCGGGACCGCATCGCACACGCCCGCGGTCCCTGACGCCCTGGAGGCCATCGCCTCCGCCTGACGAGTTCATTATAGTACACCAATGGTATACCTGCAAGATCTTCAATGAACTATTTCGCCCTAAGCGAAAGCCCGGCGCGAGATCTGGTTGCGATCGTCCGCGCCGGGCGCGACATCAGATGTGACAGTCGATGATCGTCACGATCAAGTCTGGGTCGCCGAGATAGCGCGCGCCGTACTCCTCGTTCCATTCGCGCTCTCGCTCCATAGTCGCCGTGGATGTACCGAAGAAGCCGACGCGACCAGGCTCCTCCCACTCCCCGTCTTCGGTGAGCACGGCCCAGGTGGTGAACTCCTCATCGATGTCACCGATGCGCGACTGATAAGTTGCGACGCCACCGACGGAGATGAGGTCGCACCATCTGCCGCCGCTCATCCACCAGTCCCACTTGGCGTTCGGGTTGATGTAGAAGCCGCCCTCCTCAAAGGAATCGTCCTCAAAGAACTCGGTCATGTATTCCGGTGCGGCGTCCTCCTCGAACGGAGCGAGAAGTTTGCACAAGGCCTCGTAGTCGGGCGTGTAATCCGTGATGACGGCAAGGGAGTAGTGGCTCATTCGCATATCCTTTCAACGAATCTGACTAAATGGGGGCCGAGGCCGCGTGCGCCCGCGGCCCCGGGACTGATGGTTATGAGAAGACGATCTCGCCGGACTTCACGGTCATCTCGCCTGTATCGAAGCGAAGTTCCCAGATGCAGGTGTCCTCGCCGATGAAATCGAGACAGGACCCGTCCTCGACCGCGGGCGCGATCTTGCTGAGAACGTCCTCGATATATGACGGATACTTGTCACCCTCCCACCAAAGGGCATCGACACCGCCCTCAACGCGCTCGACACCGAACCCGCAATCCATGAGGGCATCGACGATATCGCCGCCTTTGTATTCGGAGCCGAGAAGCTCTCGGGCGTAAGTCATGTTGCTCTCGGCGATCTTGAAGTTGAAATCCAACATGTACGCGTTGTAACCCATCTGAAGCTCCTATCTCTGGGTTTTGCAAGTAATGACGAGGGGCGTCTAATACACGTCGATGGTGGTCTCGGGAGAGATATGGACGGCGAGATCTACCACGTTGTTCTCAACCAGCACCTCAACGTCATCCCAGTCGCTGCCGATCCTGACGAACTGAGCGGGCTTGCCGGTCATGGAGAACGCCTCTTCAAAAGCCTCGTAGAACGCATCGACCTCCTTACTGCACTCGTCCCATTCGAGGGCGGCGCTGAGAACGGCGCAGCCCTTGATGATGGAGACGTCATAGAGCAGCCTGCAAGCATCGCCCTCCGATGCTTCGAGGTACCTGGTCTTGAAGTCCTCGAAGTGCTCGGCTTTGCAGACCATCTTCATCTGAGAGTAGTAACCCATTGCGTACCTTCCTTCCGAGAAGAGCCGCGGCCCCCTTTGAGCCGCGATTGCGGGGTGCGTCCATCTGGACGCGCGTCGCAATCGTTGATTGTCCCGCGCCCCGCAGGGAGCCGTGGGTCACAGGCCGGTTCGCGCAGGCGGCGGGACGCCGCCGGCATCCCCACCAATGCC
>PPYF01672307.1_pt1 | contig 14490 bp, 19 predicted proteins | sample 1559871 | NCBI WGS metagenome assembly PPYF01 (sample SAMN08240021, study PRJNA423297) | Human gut metagenome, whole genome shotgun sequencing project. | reverse complement strand
ATGGCGAACATCCCCAGCCCTGCCGCGACCAATATCCCGATGTTGGAGCTTTTGATCGTGTCCCACATTGTCAGCAGAAGGTTTGGCATAGCTCGCTCCTTTCCATTTTGTTTTCCTGTTCTGCCTTGAGATCGTCGTTCCAGTCCTTTTGCTGCGGTACGAGCCGCTCTGCGGAGATACCACGCTCCTCCAGCAGCTTCGCCATGCGCGCACTGGCGGCATGACCGGCATCGTCATTGTCCAGGCAGAGGTACACCTGCCGGAGCTGCGGGAGCTGCCGCAGCATCTCCATCACAGGAATGGACGACGTTCCGCAGCAGGCCACATAGTTATGCTCCTGCCACCTCTCCGGGAAAAGGGAGATGTAGGAGAGCAGGTCGATAGGGGCCTCGAAGACAAAGAGCGTGTCATCGCCGCCGAGATAGTGGAAGCTGTGCTTCGGGTCGCTGCCCTCAATGTTGCCGCGATAGCCTTGCCCCATGGTATACAGCCCACGCTTATGCCCATGGCGGGGAACGCCGTGTTCATCGAATCCGACGAACACGGCGTTGTGGTATTCCTTTGTCCCGTCCTTGGATCTTTCACAGCTCTCGTAGACGAGCTTCTTGCGCACGAAGGCATTGAGTATCTCGTGGTCGATGCAACGCTTTTGCAGCAGGTAGGCATACACACGGCGCATGGACTCACTCTGCGGCGGCAGCACGAAGGGCTTTGCAGGCTCTGGCTCCTTCTCCCTTGCCGCAGGGTAACTCCCGCCCAGATCATCACCGAGGAGCAAAGACATAGCGTCCGGGTAGCTGAGGCCATAGAACTGCTTGACGAAGCTGATTGCTCTGCCGCCCTGCTCGGTGGCGTGATCGAACCACTCGCAGCCGCGGATGGTGATGCTGTGGTCACTGGCAAGGCGTTTGTCCCTGCCGGAGGTAATGAGCTTTTCTCCTCGGCGGCGGAGGAACTCCTCCAAGTCCACCGAGGCGGCTCGTTCTTTCTGCTCGGTTGTAAACGGAATGTACTTTGACATGGTCCCTCCCTTATTGTGTCTGTTGCGTCAGTCCACGATCCTCATGGTCATCCACCTTGTGTCCCATTGCCATGCGCTTCTCCTGCAATCTGCGGCGACGCTTCTTGTCGATCTGCATTCCTGCATAGATGGCAGGCTGGGCGGCGTTCTCGCGGAAAATGCGACTCATCTGATGAAGCATCCGAAGGATAGCGGTTCCCGCCGCCGCACCGGAGAAGTCGTCCTGATGGTCAATGAAATATTGAGCGTAGGTGTTGCCCTGTGTCGCTGCCTGTGCGAAATAGCGCAGAGCTTCTTCGCGGTCTGCTTGCACCTCGTGTCCCAGCAAATAGAGCTTTCCCAGCGTGTATTGGGCAAACGAGTTTCCTTGCGTGGCAGAGTTCTTCAGAAGCTGAATGGCCACATCTATATCCTTCGGCACACCCTCCGCACCGGTGAGCAGCAGTTTGCCGAGCCGGTATTGCGCGTATGGATCGTTCTGCTCCGCTGCCTGCCACAGCCAGTGGAGGGCCTGCGGGAATTGCTCCTGCTCCAGCAGCAGTTTGCCCAGCGCGTATGCAGAGCAAGGATTACCGGCCTCCGCCGATTTTTGAAACCACTCTGCCGCCGCTTTTCGGTCAATCGATGTGCCAAGCCCGTCCTGATACGCCTTTCCCATCTGGTGTGCCGCGATGGTATAACCCTCCTCCCACAAACGGTGGAGGGTGACCAATGCCATTGACTTCTCACTGGGATCTGTGTCCACAGCATCTAACATGCTTTTTGCTCTGCGGTAAAACCGCGCCTGCTGATGGATCATCCGCTCCGCACTTGGATCTGGAGGAACAGGCGGTTCTTCCGGCTCTGGCTCATCCTGCATGGCATCATCCTCGAAGGTGAAGTTCATTTCCGAGAGTCGTAGCGTTTCTTGGATGACCATGTTGCGTACAGTCTTGAACTCCTTTTGCTGCGACAGCGGTACACGCTGCGGTGGAGTCTGATTATAATCAATGCAAAGCAGCTCTTGGAGATCCTGCCATAGAGCATAGGTGGACGACACCCGTTCGTCCTTTGCCAGTTCATCCACGATCTCATCTACGATGCGTTTGACACGAGATGGCAGATAACCGTAGACCTTTTTACCGCTGACCTCCCGAAGCCGCTGGGCGAGATCCGTCACCAACAACTCCAACTTATCGCTTTGCAGAGTACCGGTTGCCATCTGCTCAATGAGCGTTGCCATCCGTGCTTCCGCTTCCTGCCGGAGCAGGCCGCGCTGTTCGTCCTTCTGCTCATAGATGTGCAGGCGGTCGTTCCGATAGATCGTGCTGACCAGTGCGGACTTGATGCTGCGGATACCTTGCTTGGTGAGAAAGCCTTCTTTCGGGTCAGCGGAGAAGATAATCATATGGACATGGAAGTGCTTCTCTTTTTCATGGAGAGCAGCATACCAGCGTAGATGGCTCGGACGGATCTTATAGCCCTTGGCGATGTCGGTGATAGATGCGTTGATGAGTTCCTGCCAGTTTTTAAGGTCGGTATAACCCAGACGCTCTGCATTCTCGTGAGAAAGGGAGATAATCGGTGTCCACACATTTCCCGTGTGCTGCGCCACCTCCGCAATAGCGTTCTCCAGCGATGGCACCTTGCCATGGGCATTCCACAAGCCGTGTTCGCCCATCGATTTTACACCGGGACGGTTTGCGACATAGTCAAGATAGTTTTCACGGCTATCCATCGGCTCAATGAAGTCCTCGTGGATCTGTTCGATGAAAGCAAAGGCAGTCTTTCGGTTGGGTGTGTTTGCATAGTTCTCATACTCCGGCAGCTCCCTTGCCTCCGGGAAGCTGCGGAGCAGACGCTGGATGTACTGCTGCTGTTTCTTCGTGACAGGAAGATGAGCATTGTCATCCTTGAGGAGCTGCACGCCTTCACGGGTGGCGAAGTAGCGGGTGCGATGGGCCAGCCGAGCAGAATCTCTGCCGCCCTTCATGTAGGGCGAGATAAAAATTATTCGAGCCATGTATCATCAGGTAACTGTCGCTGGACATCCTGGGCATCCTCGAACCTGATTTGACCATTGGTGCGCTTTACCTCGTCCACCACATACCCGCGCAGGGCACGGCGATCTTCCATCGTATCACGGAAGTGGGCAGCGATAGTATGCGCCATGATGCCCTGCTCTACCGCGCACTTGAATAGGAGACTGTTGGTACGATTTGCACTGTCAGCTACAATTCCGCGCAGCGTCGCCACCAGCGCGTCCGAGAGAAATTCGGTAATATTCTCCGTGCCGAGGTAGCCCATATAAAAGCGCAGAGCCTTTTCCACGAATTCGTTTCGGTTTTTGCTGTTGCTTTCTTCCAACCAACCATCCATTTGTCTGCGCGTTTCTGGATAAAGCCGGATGGTCATTTGTTCTTTTGACATAGTTGCCGTCCTTTCTTTTGATGTCGCTTTTTGTGGGCGCAAACCCCTGCGACACGGAGCTTTTGGGGAAAATACGCCTACAGCCTGTTTGAAATCAAGCGAAAACGCCTACAATTCAAAACGCTGAAAAGCCCCGCACTGCGGGGCTTTGTGGGCGGTCCGGGGCGGAAACGACACCGGGCCTTTATCTTGTGCTTTTATCGAACAGGCGGGTTCCCAGCACAGTTCCCCATAGGAGGGGCGAAAGCGGGGGCAAACAGCGCCGATGCTTGTCTGGGGTGTAAGGATGCTACCCTCGCCCCCAAAGCCGCACACAGCGGCTCACAGGGGCGGACACGGCGGTTACATCTGCATCTCCGAAGTCTGTGCCTGTTCCTCACGAAGCTGTTGGGCGTACTCGCACAGACTCATGCCGGTCTGCTGCTGGCAGAACGCCTCCATCTTTCGCAGTAGAACATCCTGCTCGGCTGCGTTGAGCAGGTAGCTCCAGCTCTCCTCGGAGCCGTCACCCTTGCAGAGCGTCAGCTCCAGCGTGTCGCAGGGTCTATCCTCCGCGATGTCGTAGTTGGCATAGATGTTGAGCCAGTCATCGTTTTTGTCCGTGAGGACGAAGGTTCCGAAGGCAGCGTCCACATCAAAATCTGCGTCCACATAGAAGTTGAGCTTACCGTCTTCCTCCACCATGATCTCATCACTGAAAGAAAAATTCCGCGCGGAGAGGTGTCCCGCCGAGGTGATCTCTTTACCATCCAGCAGCTCCAATAGTTTGGAGAGCTGTTCATCCCCCGAAGCAAAGTGCGACCTTGTGGCATGGTAGACGGACGGGGAGACATCCCGCATCGCCCAGGTCCGCCAGCCGTCCATGGTGTGTACGGCGGAGAACTCCCGCTTGTCGAAGTTCACATCGAACACGCCGCGCACCTTGCCGGTGTTCTCCATGCGTACAGCGGTCAGGGCGTCAAACTCTTTTGCTGTGATGGGTTGCCCACCGAAAAACATTCCGATAAATTTGTCCGGCGCAGTGCCTTTCTCTGCGGTGACATAGCCGCGCAGCTTTTTGCAGGCGACCAACAGCTCCTCACCGGGCGAGGTCTTGAAGTACCACTCCTGCCCGCGCTCCGTTACATGGTAGGCGGCGTAGGTGCGGGTAGCCTCCCTCGCTTCACGCTCTGCGGCATCCTCCGCGTAGATCTCGGCACTGATGCGCTTGTATTCCTGCTCCGGGAGCTGGTTGCACAGCTCATCCAGCACATTCTCCAGATGCTCCTGCAGGGTTTCACCTTTGAGATGCTTCTCAATGGCATTCTTCCAACGCCGGTCGATCCACAATGTGATGTCTACATGATCCGCCATCTCAGTTGCCCTCCTTCACCGGGACTGCCGCAGGCTTTGGCTCACAGATCGGCGCTTTCGGAGTAGCGGCTTTGGCCGTGCGCTTAGGCTTGGGCGCAGGGGCGGCTTTGCTGTCCAGATACTCCCGCACAGCTTCCGGTACCGCCTGCTCATAGAGCTGCTTGAGGGCATCGTCCATTCGAGATTGCACGGAAGAATGTTCCTTGCGAAGGGAAAATTCCAGTGCATCCAGCTTGTCATCATCAAAGGTAAGTGTGATATTCGTTTTTTTCATTACTGTCCTCCAATCACATAGTCAAGTCCTGCCGCTGCTACATTTTTTGTAAAGGTAGGAAAGTACATAGATGAAATCCTTGCTGCTATCATTGTCAATATGACATTCCATCCTGCACCGGTTCTTCCGCCACTGGATAAGCGATGATCCGACCACCCACATTCACAAACACCTCCGGTTGCCGGAACTGCTCTGCAAACTGCTCGACAAGCTCGTCCGGCAAATCTATAAAATCATCCTCACCGATACCAGCAAGGAAGAAGTTCCCGGCAACAATGTCATAGATGTCGCCATCCTCATCACGGAGCGCACGGTTAAGCGGCAGGCCATCCAGTTTGCCTTCCTCGTTGCAGACATTATGTTGTTCACCACATAACATCGCTAATGCGTAGTCATCAGTTATGCGTAGAGATAGAGAAAAACGCTCGGTATTCCGGGCGTTTTTCCTTGAACTACTACACATAATCAGAAAGACTTCTTTCCAAATTTTGTTAGCCATTGTAATAAATCTTGGTTTAACAACCATTGTTCCGTTTTTTCCATCAGTTCAAGGATGGGAATAGATATTATTTCTGACATTGTACGAACCTCCTGTGATTATTGGCAGAGAGTCAGCCTCTACGTTATGTAGAGTAACACAAGACTGTGAACTGCCAATAACCAAGTAAAATCAGGAGATTAGAAAGGAGATTCAATAATGCTACACATAACAACTAACTACGCATTACAGATCAACACAACCGCCTCCTCGTAGGGATACACAGCCTGGATATATCCGCCGACTGCCTGCTGCATACTGTGCAAATCATTTCCAATATCAGTTACATACGGAGCTTTTCCCGGCTCTATCATTAAAACATTCATGTTGCATCCTCCTCAGTTGTAATTGATGTACGGTATTTTTAACCAGTGTGTCCAATTGCGTTTTGCAAGTTCCGTTTTAACAACGCCATTCTTTGTTCCCATGGCCTCGATGACCTGACCGCCGCCGATGTAAACACCGATGTGTCCCTCATGCCAAACCGCAAGACCGGGGATGTCCGGCATTGTGCTAATGGGGCCGGATTCCCTTGCGGTATAGTACATCTGGTTGGCACCGATATCCGGCATCCCGTGGGTACCGTAGTCGATGGTCATCGTTTCCGGGGACAGCCAGCTGTAGCCCTTGATAAGTCCTACACAGTCGGTTGTTCTACCGCCCAACCAGTGGGCACGGATGAAGTTCTCATGATTGCCAACACCATCTGGGTATTGCGACACCTTGTAGGCGAGGAGTGACTCCGTCAGCACATTACCATAGGTGCCCCAGACATAGCCCCAGCCGGACTCCCATGCATGAACCGCATAGGTAACAAGATCGGTGGCATTCTTGGTAGTAGGATTTGCAAAGGTGGAGATGTCCAGTTCTATACTTCGATCACCACCGGCGATAAAGCTGCCATCATAGCTGCCGCCGCCTTCGGTGCCGGCAATCATGGTATAGATGTGGTTGATGTTGCTTTTATCATCCTCCGTGATTGTCCGGCCCAGCTCTGCTTCGAGATTTGCATATGCCTGATGCAGCGAAACCGGAACAGCGACGGTGTATTCTTCTGTACTGGTGACCGTACCATCCTCGCTCTCCACTTCTACCGTGCGGGTACGGGTTTCCCAAGTGTAGAAGCACTTTACAAAGCGGTTTGCTGCCCGTCTGCTGGGAGCATCGTCGCAAAAGCAGAGAGCATAAAAAACAGCCTTGACTCGGATCAGGTCAAGGCTGTTTCCACCTTCCGTCCGCACATTGACGGAGGCGACCGCCGAATCCAGAAGAGAAAAAGCGGTGCGCATATCCTCAATATGAGAACGGAATGCCATAGGCACCTCGGACGAATAGCTCGTTCCATAGAAGGCTGCGGCTACCGCCTGGTTGTTGTGATCCGCACCGCCTGTGCCGATGGAGCACATCGCGGAGATCAGGAGGATGACGGGCGAGAGAACAGCGACCAGCCCCCAGCCGATCCCTTTGCGGAGCTTCTCGTTGGAAAGGGCTGTTGCCGCGACTTTGGCGATCATACCTGCTGTTACTGCCATCAGCGACCACCCGCTGTGCCAAACAGCTTTTCCTTATAAGCGGGAGCGTGGACTTCCAGCAGATACCGCTCGTTGCCGCACTTGTACAGACAGACACCGCGCTGGGGAAACTTGATGAGGTTATATTCTGCCTCATCCAGCTGGAGCATCTCCATGTAAGACCGCTTATCGATAGATCCTGCATTGAACAGGAACTGGTGGGGCGGGATGCTGAACAGCGGCTTGGTCATTTCGCGTACCTGTTCCTGATCAAAGTCCTCCAGATTCTGCGAAGCCAGCAGCATGGCAGACTCCTTTTTGCGGACACGCTTGAGGCAGTTTCGGATGTACTCGATAGCGGTGGGGTTGGAGAGCCAGATGTACAGCTCATCCAGTGCCGCCACCGTGTTTCCTTCGGTCAAGAGCTTGTCCGACAGATAGGAGAGTACATTGAACAGCATGGCGTTACGAACATTTTTCGCTGCGCCCAACAGTCCTTTGACACCGAACACCAAGAATCGGCTGGATGTGATGTTGGTATGACCGTTGAAGAATTGCGCGTCCGCGCCCTTGCACATGGAGTGCAACCCAAGCAGGACTTCTTGAAGAAGATTTTTCGTGTAGAGCTGATGCGCTTCGGCATGATAGTTTTTGAACTCATCTTCGATCAGGTCATAGAGATCAGAGAGAACGGGATAATCTTCTGCTTGCATCCGAGCAAAGTTGCTCCGGTCCGTGATATCCCATTTCTGATACAGCTTCGACAGCATGATCTCGATGGTGTCGATGTGAGCATCGCTGAAATCTTTATAGGCGCGGAAAAAGTCCTTGAGGAAAGAGATGTGTTGTGACAGCAGGGTGCTTTTTCGAAATGCTTCCGGTGCCGCAGTATCATCCGGGTCGCCGCCATCATCCCAGCATTTGGGTTCCAGTACATTGATGATATACTGCCCCGCCATGAGGTCTGCAAAGCAGCCACCCACAGCCTCGCACATCTCTCGCTGCTCATGCTCCACATCCAATGTGATAACGGATTTCCCAGATTCCAGCAAATTGAGAATGAGGAGTTTCATCAAGTACGATTTACCTTGACCAGAGTTTCCAAGAATGAGGATATTGGCAGAAGTCTTATCCTCATCACGCTGGTCGAAGTCTACAAGGATATTACTTCCATATTTGTCCTTGCCGATGTAGAAACCTTTGGCATCCGTCTTGCCGGAATAGTTGAAGGGATAGAGATTTGCCACGGAGTTGGCGGGGAGCACACGCTCAAACTGAGCACCGAAAGCATTGTACCCCACAGGACTGACGCAGCAGAAGCCTTGCTGCTGGCGGAGCAAGAGCTTATCAACATTGAGCTTGCTACGCACCAGCTCTGTTAGCACATCGGTCTGTAACAGCTTCAGCGCATCGTAGTCTGGGGCGGTCAGTTCAAGATAAACCGCGCAGTGGAACAATGGCTCTCGATTGCGATGCATAGATGCTATCAGCGATGCCACATCCTGTAGATTGCTTTCAGCGGTGACCGTCTGCCGCAAGTCGTTTGTGTTCGAGCTGCATCATATCCAGGAAAGACTTGATACCTGTATCCTCACTGATTGTTTTCCTTATGCACTTTTGATTTCTCATAGAAACTCCCAGTCCTTTCTTCCGTGAAAAAACCGCAGCTTCATCTCGAAGCTGCGGTTTCAGTTTAGGATTTATTTTATTCTAATCCATACACCGTTGTTGTCCAAGGAAAGGCATCCGTGGTTCGATGCCCCGCCAAGGGCACCGGCGGCTTTGTAACGCGCATATGGATCATTTGGGAAGAGCGCAATTAGTTTGTTCATGGCATCGCGGACAGAAAAAGAGACTCCAATACTGGGGAAGACGGAAAGGATTGGACATGGCTTCAATACCTGAATGGCAGAGCTACGCTTTATCCAAATAGCCTGCCCTTTTAGGACTCTCTGAATTGCATATCTGGGGAAGACATCTTTAATGTAATTGCCCGCTTCATCAAATACCGGAATAGTTTTGTTCATCATTACATCGCTCCTAATGCATAAAATTATAGCTGTTTTTGATTTGGGCTGGTGCCTCCCAGCCTGCATCGGAGCGCCTTAGTTACTAATATCGTAACAAAAAATCCACACTCCCGCAACCCCTAATTTGCGCCTTATTCGCCCATGATAATCCAGCGTTCGCCATCGTGATCTTCGAACCGCTCGGTGGTCACATTCTGCTCGAAGTAGACTCCCAGCATCCTTTTGAGATCCTGCTCGGTGGCACGACGGACGGTGAAACCGTTATCCTTGATGCTCTTTTCGATGCGGGAGAGATAGCTGAACACGTCGGATTCCTTTTTGCCCTGTAGCCGAACGAGAATATAAAACTCCCGGCTGGATGCCATAAGCACTTGGATGCGATCCAGGTGTGCGCTGTCTTGCTCCAACAGCTTTCGGATGGCGGGCAGATCCTCAAGATTTGCCTGCTGTCGATAGAAATCCTTGTTATTCTCGAAGGACTCCTTCGAATTCAGAGCCAGCATTTCAATTTCCACCTGCCCTTTAATGACATTCAGAAGCGCATATATCCTCGCGCCTACACCGGAGCCCGGTAAGACAGAAATGTTAGTTGGTTTAATAGCAAAAAACACCAGATTCCCCATGCGGGTTGCGATGCCGTAGTCGGTGAAATCATCAATGCCCATGAGCTGCCGAGTAGACTGCTCACGGGCATCTTTCTTTCTCTGCTTTCTGTTCATGTGTCAAGTCTCCATTCGTAGTATTGTTGTTTTGTCAGCAGGAATGCTGCAGCGTAGCGGATGAAGTCCAGAATGCTGGTTCCCTCATGCCGGATGGTCAAGAAGGCAAAGACAACCGTCAGCACCAGAGGTAGAGCGATGCCAGTCTGGGTCAGCGCCAGGACAGAGAGAAGAAGTCCTACGCCAATGATGCCAATGTCCCGCAGTTCCCACAGCCACAGAGTAGCCTTTGCAGACAGATTGTCTGGATAAATGTACATGGTTAATCACCCCCGATGAGAACGAGGGAGACCGCGGTTGCTTCCGCGGTCTCCCTCGTGGTTGTTATTCTTTTTCTGTATCTTCCAACGCACTTTCGATGATCTGGATGAGGAACTGCTTTTGCTTGAGGTTGTGGGCTACCAGATATTCCTTCAGCCGCTCGAAGAGCTCTGCCGGGATCTGTACTGCCAAGGTGCGTTCTGCTTTCATGCTGATCTGTCCTCCTTCAAAGTGTTCGGTGAAGATGCGCTCCACATATTCCGCCAGTGTGTTCAGCTCCAGCTGTTCTTTTTCTGCCATGATTTTTGCGTGGAGATCGGTGGATATCATGGCACAGAGGTTCTTTTTTCCCTCCATCGGTTCTGCTCCTTTCCTCGATTTTGCAAGCAAAGCATACTGAAAGAAGGTAAGAAAATCTATTCACCAAACCCAACGAAGAAGCAATGCGAAAGCCAGCGATACCACCAAAGCTATTATGCAGCGCGGAGCATTGCAGCGATCCGCGATATAATAAACTCCACACACGGTATCGCCACACTATTGCCCAGCGCTTTATATCTAGCGCTGTCCGAAGCATCGGGGATGTCCGTCCATCCGTCCGGAAATCCCTGTAGGCGTTCGCACTCCAGAGGTGTTAAGCGGCGGATAAGGTAGGCATAGGCTTCTGCCTGTTGGCAAATTAGGTCAGTTGCGTCCTTATACTGACGGGCGCTCTGGGTACTTGCCACATTATTTTGCCTGAAGGCATCCACACGTTGCCGACTAAAGACCGCATGGCGATCTAATCCCGAGGATTGAGTTATCCCGAGGAAGTCAGATGGGCCATCGGCTTTTTGTTGCGAGATAGTGTTTTTGCTGCTGTAATTCATGTTAAAACCTCCGGATAATAAATTTGCGGCGACCAGCTATGATCTGGTCGCCGCATTGTGAACACGATTAAAATGTGGTAAAATCAAGCCAAACCATAAAGGCGCTTTATCAACTCCTCATCGTTTGCCCATATTGGTTCAATAGTATCTCCCTCTGTGACCTTGGATACCTTTTGAATTGCCTGCCGCTTCATCTCAGTATCGGCCCATGCATAGATCCGGGTTGTGTTGACGTCGGCATGCCCAAGGAACTCCGCGAGGAGGACAAGCGGCATCCCGGCACGATACAGATGCATGGCACGGGAATGCCTAAGTTGGTGTGAATGTACTCGTTCTGGCACTTCAGGACAAGCCCGCCTTGCCATTTCACCATATTTTTTCATAAAGAGATTAACGGCATCGGTGGACATTCTGCTTTTGCGACCATGATGCGTTGTAAAGAAAAGATAGTCATCACTCTGCCTTTGCTCGGTCGGATGTGCTTTATCCAGATAAGTTTTGAGCAATTCAACCACAGAGGGGGAGATTGGAACTATTCGCAGTTTATTTCCCTTTCCAGTAAGGCAGATTGTTGCATGAGTCTTTCGAATGCTCAAATCATGAATTTTTGCATCCACCAGTTCCTGGCAACGTGCTGCGGTGTCGTACATCAACCGCATAAAGCAGAAGTCACGGTATCCATTCGTCTTGAAGCGGTTGGGCTGCTCAAAAAGAGTTTCCAATGCAGGAGCCGTCAGAAACTCCACGACTTTTCCCGGAGTTTTCCGAACAGAAATATTGCCGACTTCGACCTGCATATAGATTTTGCCGGAATCTAATATCCCTGCATATTTTGTGAAAGAACGAATTGCCATCAAACGCAGATTTACCGTTGCTGGAGAACATCCTCTGGATTTTGAGAGCCATTCGAGAAAACCGGTTATATTTGAGTAAGTGATGTCCTCGAATCCAACATTGGCATATTCAAGCCCACGCTCCATCTTGAAATAGAGGAGAAGGAGATTTATTGCCTCTCGATACGATTTTTGAGTATTTAAGCTATAGCCTCTATGCTTGATCAAGTAGATGTCAAGGAAGTCCCTTACCGTTTTATAGAATTTCTCGTCTTTCAGTCGCATAAATCTGCCTCCATTTCAAGGGAACTATCAAGACGCAGTTCTGGCAAGTCGGTATAAAGCGTTGGAAGAAGATGAATATAATATGCCGTGCTCTCGAGATTTGAATGGCCCATATACTCGCTCAAATACGCAAGGCAGGCATTTATATCTTTTCCTTCCTTTACCCACTGGTACAGCCGATGTGTTGCAAATGTATGCCGCAGGTCATAAAGTCTGGGCCGGATCTCACCGTATCCGGATATGCCTGCCGTCTGAAGGAACCTTCTGAATGTCGGAATAATCCACTCCATTGAGTACATTCCGTCACCTCGGACACTTGGACTCTGGAAGAAATATTTGCGGTGAGGGTATATCTTCTCTACGCGCAGGTCATAATTCCTGCACAGTTCAAGCATATCTTCGGACAAGACAACGATTCTGTCTTTATGTCCTTTCGATTCAAGGATATTCACCGTCCCATCAAACAGGTTGACATCCTCTCTTCGGAGCCGTCTGGCTTCTACGGGTCTGAGACCGCAACAGTAGATCAAGCGAAATATTACAGATACCACCAGATGCTTTGTGGGTGCTCTAAGGCTGGGCTGCAGAGAATCTATTTCCTTGAACAACTTGGACAAATCTTCCTTTGAATAAATGTAGGGGATATGGCGTCCGCTTTTCTTCGTGAGTTGAAGTGGTAAAAGATAAGCCTGTTCTCCTACACTATTCATGTATTTAGCGAGCTCCCGAATCACAGATACCCTATTCAATCTGGACAGATTTTTCTCGGTCTTGAACTGTTCAGCCCATTTCATGGCTAACTCCGCAGTCAAGCAGGTCTCGTTCGGAAATTGCTCACGGCAGAATTCATCAAAAGTTCGAAGAATGCACGCACTTCCGTGGTAGTCATAGCCGAGGGCTTGTTTCTTTTCAATCAAGCCGCAAATATAGGGCGCAAATGCCCCGGTGAATGCAGATCTCATAACAAAGCCTCCTGGACAACCTCAATACCGTCAAGTCCGAGTGCACACATTGCGAGCTTGTCCCGGCTGATCCGCATATATGCTTTCATGGAGCCAATCTGCGTATGCCCTAAGATTTCTTTCACTGTATCGATCGGTACTTCTTGGTTTATCATGGAACTGGCAACATACCTTCTGAAACTGTGAAAGCCTTTTCCATCGCCCGGAGTATACTCAACATCTGAGAGTTTCATATATTTTCTGAGCCGGTCTCCCGCAGCAGTCGAAGTCATGAAGTCAAAAGGAATACGGGAACGCACAAAGAGAGCTGGGGACTGCGTTTTGGGCCGCTCGTGAAGAATATAGTTCGCAATGGCGTTTCCTACCGATGCTTCGAGAGGAAGGTGCAGTTCCACTCCGGTTTTGTTCTGTACGAAGCGTATTTCATGATGAATCCAGTCAATGTCCGAGAGCGTTAAGCGAACAATGTCCCCAGCTCTCAGTCCCAAACTGGCGGCAACAGCAAACATCGCAGTATCGCGGAGCGATAAGGACGGATTTTTTGCCGCTGCATCCACGACGGTGTGAACCTCTTTTGCGGAAAAGGCAGGCCGCAGTTTCTTTCGGGGCGCGGGACGAGTAGTCAATGCGGCGCTGAAATCGCAGCAGTTTTGTATGGACACCAAGTATGCGCTCAGATGTTTCAATGTGTTGCACACTCTGTCCATGCTCGATTTTCGTTGAGATGCGATGAACAGCAGAAAAGCGTTGACATTTACTAAATTAATATCTTGGCAAGTATGGCAACCGCTGGCATCGAGGTATGCAAAGAATTTGCGGCAGACATTCTCCTCGTCCCGTAAGCTCTCAAATCCAATGGCCCGCGTATTCGCTTCATGTTGACAGAATCTACGCAGGAGTTCGTGATAGTACGGAGCTAAGGAAATTTTCGGATCAGGTCTAACACGTTTCCAGACTATTTTTCCGGTTTGAACATACTCCTCGAAGAGAATGGATGCCTTTCTGACTTTTGCCCAGATCCGGTCGGCTACCAAACCATTTTCATGATCCAAGTGAAAACGATTCACAATTTCATTTGTAAATGCAGCACTATAAAATATCACCCCCTCGGAACGGTAGACCTTTATGATTGGCCACATCCCTTCGTAGTAGTAGTTTCGTATGCTGAACTTACCAAGCCCCAGAGCCCGTAATGCATCCAGCACTTTTGTGCATAGAACATCAAACACAATTTCATCGGACATAAAAACACCTCTGAATGCAGTTAGTCGACTTTCGCCGCCAACTACATTATAGAGGTGTTTTTATATTCTTTCTTATCTGGAGGTTATTTATGAACAACACACAAAAAGTATTGAAAAACAAGCACATTTGCGAACAGGCCACGCCCAATCTCGGGATAACTCAATCCTCGGGATTAGATCA
>PPYF01621499.1_pt1 | contig 14491 bp, 17 predicted proteins | sample 1559871 | NCBI WGS metagenome assembly PPYF01 (sample SAMN08240021, study PRJNA423297) | Human gut metagenome, whole genome shotgun sequencing project. | reverse complement strand
GACACTTCCGAAACGGGGACTTACTTTAGTCTGCTAAAGTGTCAGCGGGTGACGGACACGGCGCGGCGTGATATGTGTGAAATTAAAAATTTAGAAAAAAGTATTGACATTTTCTAGAAAAAAGTGGTATTGTAATATCAGAAACAAGGAAAACTAATAATACAAAAAATGGAGGAAACAAAAATGAGAACAATAATTAGAGTAGAAGCTTTAGTAGAAAAAATTGCTTCAATTTGTGACGAAATTGAGGCACTGAATGATGGAGATAAAAAAATAGCTGAGAGTTTAAAAAATGAACTTGATATTTACGTAGAGATTATTAGAGAACACGCAAAAAGTGCAAATGAATCTTATTATAAATTGTTATCAGATCTTGATAACAAAACAGGATGGTCGGAAGCGTCGCGTGTTGCTTATGCTATTGCTCATCCTATAGAAGAGCCAGAAGAGTATAATTTAGGCACGAAAGATACGGGGAGAAAGATTAACGAAGTAGGAGCAAACATCATATTAGAAATGAAAGAAAATCTGAAAGAAAAGTGTAAACAAACGTGGGCGATATATGATGCTTTTAAAAGTATAAAAGGAGTTGATTATTTAATGACTCAAAAATATCTGACAAAATGGGTAACGTATCGAGATTTATATGAAGAATTTTTTGGAGAAGAAGTACAATATTAAATTCTTTATTGAATGTTGTTTTATTTGAAGATCACGTAAAGATAGACGAAAGTTTTTTCGGCTAATATAGGGAGAAGGAGAAAATCATGAAAGCATTAAATATAGAGGAACTGTATAACATTCCGGCAAGAATAGAGAATATCCCCTTATATGTAAAAAAAGAAGATGACGCAGGGAGAATCCATATTTACACGTATGATCATGCGTCCCTTACAAATGGCTACATTAAGAACACATTTTGTAAACCCATGCCCTATAAAGGTGATTTTGGTGTAGGCTTTACTGTAAATTTGCATAATAATCTTTCAACACGTTATGCTCTGAAAGCTTATTATGTGGAAGTTTCGCATAGTGCGATTTGTTCCGCAAACGATATTTGTACGTTGTGTCCTCTTTATTCGACAGATGGAACAAATGAGGATTGCTTATATTAAGGAGGTATCACAGTGAGAGTAGAAGATTTTATAAAATTGTATTCCGGCTGGGTTCGCATAGAAGTCGAAATTTACGCCATTGTTACGGTGTTTAATGAAGAGCATCGCGTATTAGTTAGAAATTTTGATATTGATTGTACAAAAGCATATACTACAAAAAAAGAAAATTATTTGTCAGAAGAAGTAATAGGTTTCGAGATTATTTCTGATAAATTGCGAATCTTTATAAGGGGGTGCGAATAATGCCGAACTCAAAGGACTACAGCATCTACCAGGAACTTGATCTTAGTTTAGACCAGATCAAACGCGAATTACCTAAAGTGGCGCAGGCGGCAAACAGCCGCCTTGCCAAACTGGAAAAAATACACGCGCGCGACCAATGGGAGTATGGGCGTGTAAAAGAATTTTTTGAGTCACAAGGGCGTGAAAAGAATCGTTTCTTGAAAGGCGTAAAGCGTTCGGATGCATCCATCCGGCAGGAATGGGATACCATGATTGCGTTTTTGAACTCTCCAGAAACTACTTTGGAGGGATACCGAATCGCAGAATTGAAAAGACGTTTTGATAAGTCAAAGAAGAAAATTGATGGAGAAGTAACAGAAGATAACTATAAAGACTTGTATCGTTTTCTGACTTCCAATCTCTACAAAAAAAATCTGCGAAAGCAGGTAGCGTCCGATCAAATTATTGACGATTTTATTTCGAAATTAAATGATAGTGGAATCGAACTAGAAGATATTCTTGACGAATATCAGGATTTTCTCGATGGATATATAACGGAAGAAGAATTATTTGCGAAAAAGAGAACAAAATTAAAGTAGGTGGAAATATGTATGAATTAGATATCCCTGTTATCGTAAACGGAAACGAAAATGTTTCACGTGAAACAATTTATTCGGTCAATGATTTTCCGTTTTCGTCTTTCCAGACTTTGCGCGAATGCCGCAAACGTGGAAGAAAGAAAAACCCTATCGTTTATTATGATGCAGAAATGGCGTTTGATATCGAAACAACTACGTTAGAAAAACTTGATTATGAACGCTATAACAAAACAGGTGAAAAAGTAGTAAAAGGAACTGCCTTTCTGTATCAATGGCAGTTTTGTATCAAAGATACCGTGTGTTTTGGTCGCACATGGAACGAGTTTCTTTCATTCTGCGAAAAACTGCATCTGTATTTGCAGACTTCCGATTCAAAGCGTGCTGTAGTCTACGTTCACAATCTTTCATATGAATTTCAGTTCATGAAAGATTTCATTGAATTTGATGAAATCTTTGCGCGGGATGCACATAAAGTTATGAAATGTTATGCGTATAAATACGGGATTGAGTTTCGATGCTCGTATTTTTTAAGCAACATGAGTCTTTCAAAATTTTGTGAAAACAGTGAGGGCGTAACCCACTATAAACTGGTTGATACGTATGACTATAAAAAACTACGTACACCAAAAACACCTTTAACGGACGTTGAACAGGGATATTGCTACAATGACGTTCGAGGCTTGTGTGAGTGCATCCGCGCCTTACGGAAAGATGACAACCTTGCAGAAATCCCCCTTACATCAACTGGATACGTCCGCCGTGAATTTCGCCGCGCCATGCAAGCAGATAGAGGCTATTATCCGGAAGTCTTTAATGATCTGGCATTAACCTTGCCGCAGTACCAACTCTGCAAAGATGCGTTCCGTGGCGGCAACACGCACGCCAGCCGCATCCACGCTGGGCACACGATCACGGCGAAAAAGGGTGAATCTGCGATCGTTATGGGTAGTATGGATATTTCGAGCAGCTATCCGGCGCAGATCGCAACTGAGTATTATCCAATGAGTGCGTTCCGGGCGGTTGAGATCACAACGCAGGAACAGTTTGACAACTTGTGTGCTACCAGCTGTGTTATTATGCGGGTACAATTTGATAATTTACACATCAAAGAAAACATTCCGGTACCATACATTCCGCTGTCGAAGTGCCAGAAGCACGGGAAAGATTGTGTGCTTGATAATGGTCGAGTACTCTCTATTGACTGTTGCGAAATCGCAATGACAGAGATTGACTTGGACATCATAAAAAATCAATATGACTATGATTTCTTTACTGTCTCGGAGTGCTATGTAGCCGCGCGCGGCAAATTACCGGACAGTATGCGTAATACTATGATGGCGTTTTTTATCGCAAAGAGCCAGTTGAAAGGAAATCCCGATAAAGTCTATGAATACATGAAGTCTAAAAATAAGTTAAACAGTACGTTCGGTATGTGCGTAACCGATCTTTTGCAGGACGAATGGGCAATGGATGGTTTTACGGGTGAATGGCATCGGGAAAAAGCAGATGCGGAAAAAGCACTGAAAACGTATTATGAAAGCAAGAACAGCTTTTTGCATTATCAATGGGGTATCTATGTTACCGCCCACGCAAGAAAGCAGTTACAAGATATGCTGGACGTTGTTGGAATGGACGTGGTGTATTGCGATACGGATAGTATTAAGTTTTTCCATCCGGATTTACACATTCCGGAATTTGAAGCCAAAAACAAAATACTTGCCAAACGTGCAATCGAAAACGACATTCCGGCGTTTTGTGACGTGGGGGAGAAGCGTTACATTCTCGGCGTTTGGGATATGGATGATCTCTACCTCCAATTCAAAACCCTTGGCGCGAAAAAATACTGCGGCGTGGAATGGGACGAAAAAGCGGAGCAATCTGGCAAAGACCCCGTGCGTTTTACGTCTACGGTCGCTGGCATGAATAAGAAACTTGGAGCGGAAAACTTAAAGTGCTGTAATAATTTCCGTCTCTGCCGCCGGATGGAAAATGTCGGACGGACAATCAGTTGCTTTACCAACTCGAAACCCCATTACATCAAAGTAAACGGGGAAGAAATTTTAACGGCTAGTAACATTGGAATCCTTGATACCACTTATACATTAGGTGTATCGAATGAATACTATGAAGTATTGGTAAACTCTCAAGACGGAGTGTTACCGGAATAGGATACGATATGAGATATTTTGTGTTTTTTATGTTTTTAGTATTATCAACGATCTGGGCGTTACATGAGGAAGAACTCGACCTTTCCATCCTGCTTTTATTTTTGGATATTTTCTTTATTTTCTTATTTTACTATTGACTTTTTTGGTAGGTAGTGCTATTATAATACTTGTAAGAAATCATAACCACATAAAGAAAGGGGATAAAAATGGTTAGAACAAAAATCGAAACATTTATCTATTCTGTCATTGACAGAAACACAAAACAGGTGATCGGCTCTTTTGAGAATACAGAAGAACTGAAATCGCAGAAAGCAAAAACCGCCGCTGTTACTGCCGCTGGTTTTCCGGAGGATTCCATCTGCGTATTAACCGATACCGTATCCGCCCGCTACGAGATGCCGGACGAACAGTTTTTTGCCGAAGCAAAAAGACTGGACTAAGCGCACAACCCGCGGTCTGGAAGATGCCAGATAAGACAACGATCAAAGCAAAGCGCCGCGGTTCTGCATAACAAAACAACTTAAGCAAAAAGGAGAAAAAATCATGAGCAAAGCAAAAATGAAACTGAACAACGTTACCGTAAAATATGCAAACACGGAAGACGGAAAAAGCGTTCTTTCTGCTTCGATCACAGCAGATCAGCAGAAAGCCATCTTTGAAAAAATTATCGAAGAGTTTGGTGAGGATGCCGCCGCAGAAGCAAAGTGGATTCCGGCGAAAGGAACTGACGAATCTGGTCTCTACGTAAAAGCGCATACAATTTACCGCGTTTCCTTTTATGAGGACGGAATCGAGAGCGACACCGTTTCTAGTGTTGACGAACTCGGCAAAGGCGCAGTAGTCGATCTCTTCTTCTCGATCGGTGAAAGCAAATTCCGCCGCGACAAGGGATTCACGGCATACATTTCCGCCGTAAACGTCCACAAGTTTGGCGATATTGAAAAATTCAATCCGTTTGCTTAACTACATATGACGGCGATACGTGCCCCGACTGTCGGACGGTAACTTGTGTGTTTAAGTATCTGTAGTTGATTGTTACAATCTTGTATGTTGAAAACTCCATACGTGTGCGAGAGCTACGTTTTCCATCGTAGCTCTTTTTTATACCCAGCGAAGCTCTGCCGCCCTCTGCCGTCCATCTGCAAGAAAAACGTGCGATCATCGTGCGATTAACGTGAGATTGTCTGCTGCGAGACTGGCGGGGAACTGGCGGGACGCGGAGCGGGAAATGCTAGAAAGGAGGTCGTGAACAAAAATGTTCACGTGAACAATGATTTTTTGGAATGATATCAATTGGGAAAAACTTTTCGCTGATTATGATGTGAAATTTAAATCGGTAGACGATAAAGGCAATCCGATTCAGTACTACAATCCGATTCGGTTATTTACAGAGCCGGACTTGGACGGTGATTTCGCTGGCGTAGCAATTACGTGTTCCAACCGTAGTGCTGGAAAGACAAGTGCGTTTGCCGCGGCAAGCTGTATCTTGTGTAAAGAGTACGGATTGCAGACGGGATGGATTTTTCGGACAAAAGGGGAGATGACGGGAGCGGCGGCAATGTATGAAGATATGCTAAGAATGTATCCAAAATTAGGAAGTGTGATTACTTATAAAAAACTTGACAAAAACGGAAATGTCGTCCGGTACTTTTTGGATGGTGAGCCGTTCGGATGCGCGTTTAGTTTTGGAAGTAAGATGGACAGTGTAAAAAAGCTGTCACCGTATTTTCGGGATATCTATTTTTTGTTTTTTGATGAGTTTAGCATGGAAAGCGGGCAATACGTAAAAGGGGAATCCGAAAAACTGCAATCGTTGTTATTGACGATCAGTCGTGGAAATGGAAGCCAGTCCCGATGGTTTAAACTGGTGATGGCATCCAATAATATTTCGTTGCTCAATCCCCATTTTGTATTTTTTGGTATCCATAAGAGATACCAGAAAGAAACAAAAATGCTGCATGGGAGCGGTTTTGTGTGTGAGTTTACGCACAATGACAGTGCCCGTAAAGCAATGTGGGAGAACACCGCTTTGAAAGCGTTCCGCGGCGGTCACTACATGCAGAGCATGAGCGTGGGAGATCAGATGTTGATTGATGATGCCGTGTTTGTGCAGAAGCCGACCGGACGGTCGCGGTATCTGTTCACCATCGAACATAGTGGAAAAAGTTATGGCGTGTATGAGTATTACGAAGAGGGGTACATCTATATTACGCATAACTATAACCCGTCTTGTAATTTTGTCGCGGTTTTTCGGGACGGAGATCACACACAAAACACGGTTATGTTGGAACACTATGATTATTTGTTTGAAAATCTAGTTGACGCATATCGCAAAGCATATTTGCGGTTTGACGATCTCGACAGCAAAAATATGGCGGTTGAGTTACTCGGGATTGATCTTTATAAATAGTTCGTGTGAGACGGACAAATGTACTTGACATACGGATAAAAAAGATGTATCATGAAAATACGGGAAACCTTTTATAAGGGGTTGCCACGGTTGAGTAAACCGCCCTGTCCTTGGCCGGTCAAAAGGTTTCCTTGTTTTAAGGACAGGAAGAAAGGAGCAAAGATGGCAAGTATCGTTTTTAATATGCTTGACGGAATGATGAAAAAAGAAAATGCTTATCTTGCTTATACGGTACGCTATAAAGCGGACGAAAAAGATACGCTGATCATTGTCCCTCATGAAAATTACGAGTCTCACATCCGGTATTTGTGGGATTTCTTTTTCATGGATGGCAACGCGTATAACAGTAAATCGCCAGTTCGATTCATTCATAATTTTATTATGTGTGATAAATTAAGTGAAATTGAGGACTGGTTAAAATTTCAGGATAAGGAGGTAGAAACATGGATGTAACTATGGTAACGCAGTTAGTTGGAAGTCTCGGTTTTCCAATTGTTTGTTGCGGCGCACTTTTCTGGTATCTGGTGAAAGAAAAAGACGCACACAAGGAAGAGATAGAAGAACTGCGGAAAAGCGTAGAAGCGAACACAACCGCTATTAACTCGTTGTGCCAGCACTTAGGAGGAAAAAGCAATGAGTAAAATCGAAAAAACAGTTGCCTGGGCGGAACAAATCGCCGCCGATGATCGGCACGGGTACTCACAGGTACACCGGAACAGTCCCGATTATGACTGCTCCTCTTTTGTCGGGACTGCACTTGCAACTGCTGGTTTCCCTATCAGCATTTACAGCACAACTAGAAATCTAGGTGAACAGTTGGAAAACGCTGGTTTTGTGAAATGCGGTAAACCGTGGAAACGCGGTGATATCCACCTTGCGGCTGGTCATCATGTAACGATGTCGGTTGACGCGAACCGCATCGTCCACGCCAGCCAGTCGGAAAACGGCGGGATTGATGGTCAGACGGGAGATCAGACCGGAAAAGAAATCTGTGTACGGTCTTATTACGATCTTCCGTATGAAAATACCGTTCACTATCGGTATGCAGGAGCCGTCGACGAAAAGCCGCATAACGTCATTGAAAGTTGCGTCAAGACAGAATCCGCGCGTAGTTTTGACCGGAAAATTGCAGGAGCGTATCATACCAATGATCGCTATAATCTGCGTGTTGGCGCCGGCATGAATAAAACTGTCATCTTGACTTTGCCAACCGGAACCAGTGTTAGAAACTACGGGTATTATACCGGAGAATGGTATCTGGTGAAAGCCGTAGTAAATGGCATCGTCTATACTGGTTACGTAGCAAAAGAGGGTTTAACCCGTGGCTGATCTGACGCTTGCTTACAATACCTGTATCGAGATTTGTAACAATCCAAACGTTGGATATTCCCAAAATTATCGTGAGGGTCAGACCGTAGGAGGTATTACCTACTATGATTGCTCCTCTCTCATGAGTTACTGTTGTACGGTCGGCGGGTTTTTAGCATCTAACCCGTGGTTTACGACTCGTAGCATGGACGGATATTTGATCGGTGCTGGATTCCAAAAAGGTACAGCCAATCAGCCATGGAAAAAAGGTGATATCTTATGGAGGAGCGGGCACACCGAAATGGTTTATAATCCCGCTGACGGTGGCGGGTATACGATGGGAGCGCACACCGATAGTTACCCGCTGGAAAGACAGGTATCCATTAATACGTTTGTGTCTCCCTATAGCGCGTGGACGTATCTTTATCGGTATCCGGTTGAGGTAGAAAGCGGTATCAGCCAGTATGTCATTTCCGCCATCTGCGGCAACTTTTGGCAGGAATCCACCGTAAATCCTGGATTATGGGAGGGAACGATTGTAGGAGCGCCCGGTTATGGTTTGGGACAGTGGACAGATAATTCCTCTACCGACCGCCGGACGCGGTTGTTCCAATGGTTAGATTCCAACGGGTACAGCCGGGAAGATGGTAACGCACAGTTAGAATATCTGATTTATGAAAAAGTCTGGTATTCGGTCGGAGCCGCTAGTGCTTACGAAAATCTACAAGCGTTTTTGCACAGTGACAGCACCGATCTGAACGCACTTACTTCCGCCTATATGAAAGGGTGGGAAGGAATTAGTGACGATGGAACACTTGCGTTCCGGCAGGAAAAAGCACATGAATGTTTTAATTTCATTTCGGAACACGCAAAAGATTCTGCAATTACCGGATGGATTTTTGGGAATCGGTATCTATCTGCTCCCGAACGTTTGAACAACGCGGTTATGGTATTTCGGTATTTGTCCACTGGGCAACCCGAGCCACCCGAGCCGCCACACCCAATGAAACCAAAACGGCATAAAATGCCGATCTGGTTATATCCCAATTTAAGAAGGAGGTTTTAACATGACACTTGAAGAGTATTGGTCGGAAATCGTAGCCGATATCGGAAACATCGAAACACACGGTGACGCAATCGCCGCCATCAGCGAAAAAATCAAAACAGAAGATACCGACATTGGAGCACTGATGTCCGAACGTGACGCACTGGTTGCGGAACGGGACGAACTGAAAGGAAAGTATGATTCCGCAGTTGCCGAAATCAAAAGCCGCTGGTCTGATCTTTCTCACGGTGGAAGTATCACAAAAGTAACTGAGTTTGGCGGAAACGCGCCGGAATCGGAAGAAACCGCAACAAGTATCAACGATCTTGATATGTCTCAGCTAATTCTGAGCGGAAAAGGAGAGTGAAACAATGGCAGAAAAACTTGATATGACCAATATTAATATGCTGAACGCCGTGCGTCAGACCATGAGTGTTGACTACCGTGACAGAGTCCCGGTTGCAACCCGTGAAAATATTTCCGACATCGCAAAAACTTTAACCGATCCTTACAACCCGCTGGCAAGAAACGAACTCGTTCCGGCACTTGTGAATCTGATTGCCAGTCAGTCGATCAGCACGGAAGCGTTTAGAAATCCTCTGCGTATGCTGAACAGTAACGCCATGCCGTATGGAAACGGAGAACAGGAAGTTTACGTAAACTTTGCACAGGGTTATGCGCACGATGCGAACATCAGCATCGAAGATGCGACCGCCATTTATGACAGTTACATCATGGCTCTGTATCATGTAATCAATTTTAATAACGATTATCCGGTGACGATCTGGTTTGAGGATATGCGCGGCGCGTTCCTTGATGATTACGGACTCAGAAATCTAATTCAGGCAAAAGTGGAAAGTGTCGTTTCCGCTTGTAACTGGGATGAGTTCATAACCGCGAAAGAACTGATTGCATCTGCAAAACGTGCGGGACAGATTTACCCGGTTCATGTTGACCCGGTGACAGATCAGGCATCCGCGAACGCACTGGCAAAGCAAATTCAGTCCTATATTGACAAAATTCAGTTCCCTAACCCGCTGTACAATTTCGCAGGCGCGACCTCTGCCGCAAAAGAAGTTACCATTCTTCTGTTTGTCGACCCGGACACCAAAGCGGCAATGAACGTTGACAGTTATGCCAGCGCTTACAATCTCGACCGCATGCTCCCGAAAGCCCAGCAGGTGTTAATTGACAACTTTAACGATGCGGAGGGTATTGTGGCGGTTCTGGTTGACAAGCGGTTCTTCAAAATCCGTGAACAGTACCGTATGATGGTACAGGATAACGTTAATCGCGGACTGCGTTGGAACAATACGTATACGATAAAAGAGATGTTCTCTTATTCCCTGTTTTATCCGATCATTGTCTTTACGACCGAGGAAGTTCTTGTTTCTTCAATTGACGCAAGTGACGTAGGAATGGTGAAAGCCGGAACAGATGTGGACTTCGGAGGAAGTTTTTCTGTTACCTCTACGGGCGTAGCTGATAAAGCGATTGACGTAAAAGTAGAAGGTAATTCTTCCGCTGATACATTTATGATACCGGGAACAACAATTCTTCGAATCGCAAAAGACGAAAAGAATCTGAAACCGAAAGTAAACAAAAAAGAAAGTGTGCGGGTTGTGATTACAAGCCGATTCGATTCTTCCAAAAATGCAACCATTTACTTTACGACAGATTAAGTAAGAGGGAGGAAACATGGATAATTTCATTCCGATGCCGCCGCAGGAAAATGTGGCGGCAGTTTCCCCGCAGACGGAGGTAATTTTAGCAAGTGGGATTGAGTGGGGAAACGATTATGAACACGTAAGATACTACGTAAACGGAAAAGCAGGTTGTCTGGCGCACGTAAGAGAAAAAGCAATCCATACTTTTAAGCAGTCCGCGCCCGTGAGATGGGGAGAATTGACTTATAAGGGGAAAGGGAATGAGAGTGAGTTTTTGAAATGCAATTACATTGCGTTTCAAAACAAGCCGTATACGGAAGAATGGTATTTCGGCTTTGTGACGCGCGTAGAATGGTTGAGTGACGGAAGTTTCAAGATTTATTTCGAACCCGATCGTTTCCAGAACAGTTTTTACGATGTGGTTTTACAGCCGTGCTATGTGGAGAGAGAACACGTTGCAAAAGCAGATGACGCAGTAGGGGCGAATCTAGTCCCCGAAAATCTGGAAACTGGGGAATATATTGTAAATACTTCCGCTGGATTGGGGTTTGGATTGATGAACTACTGTTTAGTTGCAAGTGCAGACGAAAACGGGGTTGCATTAGAACCGGAATTAAATCAAAAAATAATGTCTGGTTTGACTTATTTTAACACTACAGATTTTTCTGCCATGAAACAAAAAATACAGGCATACGCAACGAGTGGAAACGCAGATGCTATCGTGGCTATTTTCCAGGCTCCGCAGTTATGCTTTGACACATCACCGCAGGAATTCCCAATGCATTTTCCAGAAACACTTGCAGGATATGCGCCAAAAAATAAAAAATTATTCCAGTATCCATTTTCTTATCTACTAGTCGATGGACACGATGGTAGCCAGTATATGTATCGGCTAGAATATTTCAAAGATCAAAAAATTGCTTTTTATGGTCAAGGAGTAAAGTTAAACATTCCATCAATTTACATAAGTCCAAAAAATTACAAAAACGAACCTACTACTAACACACCGTATGGTTTTGTATACAGTAATTTCCCATCATGCGCGTGGACAAATGACGCTTATCAAGCATGGATTGCGCAGTCTCAACCTATATGGGATTACCAAACAAAACAGCAATATATTGATACCGGAAAAAGTGTTATCTCTACTATTGCAAATGTGTTAAGCGGTAAGTTTGGAAAAGCCATTGAAAGCAGTATCGGTCAAACCGTAAGCAATTTCATGTTTGGCGAAAATATTTCGGCGCAGATGGAACAGCACGATTTAATACCGCCTACAGCAAAAGGAAGTGCTACTGGAAGTTATGTGCAAACTGCACTTTTTAGCAATACGATTGCATTAAAGACCATGTGTGTAACGCCGGAAATGGCTAAAATAATTGACGATTATTTTACTATGTATGGATACGCAACACACAAAATTAAAGTTCCGAATATCACTGGGCGGTCAAGTTGGAATTTTGTGAAAACGGTAAATTGTGGATTACATGGAGCGTGTGTCACCGATGATATCAACTTTTTACAGGCAATGTTTAACAGAGGTGTTACGTTCTGGCATACGGATGATGTTGGAAACTATGGTCTTTCCAATGATTAAGGGGGTGATAATATGTATGCTAACCCGTATCGAGTGAGCAATAAAGAAGTTTGGGGATGCTGGGAAAAGAATCCGAATACTTCCCCGGAGGAAAAACTTTATTTTCGCCACTTTTTCGACAAGTTCGTAAATTTAGCATTATCACGTTATGAGTATGACGGTTTACCGGATGAGATTCCACCGCGGATGCTGAACTCTTATTTGTTGTGGAACGGTATGTGTCTTTTCAAGAAAGAACCGATTACAGGACTGTACGGTGTTTTCGGCGTGAATCTTGTAGGAGAACCGGATATTTATGGTATTCCGACCGATTGGATTGCGTACGCCATGAACGGTCAGTATTACGAACAAACGGATAAAGAAGAAAGTGCGCTGATTTTTGCTAGACCTTTTGCCGTTCCTGAAATTCTCAGCATTATTCTGCACGCACAGAGTTTGGCGGAGAAAAAAGCGTCAACGAGGGTAAACGTGATTCAACAGAGAACGCCAGTGGTAATAAGTGGGGATTCTACGCAGAAACTCAGTATTGACAATTTTATTCAAAAATGGGTAAAAAATATTCCCTTCATCAAAGCAAAAAACGATCTGCGAAAACAAATTCAGATTGATACCATTGATTTGAAAGTACAGCCTATTTTCAACGAACTTGATACAGCTGCACAGAGAGAAGTAGCAGAATGTCTGGCTGATCTCGGAATCGAAGCAAGCGGCGTAGAAAAGCCGGAACGGCTGGTTTCCGCAGAAACGAGTTACAACGATGGAGAGATCGAGTTGACAAGAAACGGAAATCTGGCTACCATTCAAAGGGGACTTGATACAATCAACGAAATGTATGGTTTGAATATCCATGTACGTTTTAACTCTAAAATGGTAACGCCGATTAACCGACCGGATGTTTTCGCCACTACAAATGCCGAAACCTACACACAAGAAAACAACGGAAACGACACGCCGGAAAGTGAGGTGGAATAATGTTTCTCGGTTACAATTACGAAACAAAAACATTGACGAATACCATTGAACAGTTTGTTATTTCCAATCATGTAATTTCCCCACTTGAAAATCAGACCATTGATAATATGATCGAAGCCGCCGTTCCTTTAATCTTCAATTTTGACTTTCCGTTTTATGTCGATGCTTCCGCGCCTGAATATGCAACTGCAAAACTTGCATTCGAAAAAACGTTCTGTTTACAGTATTTCCGGGAACAGATTGGACTTGAAACAATCGGAGAATTTCAGTATCATCTGAAAAGGATTCTTTCGGTCAATATGCCATACTATGAGCAGTTGTACCGAAGTATTACTTTTGAGTACAACCCGCTTATTACTCATAAGAGTACACGAAAAGTAACGAGTACAAAAGACGATACGCGAACTGGTGTGATCGCGGGAGACAGCACAGCGAAAAACACAACGACAGCCGATACAAATAACAATACCCAAAGTATCCATTCAGACAACCCGCAGATTAATTTTGCCGGAACGAATTATGCATCTACGATGGAACGGGGACAGAATACAATCCATAACAGTGCTGTAAGCAATGGAGAAAATACCACAAAAACCAACAGTAATGACACGTATCATGCAGATAATAATGATACGATTGAAGATGAGGGATTCAACGGTAGTTACTCTATAGAAATTCAGAGATTCCGAGATACCATACTTAATCTTAACAAGCGTATTTGCGATGATTGCAGAGAGTTATTCTATCAATTTTATTAAGGAGAGATAATAATGGCAGAGAAATCAACGATTCCAGATTTTCCTACGTTGCCAGATTTCGGTCAGATGATTACGCAAGCTTGTGAAGTTGTAGCAAGTGTGCGGGGGATTCCGTATGATTTCAACGGTACATTGAGTCTGGAAAATAAATTTGTTGTGCTGTTTAAGACGGTGAAAGAAATGTTTGACGCACAGGACGAACTTGTAAAAAGTTACAAGGCGTTATATGATTTTGTCAATCAGTATTTTACTAATCTTGATATTCAGACAGAAGTCAACAAGAAAATAGAAGAAATGAAAGACAGCGGCGAACTTCTGAATTTATTAAAACCTACTGTAAGCAATGAAGTATCAACATGGTTAACATCTAATATCACGAATCCATCCAATCCGCCGATTGATAAGTCGTTGACGGTAGAAAATGCCGCCGCGGATTCTAAAGTAGTTGGAGAAAGATTATTAAAAGATGGACTTTCATATAGTAAGCAGTTTAGTACATCTGCATACTATAAGGGTTCCGGAATCAGTAGTAGAACTGATGTAAATGGAACTTCATATATTTCTTTTGATAACTATAATAAGGCAGAAGCAGGCGCAGATCCTTCTTTAGTTGGAGTTACGTCTAGATTT
>PPYF01220459.1_pt1 | contig 14495 bp, 12 predicted proteins | sample 1559871 | NCBI WGS metagenome assembly PPYF01 (sample SAMN08240021, study PRJNA423297) | Human gut metagenome, whole genome shotgun sequencing project. | reverse complement strand
CGTCAGATGCTCCATCGCGACCTTTTCGGCCTCGGTCTTGCTCATCTTTTTGAGCGTGACGGGCGCGAGCGTGCAGTTGTCGAGCACGTCCATGTTGTTGAACAGGTTAAAGCCCTGGAACACCATACCGATGTCCTCGCGAAGTTTATTGATATTGCAGCGCTCGGCCGTAAGGTCCTGGCCGTGGAACCAGATGTGGCCCGCGTCCGGGGTCTCGAGCAGGTTGAGGCAGCGCAGGAAGGTCGACTTGCCCGAGCCCGAGGCGCCGATAATGGTGACGACCTCGCCGGGGTTAACGGACAGGTCGATGCCCTTGAGCACCTCGAGCGACCCAAAGCTCTTGCGCAAGCCCTCGACGCGGATGAGCGGCTCATTGGTCTGTGCGGCGGCCGCGGTGCCGGTAGTGGCGGTATCTGCCATGATGATTCTCCTCGTCTTGAGCCTAGTTGGAGCTGGGCAGCGTTGCCGGGGCCTCGGCGCCGAGCTTTTTGCCAAAGGCCTCGAGCAGGCGGCTCGCCACGAGCGTCAGGATCAGGTAGACCACGAGCGCCACGCAGTAGACCTCCATCTGGCGGTAGTACACGCCGGCGACGGTGGTGGTGGCGTACATAAGGTCGAACACGCCGATGACCGAGAGCACCGACGAATCCTTGATGTTGATGATGAGCTCGTTGGTGAGCGCCGGAATCGCGTTTTTAATGCCCTGGGGGAACACGACCTTGCGCATGGCCTGCCACTGCGACAGGCCCAGCGAGCGCGCCGCCTCGGCCTGGCCGGGATCGATGGACTCGATGCCGCCGCGCAGGACCTCCATCATGTAGGCGGTGGAGTTGAGCGAGATGGTGACGAGGCCGGCGGTGAAGGTACTCCAAATCTGGTTGGCCTGGGCGGTCTCGAAGCCCATGCCGCGCAAAACGGTGAAGCCCGCGTAATAGATGAGCAGGCCCTGGACCATCATGGGCGTGCCGCGCACGATGGTGGAGTAGATGGTCGCAAAGCCGCGGCCGATGCTCTTAAAGAAGCGCACCAGATCGTTATCCACGCGGTCGAACGTCTGAATACGCAGGAACACAAAGAGCAGCGCCAGGAAAAAGGCGATGACGGTACCGAAGGTCGCAAGTGCGATGGTGATCTCGATGCCGCGGATAAAGAAGTCGCCGCTCTTGTAGGTCATGTAGACCAGGCTCGACAAAAAGTCGCTGGGGTTGGAATCCGAGACAACGCTCACCTGCACCAGGTCGATAAATGACATGACGCAGCGGTCGATAAAGAAGATCGCCGCGATGGCGACCACGACGTAGCTGCCTAAGCGTGCGCCACGACGGAAGCGCTCGGAAGCAAACGGCGACGCCTCGCGATAGTCGTTCCAGTGCATGAGCTTGGCGACCAGCGCCGCCGCCGACACGACGAGCCAGGCCCAAAGGATTGCCCAGAGGCAGTCTTGGAACACGCCCGTATGCGCCAAGAAGCTCAGTGGCGTGGGGTTGCGCTGACTAAACGCCAGGCCGAGCGCCGCGATAACGCTCGTGCCCAGGTACACGTAACGGTGGTCGGCCTTGATAAAGGAGGCCAGACGATTGATGGTTTTCATGCTGCCTCCCTATGCCGGCTGACGATCGAGGCACGCGTCCCACATTTGGTCGCGTTCCTCTTGGCTAATGCCCTTGAGCGTCTTGTCGATGAGCTTAAGCAGCTTGTCCGAGCCCTTGCGGCAACCGACATTTGCTGCGACCTCCTGCTTAAAGCCCTCGCCCTCGGCAAAATGGATGGGGACGATACCGGGATTTTGGGCCATATAGCCCTTCTCGTTCTCGGTGTTGTAGGTCACGGCGTCGCAGGTGCCCTGCAGCAGGTTCGAAAACACCGTGGGGACCGAATCGACCGGGTTTTTGTGCACAACGCCCGGGATCTCGTCGATGACGATGTCGAGCATGGTGTCCTTTTGGCCGAGTACCGTGGCACCGCTAAAGTCGCTGAGCTTGGTGGCGTTTTGGTAGGGGGAACCCTCTTTTACGAACAGGCCAAAGTAGCCAATAAAGTACGGGTCGGAGAAGCCGACCGACTCCTCGCGCTCGGGCGTGGCGCTCATACCGGCGATGATGAGGTCGATCTGGCCGTTGTTGAGCGAATCGATGAGGCCCGAGAAGCTCTGCTTGACGGCAACGGGCTCGCCACCGAGGGCCTTGCAGACGATCTTGGCGATCTGCACGTCGTAGCCATCGGCATAGGCGCCCTGCACGTTGTCGATGGGGATAGTGTACTCACTGGCTTCGGAAACCTGCCAGTTGTACGGGGCGTAGGCCGCCTCCATGCCAATGCGGATCTTGTCCTTGCCGATCACGGAATCGGACAGGTCGTCGCGACCGCCGCCCGTCGTGGGCTGAACCACCTTGAGCGTGGACGGACGCTGACAGCCGGCGAGCGCGCCGGCGACGACGGAAGCGCTCGCAGCGAGAGCGCTACCCAAGAAGATGCGACGGCTGCACACCGGCTGTGGATGCGCGTCGCGCTGATGGGGAGAATGCATAATCTGCCTTCCCTGTTGAATCGTATGCTGACGACTTAACAGGATATACGCCAGCGACCAGCAGTGCAGCACAAGCTCGAAAAATTAATAGACACATGGTAGTCATTGGGGACGTCGATGTTTTGGCAATGCCGGCGAGCGACGTCCAGAGCGAACAAGTGGCATGAAAAAGACAAGGCATGACCAGAAGGTCTATGCCTTGCCTTTTGAATGACAAATTATCGCTCTGGACGGCACGCAGCATCGACCGAGCGGCGGAACCTCTAGAGCAAGGTGACGCTAAAGCTGCGTTTATCGGTAGCGCCGGGGGCCAAGGTGATGGTGTTGACCTTGTGCTCAAAGACGTCGTCCTCGGTGGACATGGTGGTGTGACCGGTCCAAGGCTCGAGCGCCACAAACGGAGCGTCGTTGGCGGCAGACCACACGCCGATGTACTTAAAGTCCTCAAAGTCGATCTTGACGCCGTGGCCCGACTTGCGGCCGCGCAGCGTGAGCGTGGAGCCCGGGGTATCGGTGAACATGATGGCGTCGTTATCGAAGCTGCGGTGCGTGATGGGCAGCACGTCCGAGTTATCGGGGGCCTTGTAGCTACCCTCGAACGTCATAAGGCCATCGGGCGTGATGACGGGGGCCTCGTTAGTCCAAGCCTCGGTAAACGCCAGCTCGTAATCCTCGAACGCCTCGTCCTCGGCGCCGGGGGCGGGCACGTTAAATGCGGGGTGGCCGCCCACCGAGAACGGCAGGTCCACGTCGCCGGTGTTGGCGACGGCAAAGGTCTGCGTAAGGGTGGCGTCGCCGGTCAGGGCATAGGTCATGTTGAGCTTAAAGTGGAATGGGAACGCCTTGAGCGACTCGGGCGTGTCGGTGAGCTCGTAGGTAACGGACGAACTGTCCTCCGACACCTCGACGATCTTGTGCTCCACGATACGCGCGATGCCGTGGCGCGCCATCTCGCAGGTGCCGGCGGCAGACGTCGCCGTGTTGTTGCGCAGCGATCCCACGATGGGGAACAGGATGGGCGCGTGCTTGCCCCAAAAGGCCGGGTCGCCCTGCCACAGATACTCATTGCCGTTGAGGGCAAGGCTCGTGAGCTGGGCGCCCATGGAATCGATGGCCGCGATGAGGCCGCCGCGCTTGATGGTAGTGACGGTGGACATGCTACTTCCTCCAAAAGTAAACAACAGTGTCGAGGGTTATTGTCCCACTCTTGGCAGCAGGGCTGAGCGGCAGGCGCAGTTATTGAGCAATAGCGTAAAGGTCAAACCCGCCCTGCGGCGTGCTATCGACCGTGTCGGGCGCCTGTGAATTAAAACTCACCGGGACCATGCGCTTTGAGGCGCGGTAACGCGTGCCGTCGGTGGCGACGGGTGGCTCATCGACCGTGAGCTCGTAGTCGCCGGGCTTGAGCTCGATACCGTCACCTTCGGAATTGACGTATTGGTACTCGTCGATTGCTTGTCCCCTGAGCGTGCGGCCCACGATATGGACGAGCATTTGGCTGTCGCCGCGCGCGGTATCCCACGTCGCGCCGTCCTTAACCTCGACCGACACATGCACCGAGCGCGTGCGGCTGAGCGATTGCTCGACGGACATCTCGACCTTGGCGGCGTCTTGGCGCTGCCGCTCGACATGACCCCAGATGCTGCCGATTGCCGAGCAGGCGATAACGCCGGCCATGAAGGCGATGAGGATGGGGCCGAGCGGAGAACGGCGGCCCGCGTCTTCCTCACGAGCCAGGTCGGGGCGATGCGTTGGCGCAGGCGCCTGAGCACCCTGCGCGGGCACGTCGAGAATGCTGAAAGATGCCGTACTGCCGGGGTCGATGGTGTGGCGCGGCTGCGGGGTCTTGGCCGGCGAGATGGACATGTCGGCTGGCTCACCCAGCGTGGCCGTGGCATCGGCCTTTGCCTCGTCGGCCTCGGCCTGAGCCCAGGCCTGTTCAAAAGTCAGGGGCTCGGCGGCATCGGAGGCGGCATCCGTCTCGACGGCATCGTTGCCAGTCTCGTCCTCGTCGCCCGACACGTCACGCGGCGCGGGCTCGTCCCACTCCTCGTCCGGAGCCTCGCCCTCGCTATACCACCATTCAAAATTATCGATATCCATACGGGGCGCCCCTTAGGCCTCGCAAATAAACACTTGCTAGTCTTATACCCGCAGACGGCGCCGGAGCTCGCCGACACAGACAGGAAAACCGTCACAACATTCGGCGCTTTTCCTCGTTTTCGAGATTTTCGCCGAAAGTTGTGACGGCTTGGGCGACTGGCTGGCAGAGCAATGTGACAAAGGAGCTGCCCCTTTGTCACATTCTGCTAGAGTTGCAGGGATTGAATCCCGCCTATTCATGCGACATTGGAGTGACAACCTTGACCGCCGCAACCACGCCTAAAAGTAAGCCAACCGCCGCCGCGCTCTCCCCCGCGCGCACCAAGCTCTGCCTGGCGCTGCTCGTGCTGTTGGGATTCTCGCTCGGCTGCTCCGAGTTCGTGGTCATCGGCATCGAAAGCGACTTGGCAACGGAACTCGGCATATCACTTGCCACTGCGGGCCAGCTCATCAGCGTGTTTGCGCTCGTCTACGCTATCGCGACGCCGGTGCTCGCGCTCAGCACGGGGCGATTCCGCCGCTACCAGCTGCTCGTGTGCTATAGCGTCGTCTTTGTGCTCGGCAACCTGGTCATGGCGTTGGCTCCCAACTTCCAGGTGCTGTTTATCTCACGCATTGTCCTGGGCTCTGTCTCGGGTGCGCTGCTCGCCGTGGGCGTGACGTACATCCCTGAGCTGCTATCCCCGCAGCAAACCTCACTTGCCATCTCGGTCGTGTACGGCGCGTTTTCCGTGGCGATGGTCTTTGTGACCTCGATTGGCAAGTTTGTGGCCGACACACTCGATTGGCACGTGGCCATGTACGGCACGCTGACCTTTGCCGTTTTGATCTGTAGCGCGCTCGTGGCGTTTATGCCTCGCGCCGGGCAGACCGATGAGCCCGCCACCTTCCGCGAGCAGGCGGGGCTACTACGCGAGCCGAGTATCATCACCGGCATGCTCATCTTCTTGTTTGGCGTGGGCTCGGTCTACGTATTCTACGGCTACGTGACGCCTTATCTGGAGCAGGTGCTGGGCATGGATACCGTTCAGGCGAGCACCACACTTATGGCCTATGGCGTGTTCTGCCTGATCTCGAACATCCTGGGCGGATGGATCGATGCGCGTTTTGGCATGAAGGCGCTGCTGGTTACGTTTGTGCTGCAGGCGGCGGCACTGCTCGGGCTGTTTGCCGTGGGCGCCGCCATGCCGCTCGCGCTGGTCTTTGTCTTTAGCCTGGCGATGCTCATGTACCTGTTCTCGGTCTCATGCATCACGCACTTTATGGACGTGGCACGCAGCCGCCATCCCAAGTCGATGGTACTCGCAAGTTCGGTTGAGCCCATGGCGTTTAACGTCGGCATCTCGTTTGGCACCGCAGTGGGCGGCGCCGTGGTAAGCAGCGTTGGCATTGCGTACGTGGGCGCAGTGGGCGCCGCGTTCTCGCTTGTGGCCTGGGCCCTCACGCTGGTGACGATTAAGCTGGCTCGCTGGGAGCGCCGTCGTCAATCAGCACGGCCCTCAATACGGGCATAGGGGCAAACATAGCCCAAGGTGGCGAGTAACCGGTGAAAACCGCCCAATATGAGTATGTTTATCCGCCTGGAAGCTTCAGCAGTGCAATTTCGTGTATTTGAGATACACGCTTTTCTATTATTTCGTGTATTTCAAGTACATGAAATCGTACTAAACTATGTATCTGAAGTACACGAAATTGGAAAGGCGGCCCCATGCGCAGATCAATCGAGTCCGTTATCGAATCATGGGCGACAAAGGACGCCTCACGCCCCCTCCTCATCCGTGGTGCGCGACGCGTAGGCAAAACGTACGCTGCCGAGGAAATCGGCAGGCGAATCGCCGGCGATGCGTTTGTCAAACTCGACTTTCAGACCGATCTTGAGCTGATCGCTCCGCTGTTCGATTGTCCCACCGACGACGTTGACACCATCGTGGCGCGGATTTCAGACTATAAACGCGCCCCCATTCGCAAAGAAACCACCTTCATCCTGTTTGACGAGGTGCAGCTCTGCGAACGGGCGCTCAACTCGCTTCGCTTTTTTTCGGGTTCGGGCTGGCGCATATGCGCGACCGGCAGTCAGCTCGGCGTCGCCACGCGCAAACGTAAGCTGCCTTTTCCCAGCGGCGTTCGTCAAGAGACCATGCATCCTATGTCGTTCGAGGAGTTTCTCTGGGCGCTCGATGAGGAGCAGATGGCCGATGCCATTCGTACCCACGCCGGCACGCTCGAGACCTACGCCGTGCACCAAGCCGCGCTCAGCCTGTTTCATCGATACCAGATCGTGGGCGGCATGCCCGCCGCCGTCAACGCATATCGCAAGACGTTATCCATCGAGGATGCGCGCGTCGAGCAGCGCGAAATCAACGAGACCTATACCGCCGATATGACCGACCCCGAAAACGGGATCAGCGGCGTGGCGGCACGCAAGGTCTGGCGCTCCATTCCGTCCCAGCTGCTGAGATCGTCCACAAAAAAATTCAAGTACTCCGAGGTCGAACGCGGAGGCCGTCGCGCCAAGCTTATCGAGCCGCTCGACTGGCTCGAAGGCGCCGGTATCATATCGGTCAACAACCTGACCGAAGGCATCGAGCCTCCCCTCGTTCCCTTCGACGACGAAGATGGAAGTTTCTTTAAGGTCTATCTTCTCGATACCGGCCTCATGTTCTACAAACTCGGCATCAACCCGAGGCTCTGGCTCGACCTCAAAGAAGATTCCGCCATAGCGCTATCTTCCGACTTCCGAGGCGCCCTGGCGGAAAACTCGGTCATGCAAGCATTTTCGGGTAACAGCTTGCAGACGTATTACTGGGTGCCGCCGTCGTCTTGGAAGACGACCGGCGAGCTCGATTTTCTACTTCAGACCGACCGTATGGAAATCGTGCCCGTCGAGGTAAAGTCCGCACGCAACGTGCGCGCGAGAACCCTCGGGTCGTTCATGGACAAAGCCCGATCGCCATATGCCTACATTTTGTCCGAGAACAATTTTTTCCGCAGCGAAACCGATGACGGGCGCGAGCTACGCCACCTCCCCTTGTACGCAGCGGGCTTTATTGAAGCAAACTGCCTCAAGAGCAGTCTGTAAGCCCTGCACGACCGCCTAGAAAGGAAACCGCTCATGCAACGCATACTGTTTATCTGCCATGGCAACATCTGTCGCTCGACGATGGCTGAGTCGGTGTTTACCGAGCTGGTGCGGCGCGCCGGGCGCGCGGGCGAGTTTGTCATTGACTCCGCTGCGACCTCGACCGAGGAGATCGGCAACCCGCCACACCACGGTACCGTTGCCAAGCTGCGCGAGGTCGGGATTCCCGTCGTCGCACATCGTGCACGTCAGGTGCGTCGCGCGGAGTATGGCGACTGGGACCACATTGTCTATATGGACGACGAGAACGCGCGTGGCCTGCGTCGCATCTTTGGCGACGACCCCGACGGCAAGATTACGCGCATGCTCGATTGGACCGAGCGCCCCGGCGACGTGGCCGACCCCTGGTACACCGGCAATTTCGATGCCACCTACCGCGACGTACTCGACGGCTGCACCGCTATGCTCGAGCAGCTGTAGGCAATCGAGGTCGCGGGCCACGCCTTTGTCACATCCGGGACTAGCCCTAGACCGGCTTGACCTCCAGCTTTATCCCCTCGGCGCAGGAGTCGCCCAAAACATCCGAAAGGGCCCAGGTCGCATATAGCGGCAAATAGAGAACCGCTCCGTTGCGCTCAACGTTGCCTCTCGAGAAAACAATCCCGAGCCTTACGCCATATTCAGCCGTATCAAGCACATGACCGAGCGCAGCGTGCGCGTGGTAATAGGAGCCCGATTTAACCTCGATCGGAACAGCCGTCCCATCCGGTCCATCGACCACAAAGTCCACTTCACCGCGCTTTTTTGTCTGATAGTAGTAAAGCTGGCGATTTTGGGCAGCCAGCTGCTGGGCCACCACGTTTTCGTAAATGCCGCCCAGATTGGGCTCCTTGCTATCAAGATACGCCGCTTGGGCGACTCCGACGGGGTAGCGCGCCATCAACATGCCCGTATCCGATTGATATAGCTTGAACTGCGATGGCCGTGCCGTCTTGAGCAAGGGCGATTTTGGCTCGGTTACGATATCGGCTTTGAGAGCAACGCCGGCATCGACAAGCCATACAAAATCTCGCTGATACTTCTCGTAGTGAGCCTTGGGGTCAATGGAATTGAGCACGAAGCGCTTGTTTTCGCCCTCGAGCATAATAGGGAGCTGATCGTAAATGCTCTGCACCTGAAGGGCTCGCCCGCTTGCATACTTGGAGATATCCCGCCGGTACTGTTCGTTGAGCTCTGACTGTAGCTGACGAACAGAGGCAAGGTCGCCCTGCGTGTCAAGGAAACGCTGCACGACCTCCGGCATTCCGCCGACAACGGTATAGGTCCTGAAGTTTGCCATCATCGCGTCATGAATGTAATCAGGAACGGGCCTCTCGCTGATACACGCGTCACGTATCGTTTGGCGAGCCCCCTCGCTCACCCCGGTTGCCCAGCAAAACTCCTCAAAATCGAGCGGGAACATCCTAAGCTCGTGGACATACCCCACGGGATAGGACCTGACGCCCTTGAACTGAGTCCCGAGCATTGACCCCGAAAACGCCCAGCGGCACCTCCCGTCCTCAACAAGGAACTTTGCCATCGTCATGATGTCGGGGGCCTCTTGGACCTCATCGATAAACACGAGCGTTTTGCCTGGCGCAATCGACTTTCCCGAAAGAAGCGTCACCCTGCTGATGAAATCATCGGCATTCCGCGCCTCGAGAAGAGCATCTTTTGCCTGGCGGTTTTCCATGAGGTTAAGCTCGATGTAGGTTGCATGGTTGGCTTTGCCAAATGCGCGAATCGAATAGCTTTTGCCAATCTGGCGAGAACCCGTAATGAACAAGGCCTTTTGCTCGGAAGACTTCAGCCAACGCTCCAGCTCTGCCGCTATTTTCCTGCGCAGCATAGGCTCTCCCCTCGGTGTCATCGAATGAAATGCAAAGTTTTATATGCTTGATTATCGATGAAACGCAGAATTTTTAGAACCTAAAATCGGATGAAATGCAGAGATTTGAAATTATAAGCAAAAGAAGGGGCATCGCCGGCGAATGTGTCAAAGGGGCTGCCCCTTTGTCACATTGCGCTCGACTACTCGTCAACGATCTCGGCAAGCCAGACGTTCAGCGTATCGACCTCGGGGCAGCAGAACTTTGCCGCACCAGGCTCGTTGCCAGGCACGGTTCCGCCATAGCGCAGGATATCGATATAGGGAAAGCCCACGTGACAGGCCATAGCGCACATCTTGCCGCGGTCTCGATCGAAGTCGAAGACGTCTCCCGGCTTGTGACCATGGTGACAACGGCACGCACCCAGCTGGTCCACGCAGCTCACGCGGATACGCGGACGCTTGCCACGCGGCGCACCGAGCGGCCCGTTCTCGCCCGCAGGCTTGACGCCGCCCTCGCCGGCGTTACTCATGGTCGATCACATCCAGGCAGGCCTCGATGGGAAGGCCGGCCGACTTGTCTTCTTGGTCGGCATTGCGCTCGATAAGCTCGGCCACCACACGCATGGCGTCGGTCGTCGCACGCTGTAAGCTCCAGCCGGCCATAACGCGACCCACGAGCACCGACGAGAACGTATCGCCCGTGCCCGGGAAATACACCGGGATCAGCTCAAAGGGAATCGTGAAGTACTCTCCCGCCACATGGTCGTAGCCGATGACGGCACTCGCCCCGTCGACCTTCGCGCTCGTAATGACCACCGACTTGGCGCCCAGCGCGAGCATGGCGTCCACGAGCGCACGAGCCTCATCGGCCGTAATCTGCTCGGCCATAGGCGTATCGGTGAGCAGACACGCCTCGGTATAGTTGGGCACCGCGTAGTCGGCGCACTCGACCAGGCTGCGCATAAGGCCGATGGTCGATTCGGGCACGCCGGCGTAGAGCCTGCCGTTGTCGGCCATGATGGGGTCGACGAACACCTTGGTGCCTTTTTGCGAACGGCGGTGGCAAAAGTCCGAGATGATGCGCGCCTCTTCCTCGGTCACGATAAAGCCGGTCGAGATGGCGTCGAATTCAAAGCCGAGCTCCTCCCAGATGGCAAGACTCTGACGCACGTACTCCGTGGTGTCGTGGATGTAAAACTTGGGGTAGTTGAGCGTATCGGAAACGAGGGCCGTCGGCAGGTTGTGGATACGGTAACCCATGTGCGACAGCACCGGCAGCATGGCAGAAAGCGCGACCTTACCGTAGCCGCACATATCGTTGATCAGCAGCAGCTGAGTGTTCTTCATGAGTGTCCCCCTTGGGTCGGGTGCGACGCGACGGCGCCATAGTGCGACTAAGTGTAGCGCAGGGGGCGTTGCGAGCGGGCGCAGGCGCCGAGGAGGGCACATTGTTGCGGAAAGGTTACGGAAATGGGAGGCAAAATCGCGGCGGTAGCGGCACAGTAGCTGCCATCTATTTACTACCATTCCAAAACTATGCCGGATTACTACGATAAACCGTCAGCTTCCAACCACAACGAATTGCACTCCGGAAAAACCGCAGGTAGACAGCTTGTGATTTTACGAAAAACAATGCCGAGGTCTGATATTTCGAATTCATCGTAGTAATCCGGCACAGTTTTGGACAAAGCAACTTCGAAAGGGTGTCACCGCAGCCCAAAATGATTCGTTTTCCTCCGTCCCCCACGGATCACTCAACAAGAGCGTCCCCAACGACTATCCCAACAAGGGCAACGCCGATGTTTTGGCGAAGTCAGCGAAAACCCGTCAGAGCGAGCAAGGTGCCTTGAAGCAAGGCGGCATTGACCTTCTGGTCATGCCGCCGAAGTTGAAAGGCAGATTGCCGCTCTGGCGGGTTTGCAGCGTCGAGCCGTTGCGCGGTTTGGCAAAACCGCGTAACCACTAGTTTGGTACCTTGACATTCATTTCTCATGCTCCTAGATTGGTTAGGCACAAAACAATTCCACTACCTAACTAAAGAAAGGAGCAACACTAATTCATGTGCGATGAACCTCTTAACCTTTGTTCGCACGAGCCCGGCGGCGACCCGTCACAGCCGGCGGATGTACCCGAAGCGGTCAGTGCCGAAGACAAACTCGCCAAGCGCATCCTGAGCGGCCTGGGTTTTTGCGGCCATTACATGCATTTTCATGGCGGAGGCGTGTCCGGCAAGGCGCCCATCATCTGCCTGCTGGCCAAGCAGCCCGGCGGCGAGATGTCGCAGCAGGAACTCGGCATGCACTTTGACCTCAAGCCGGGGTCGCTTTCCGAGATCCTGTCCAAGCTCGAGGTCAACGGTCTCATCGAGCGCAGCCGTAACCCCAAGGATCGACGGCAGCTCACCATTCGCCTGACCGAAACCGGCCGGGAAAACGCCCGCATCGACCAGGCGGCCCGCATTCGCTTTAGAGAGCAGGCCTTTAGCGCGCTCACCCATGACGAGCGCGAGGACCTCGCCGAAATGCTCGATAAAATCCGCGTAACCTGGGAGGAACTGGATGATTAAAACCCTCATGGGCAGCATCCGCGACTATATGAAAGTCACCGTTGCCACGCCGTTGCTCGTGCTTGGCGAGGTGCTCTGCGAGATGCTGATTCCATTTATCACCGCCAACCTGATCGACGCCATCAAAGACGGCGCCGCCGTAGCCGAGATGCTTCCTACCGCGGGCCTTTTGGTGCTCATCGCGCTGACATCGCTTGCTTTTGGCGCCGCGGCAGGCGTCACCTGCAGCCATGCGAGCTGCGGCTTCGCCAAGAACCTGCGTCACGACCTGTTCTACAAAATCCAGACGTTCAGCTTTGCCAACATCGATGAGTTCTCGAGTTCCTCGCTCGTCACGCGCCTGACCACCGACATCAACAACGTGCAGCAGGCCTTTATGATGATCATCCGTATCGCCGTGCGCGCGCCGCTGGTATTGATCTTCGCCTTTACCATGGCGTTTATCATGGGCGGCAGCGTCGCCATGGTCTACCTGGTCATCATTCCGCTGCTGGGCTTTGGACTGTTCTTTATCATCTTTAAGGTGCGCCCCATCTTCTCGCGCGTGTTCCACAAGTACGATGCCCTTAACGAGTCCGTCGAGGAAAACGTCACCGGCATGCGCGTGGTCAAGAGCTACGTGCGCGAAGACTTTGAGAAGGAGAAATTCGCGACCGCCGCACGCGACGTCCAGATGGACTTCACCCGCGCCGAGAAGCTGCTCGCCTTTAACAACCCCATGATGAACATCTGCGTCAACGGCGCGTTTGTCGTCATCATCTACCTGGGATCCAAGCTCATCATCACGAGCCAGGGCACGCTGTTCGACGTGGGCCAGCTCTCCTCGATCTTTACCTATGGCTTCGCGATCCTCATGAGCCTGATGCAGCTGTCGATGATCTTTGTCATGGTGACCATGGCCGACGAATCGGCGCACCGCATTACCGAGGTGCTGGCCGCCGAGCCCACGATCGCCGATCCCGCCGAGCCCGTGCTCGAGGTTGCCGACGGTTCCATCGACTTTGACCACGTGAGCTTTAAGTATTCCGCGCATGCAAAGCGCCAGGCGCTCGACGATATCGACCTGCACATTAAGAGCGGCGAAACCATCGGCATCATCGGCGGTACCGGCTCGGCCAAGTCCACGCTCGTTAACCTCATCGCCCGCCTGTACGACGCCACCGAGGGCACCGTGCGCGTGGGCGGCATGGACGTGCGCGACTACGACTTGGACGCCCTGCGCCACCAGGTGGCCATGGTGCTGCAGAAAAACGTACTGTTTAGCGGCACCATTGCCGAAAACCTGCGCTGGGGCGACCCGAACGCCACCGACGAGGAAGTCCGCGAGGCGGCACATCTGGCCTGCGCCGATGAGTTTGTCGATGGCTTCCCCAAGGGCTATGACACCTGGATCGAACAGGGCGGCTCCAATGTTTCCGGCGGTCAGAAGCAGCGCCTGTGCATTGCGCGCGCCCTGCTGCGTCGCCCCAAGATCTTGATCCTGGACGACTCCACCAGCGCCGTCGACACCAAGACCGACGCCAAGATTCGCGCAGGGTTGGCAAGCTATCTGCCCAACACGACCAAGCTCATCATCGCCCAGCGCATCAGCTCCGTGCAGGACGCAGACCGCATCATCGTCATGGAGGGCGGCCGCATCGCGCAGATCGGTAACCACGACGAGCTGCTTAAGACGAGCGAGATCTACCGAGAGACCTTTACCTCGCAAAACAAGATGTCTGCCGAGGGCGAAGGGGCCGTCGAGGCCGACACCGAGGCATCCGCAACGCAAGCTCAGACCCAGGAAGGAGGCGAGGCACATGAGTAAGGCAACGACCGCCGAGCGCGCGCTCAACCGTAAGGGCGGCACCATGTCGCGCCTCATCAAGACGCTCTTTGGCTTCTATCCCGTGCTTTTGCCCCTTGTCGTCGCCGGCGTGGTGCTCTGCGCCATCATCAACTCCATCGGCGCGACCTTCCTGCAGAGCGCCCTGCAGATTATTAGCGAATCGTGGCAGTCGGGCGATTGGGAAGCCGCACAGCCCAAGATTCTGCAGCTCGTGACCACCCTCGCCTGCATCTACGGCGTCGGTGTCCTGTCCTCGCTCTTCTGGAACCGCGCCATGGCTATCGTCACGCAGGGCTCGCTCGAGAAGCTGCGCGAGATGATGTTCAACCGCATGCAGGACCTGCCGATCCGCTACTTCGACACGCACCAGCGCGGCGATATCATGAGCCACTACACCAACGACATCGACACGCTGCGTCAGATGATCAGCCAGTCGCTGCCCAACCTGCTCATGACGATCATCATCATCGTCACGGTGTTCTTTATCATGCTGTACTACAGCGTGTGGATGTGCCTGGTCAT
>PPYF01188428.1_pt1 | contig 14495 bp, 13 predicted proteins | sample 1559871 | NCBI WGS metagenome assembly PPYF01 (sample SAMN08240021, study PRJNA423297) | Human gut metagenome, whole genome shotgun sequencing project. | reverse complement strand
ATGTGAAATTTGAAGGACTGGAAGTGCCGCGCCATGAAGATATAATGACGCATAACCACGGTTCAACAGCGAATACGCCACCATCTTATTACATGGACAGTGCGAAAGTTGCCAAAGAGTGTGCAAAACAAAAGAAAAAAATGGAGGAGCACTGTAAACCAGATGAGCATCATCATCGAAAACGCAAAGGTATTCCAAAAGACCGGGAGAATGATAAAAATGATTCCTGGATTTTCGAGCATTGCGGACCGCTTATGCTTAAGCCTGGATTGAAACAATTTGATGAGTGGATAAATGAATGGGGGGATATTGATCGTTTGCTTGAAGATGCAAAAAATAAGCTGGAAAAGGAAGTTATTAAAAACATCGAAGAGAGAACAGATGATTTCTTAGGAGAAGCAATAAAAAAACAGTTAGGCAAAGGTATGCTAAAAAAACTCATACCTTACATAGGCTGGGTAATGACAGCCTGTGACGTGGTGGACGCAATTGAAGAATACAGCGAATTAAAGGACGAACTTAAAGAATTAAAGGAAATATTGGGCAAACAAAAAGAAGCCATTCAGACATTTCAAAAATATAAAGATAAAATCATAAACTTTGAAAAGCTATCCGAAAAAGAAAAAAGCTCCCTCGCTAATGAAATAATGGCTGAAACGCAGGCTGCTTATGCTTATGCGAATCGTTGTTTACGTGCCAGGAAATGTATGCTCGTTCCCTTTAGTAAGACCGACTCCCCCAACTCCTGGGGAGGAAAAGGATGCTGCCCGGGACAAACCGGACACCATCTGTTGCCTGATACCATGTTCCGGGATCTGGAGCAATCTGCGGCAGCCAGAAAGGTATGGAATAATGATCCCAGCCATCGGGATGAAAATGGAAAACTGAAAAGCAGAATGCCAAGGGATAAATACCCGACAAGAAAGTGTTGGGGGGACTATACAGAAGGTAAAGGCCCTACAATCTGCCTTGAAGGGAAGGATAATCACACAGGGTCGCATGGGATGATGCATGCGATGACAGGGAAACTAATAAGAAAAGAAAGTGTTGGGAAGGAAATGAAATATGAAACAGCCAGAAATATAGTTATTGATCAGGTTGCTGCAATGTATGGTTGTGATAAGTCATGCCTGAAAGCACAACTGGACAAAGCTTATGGAGATGCCTATACCTGCGGTGATTTGAATTCTGCAAGAGTAAATTCTGCTTCTGGTGAAGCTCAAAACCATAGTCAAGATAAAACTGAAACAGATAATACTGAAAATGAAGATAACTAAGGTGATAACATGATTATAGATGGAAGTATGTGGAAATTTTTTAAAAATTTTGATGTATATGATTGTACATACGGATTTGAACATGGCAGAGTTGGACTTTTGTTAATTGAAATTGTCGATGAAGATCATGAAGAGTATGATAATCCGTGGTATACCCCCAAGCAAAAACTGATTTCAATAGTTATCAATAACCCTCCAGAAAAACGTGTTTTCTCCATGCTTTTGGAGAACGTATCATTAGCAACCATATCTTCAGGTTGGACCCCCTCACAATCTGAATTTGTAATTTCCAGTACCGATCGCCAGGTCGTAAGCTATAAAACAAGGGAATACAAGGGGGTAGAGAATAGAATTGATATCCCCATTCCTGGCTCTTCTGATCTGAAACCTGCAATCAGCAAAGTTATCAGAGTAGGAGCCAGTGTTTATGCTATTGGTGGTGCTTTTCGGGTATACAAACGTATTACGCATCAGGTCTGGGAGGAGTGGTCAAAAACGTTACCTGTCCCGGATGGCTATATAGAGGGAAAAGCAGAGGCTATATCCCGGAGTTTATTTGAGGATTTATCTGGCTTTTCTGAATCGGACATGTATGCCGTAGGTGGAATGGGAACTGTTTATCATTTTGATGGAAAAAAATGGCAACAGATTGCATTTCCTACAAATAAGCTACTGTATACCGTTTGCTGCGGTGGTGATGGTTTCGTTTATATTGCAGATTTTGACGGTGCAATCTGGAAAGGCCGTGATGAAAAATGGGAAAAAATCATTAATGGCGCAATGAGTATGCCTTTCCTCGATATGGGATGGTTCGATGGGCGCCTCTGGTGCGCCAGCGATTATGGCATATGGGTGCTGGAAGATGAAAAACTTGTACTTGCCATGTACGCAAAACATAAACCAATACCACCCGAAGTAGCCGTTTTAAGTAAACGCATTGATGTTTCACCCGATGGTACCGTGATGATAGTGTGTGGTTCGCGGGGGGTAGCAATTTATAATGGCAATGAATGGAATGTCATGTTTGATTCAATGGAATTTGAATAACATACCTATCAGGCTGAAGTAATGAATAAAACAGTAGACGTTGAAATTATAAAACCACTGGTTCAGCAACATGCCAGAGATGGAAGTGCACGCAAACATGCTGGCTGTGATTTAATATTCCCTGTGGGGACACCTATTTATGCTGTTGCGGATGGCGTCCTGGTTCGTGGACCCTACTCCTTTTATTCTGGCACTTATGCCGTAGAAATCAGACATGGTAACCTTCTTCTTCGTTATGGCGAAATTGCTAATGGTTCATACACAGGAGGAAAATCTGTCAAAAAAGGACAAATTATTGCTAAAGTAGGGAGACTAGAAAGTGGTTCGTCCATGCTACATCTGGAGATTTATACCAACGCCGCATCTTCGGCCAGTCTTGCAACACGTGTAGGAGATTTCAGGAGGCGTTCTGATATAACAAATCCTGCACCATATCTGAATGAATGGAAAAATAATCTTCCCAAACCTTAATCTCCAAGGAATCGATGACGATGCTTAAAAATATAGTATTTCTCTTAGCTTTGATGCTATCTGGCATTGCTGGTTGTGCAGCAACCGAACCTGACAACATACTGTTGAATGACCTAAACGCTAATAATGTCGACATTGGTGAGGTTACTGATGGGGAGATTACTGATGATTTGAGGCACTCTACTTGTACTCTGAGCTTAGCCGACAATAAGGAAAAGGATTCCTATAACTATATTGAGGGTGCAATTTGCCCTGTGGGTGGAGAAGAGTGTACATACTCTGCCATCATGAAATTGAATGGAGAGATAACTATATTGAAGCAAATATCATCAGGAAAAAATACCTCAATATTCAAAAACAGAGACATTTCGGTCACTGTGGAACAGACTCCGATTGCAGAGTCAACAGAGGATGAGGAAGGAAGTGATATTAAAGCCGTTATCATCATCAAAACAAGAAACAGCGAAAAGAAATTTAATATGCTTGGATACTGCGGCGTTTAAAAACAAATCCTCTGGATAGTCTCATATAGGACATGAGGTTATGAGAAAAGCGAGAGCTGAAAATCATCGTAAAGCCGGGACTCAGGAAGAACTGGACTATGTGACACCACAGCCAGCCCCTCCCCGCCCCTACCCCGCGATTTGCATCGCAATACTGTCGGCCACCTGCTCCGCCAGCCGCAGCCGTTCCGCCGTAAGCGGTGCCGGCAGGCGAATTTTGAGTTGCCCAACCACCCGACCCTGAATCGGCTCGCAGCTGCTGTAAACCAGCTGAGCGCCGCCGCCCAGCACGCTGGCAATCTGCTGGAGATCCGGCCCGCGCCCGTTGGCGCCGTTAAAATGCAGCGTCAGCAGTTGCTGCCCCCGAGCGACAAACTCGACGTTTTCAACCCGTCCATGGTGCAATGTGCCTAACATCCCACGCGTAACCTCGTGCTGCGGGTCGCCAAATACGCGCCACACTTCACCCTGTTCGATAACGCGCCCCTTTTCCAGTACCGCGACCCGATCGCAGAGTGTGCGAATCACATCCATTTCATGAGTGATTAGAATAATCGTTAGCCATAGCCGCTGATTAATCTCTTTCAGTAAGCTAAGCACCGCCAACGTGTTCTCTGGGTCGAGCGCCGAGGTGGCTTCATCGCACAATAAAATCTCCGGCTGGGTAACCAGCGCACGGGCAATGCCGGTACGCTGCTTTTGCCCACCTGACAACCGCGCGGGCCAACTGTCACGCAAGGCTTCCAATCCCACTAATCGTAAAATATCGTCCACTCTCCGACGACGTTCAGCGGCAGGAATCCCGGCCATTCTCAGCGGCAGCTCGACATTCTCCGCCACTGTCTTCGTCGACATCAGATTGAAATGTTGAAAGATCATCGCCACACGACGGCGTAGATCCCGTAGCTGCCTTCGCCCATCCCCGCGAATGGGCACGCCATGAATCGCGATCTCTCCGCGATCGGCGCTTTCCAGACGGTTAAATAAGCGCAACAGCGTTGATTTCCCCGCACCGCTGCGCCCGATAATGCCGAACACTTCTCCGGCGTGGATATCCAGACTGATATCGTCCAGCGCCTGCACGCCGTTAGCGTAGGTTTTGCTGATGCCCTGCAGGCGAATATGCGGATGTTGCGTCATAGCCACTCTCCTAGAAACCGGGGGCGATCTTTCCCTGATACTTCGTCAGAATGAACTGGCGAACCGCATCGGAGTTGAGCGCTTTGGCCAGTTTCTGGATACCGGGGTCGTTAATGTTATCCGGGCGCGCGACGAGGTATTCGATATACAGGCTTTTGCCTTTCTCGACGATCAGCGCTTTATCGGTATCAATACCGGCTTCCAGCGCGTAGTTGGCGAAAATAAACGCCAGATCCACCTGACTCACCGCCCGGGCCAGCATGGCGCCTTCCAGCGGGCGAATCTTGAAGTGGTGCGGGTTGGCGGTGATATCCTTCTGTGTTGATTGCGGATCCTCCGGATGTTTCAACGTAATCAGCCCCGCCTCGCTCAGCAGCACCAACGCCCGCCCGGTATTGACCGGATCGTTAGGAATGGCAATGGTCGCCCCCTCCGGCAACTCGCTAAGACTTTTGTATTTCGTCGAATAAGCACCAAACGGCTCGATATGCACGCCGACCACCGGAACCAGATTGGTGTGGCGGCTCTTGTTGTAATCATCAAGGAACGGGCGATACTGGTAGTAGTTGGCATCCAGATTTTTTTCCGCCAGTTGCTGATTCGGCTGGATAAAGTCGTTAAAGACCTTCACCTGCAAATCAACGCCCTCCTTTGCTAGCGTCGGCTTCACAAACTCCAGAATTTCGGCATGCGGCACCGGCGTCGCGCCCACCACCAGCGTTTCGTTTGCGGCGGCAGAAAGGGAAAACAGCGCCAGCAACCCGGCAATCATCGTCTTTTTCATCATCTCACCCTGTCGGTATGGTTATTTTCGACTCATGCGGCGCACCAGGCGGTCGCCGCTCATTTGTAATATCTGCACCAGCGCAATCAGCAGGACGACCGTGACCGCCATGACGTCCGTCTGAAAACGCTGGTAGCCAAAGCGAATGGCGAGATCGCCCAGCCCGCCGCCGCCATGGAGGTGTAATCCACCAGCACAATCGCCGTGACGGTCACGGCGGCAATCAGACCCGAGCGTGATTCCGGCAGCAGCGTGTACCAAATAAGCTGCCAGGTATTGCCGCCCATCGCCCAGTTGGCTTCCACCAGCCCGTGATCGACCTCGCGTAGCGATGTCTCGACCAGACGTGCAAAGAACGGCGCGCAGCCCGCCACCAGCGGCGGTATCGTGCCCTGAACGCCCAGCGACGTTCCGGTAATCAGCGTGGTGAACGGAATCATCACAATCAGCAAAATAATGAACGGTAGAGAACGCATAACGTTCACCAGCAACGACAGCACGCGATGCAGCAATGGTGCATACAGCAGGCGCGGCTGTCCGGTCAGATACAGCAGAATGCCCAGCGGCAAACCGATCAGGATGGTAAAACCGAGCGCCCAGCCCAGCATGGTTAACGTATCGACTCCGGCTTCGGCCACGTCCCCCCAGTCAATCTCAGCGAGAAAAGCGAGCATGATCTCTCCTAGTTCCAGTCGTGACGCGCCGGAGCCTTGCCGTTGAGAACCCAGTTGCCAAGCAGGTGGTATTTCCAGCGCACAGGATCGTGCAGCGTGTGCACGCGGCCATTACGCCAGTGGCGATCGAAGTTGTAGCGTGGATGGGTTGAACGCGTTCCCCCCAGCTCAAACAGCCGTGAAGCGGCCTCCAGCGCGGCTTCGGTGGTAAAGATTTTGGCGCGCGCCACGGCGAGCGAAGCCAGCGCCACCGTCTTTCGCTCAAATGATGCTTATAACGGTCCAGTACCTTTCCGGCCTGCTCCAGCAGCGCTTCCGCAGCGGCAATGCGGCTGTCGAGCACGCCAATCTGGTAAATGGTCAACGGATCGTCGCCAGCGCGTTCCACGCCGGCATCAATCCACGGACGAGCAAATTGATTCACAAAACTGACGGTGTCGTTCAGCGCCGCACGGGCGATTCCGGCGTCAATCGCCGCCGTCGTCAGCTGCGCAAACGGCCCGGCCAGAGTTGGCGTGTCGTACGGCTTCCAGCTCGCAATCAGATTGAACGGCTCAACCGGCAGATTGTCGACCAGCACCGTGCCGCTCGAGGTTGTGCGTTGCCCCAGACATGCCCAGTCGTTAACCACCGTCAGCCCCGGTGCGCGCCGCGGCACAAACGCCAGCTGCGCTCGCCCCTCTTCGTCCAGCGCCAGCACGCCCAGCCAGTGCGCATACAGAGAACCGGTGCAATAACCTTTACGTCCGTTGATACGCAGCCCTTCTGCCGTGCGGGTCAATCGGGTCTGGATATCCTGCACCGTCTTGCCGCCGGTTTCCGACAGCGCGTTGGCAAAACGGTGGCCGCTGAGCGCCAGTTCAAAGAAAAAGCGTCGCTGTTCGTCGCTGCCCTGCAGGCGAATATCTTCCAGCAGGCAGTAATGGTTTTGCGGGATTTGTCCCAGCGCCGGATCCGCCGCGGAGATAATCGCAATGACCGCCGCCAGCGTGGCAGCCGACACCTCCGCGCCGCCATATTCACGCGGAATGGTGATGCCCCACAGCCCACTGTTGGAAAAGGTGTCCACTACCTCTGGCGGCACAACGCCGCTGAGGTCGCGTTCCGCGGCGCCGGGCTGCAAATACGCGGCAATTTCATGGGCAATACTGATGGCTTCCTCATCGCTGGTGATGCGATAAGCATGAGGGGGGTGTTGAATATAATCTGGGGTATCCTGGGTTACTGGCATAGCATCATCTCTTTGATATTATCCGCGCGTGCCAACACAATTATCCGCTTGATATTTGTACATATCCTTTTCTGGAATGAATTATCGTGTCTTTACGCTGTTAAGTTATATCTGTTGATAGCAAGCTTTGCGCCAGCATCGATGGTCATATATTTCAATGAATTAGAGAGTGTGGGTGCCATCTGCGGTGTGAAATGCAACTGGCTTGCGCCGCGGCTGTCGCATTTGCAACAGCCATAAACAACAAAGCCCGGTTTCCCGGGCTTTGCAGACGTGACAACGGTTAGTAGTAGGCTTTCAGCGTACGCTGGCACAGCGCCGAACGTACGCAATCCTCTTTGGTGAATCGAACGATCCCGATCATCTCATCTTCTTCAAAACGCTCCAGCGCATCGCTAAGGCCAGACTGAACGCCGCGCGGCAGGTCACACTGGGTGATATCCCCGTTCACGATAACCGTGACGTTCTCCCCGAGGCGGGTTAAAAACATCTTCATTTGTGCCGCCGTGACGTTCTGGGCCTCGTCCAGAATCACCACCGCATTTTCAAATGTTCGTCCGCGCATATAGGCGAACGGCGCGATCTCTACCTTACCAATTTCCGGGCGCAGGCAATATTGCATAAAGGAGGCACCCAGTCGTTTCACCAGCACGTCGTAGACGGGGCGGAAATACGGGGCGAATTTCTCCGAGATGTCGCCGGGCAGGAACCCCAGGTCTTCGTCGGCCTGAAGGACGGGGCGCGTCACGATAATCTTCTCGACGTCCTTGTGGATGAGCGCCTCCGCGGCTTTCGCCGCGCTGATCCAGGTCTTGCCGCAGCCCGCTTCGCCGGTCGCGAAGATCAGCTGCTTACTCTCGATAGCATTCAGGTAGTGGGCCTGAGCGTCATTGCGGGCCGCAATCGGCGAGTGGTCACGGGTATCCCGCGCCATGCCTATCGCTTCCACACCACTCATCTGCACAAGCGAGGTGACCGATTCTTCTTCACGTTGTTTATGACTGCGTGAATCCCGTCTCAGCACACGTTTTGCTTCGCGACGAGCTTTGATCACTGCTTTTTGTCTTCCCATGGATAGCACCTTGAGTTGTTAGTTTACATCGCACGCGCTAACGGCAGCGCGATTATGCGCACGAACGTCTGAGGTTTGGCTTCCTTGTAAGCCATAGCAACTGCCTGTCGAAATGACGCCAACGCACGGCTACGCGCACCGCGCATCGGGTCGGGAACTGCGAGTTGAATTTGATACAGGAGAAAATTTGAGGTGACGAAATCGCTGCCGGAGATGGGGCCTCCGCGCTGGATGGTGCGGGCTGTTGGTCTGTTGAGTCCAGTCAAGGACGCTACCATTCGCGATCTCCATAGTGAAACGGAAACTACCGCTTTATTTATTATTACATCTAAAACAACCAAAGATGCAACATGATATTTACATAAATTCAACGATAGATGACAGAGATAGCATCTGACACTTATATGACAGTTTTATATCAATCTGGGAGAAAATGGAAAAAAGGACTGATTTTTGGCGATATTTTGACATTTGGGGGGAATCCTGGGGCGCTTGCGCTCGCCAGGGCGACAAATGTGTGCCGTACATTGCCGGATGGCGGCGAAAACGCCTTATCCGGCCTATAAACACAAACCCGGCGTCGCGATGTGCGGCCGGGCGACAAATATGCATCGAACGATGTAGCCCGGCCAAGTGAAGCGCCGCCGGGACTGCACTCAGGCCAGCAACAATGTACTCCCCAGATAGCTCTGCTCCGACACCACGCCCGGCAGCACGAAGAAATACCCGCCGCCAATCGGCTTTACATACTCCTCCAGCGCCTCACCGTTCAAACGCTTCTGCACCGTCAGGAACCCTTTCTCAAGATCGTGCTGGTAGCAGACAAACAGCAGCCCCATATCCAGTTGCCCCGAGTTGGTGACCCCCAGCGAATAGCTATAGCCGCGACGCATCATCAGGCTCGACTGCGTCTCTTTAGTACGCGGGTTAGCGAGACGAATGTGGCTATCCAGCGCTATCACCTCACCGTGCGGATCGCGGCTGTAGTCCGGCACATCGTGCTCGTTGCGCATCCCCAGCGGCGCGCCGCTGTGCTTGTCACGGCCAAAGATCGTCTGCTGCTCTTTGAGCGGCGTGCGATCCCAGAACTCAACGTGGAACTGGATGATGCGCACCGCCTGGTACGAACCGCCCTTTGCCCACGCGGGCTCATCCTGATCGCCGGTTACCCACACCACCTCATCCATCAGCGGCTTATCGTGGCTGTCCGGGTTGGCGGTACCGTCTTTAAAGCCCAGCAGGTTCACCGGCGTCTCTTTGCCCTTGCTGCGCGCGGCGTGGTCGGAGATAAACCCTTCCCGCTTCCAGCGCACGCTCAGCAGATCCGGCGTGTGCTTAATAATATCGCGCAGCGCATGGATCACCGTATCCTGAGTATTGGCACAAATCTGCAGCAGCAGATCGCCATGGCACAGCGCCGCGTCCAGCGAATCGTTGGGGAAGCGCACCATTTTTTGCAGCTTCTTCGGCGCTTTATCGGCCAGGCCAAAGCGGCTGTCAAACAGCGAGTGTCCAACCGACACCGTCATGGTCAGGTTATCCGGGGCAATAAATGCCCCGAGAATGCCAGAATCCATCGGCGGCAGTCGCGGGTTCGGCGTATCCGGTGCGGGACCGCCCTTCGTGAGAAAGGCAATACGGTCGGTCAGCAGACGGAACAGGCGCTCAAGATCGGCCTTATCCGCCGCCAGCACATCAAACGCCACCAGCATCATCGACGCCTGCTGCGGCGTCAGCACGCCCGCCTGATGCTCGCCGTAAAACGGCTGCGTCTCCATGCGGCTATTAGCCACCGGCGCGTCGCTGTCCTTCGCCGCATGCGCTACCGGGCAGCCGCCGGAAATCGCCAGCGCGCCACCCAGCGCGCCGATCCCTTTTAATAAACGACGACGTGAAGGTTCATTCAGCTCGTCTGCGTAGTGCTTTGCCATCGTACTTAGTCCAGTCCCAGAATCCCACGCAGCTGCGCCAGATCTTCCGCCAGCGTGGTGATCGGCCCTTTCAGCGCATTACGGTCCGCATCGGTCAGCTTATCGTAGGTTTCAAAACCGTCTTTGGTACGATATTTGCCGAGGATACCGTCCACTTTCTTGAAGTTGGCGTCAACTTTTGCCAGCAGCGCGCTGTTTTCTTTTTGCAGCTGCGGACGCAGCAGGTCAACAATCTTCTGCGCGCCGTCGATGTTGGCCTGGAAGTCCCACAGATCGGTATGGCTGTAGCGGTCTTCTTCACCGCTGATTTTGCTCGCCGCCACTTCCTCAATCAGGCCAGCCGCGCCGCCCACCACTTTTGACGGCGGGAAGGCCAGCTCGTCGATGCGTTTTTGCAGCTCCAGCACATCGCTGTTCAGCTGGTCGGCATAGTGCTCCATCCCTTTGGTGCTGTTATCACCAAACAGCGCTTTTTCCAGACGATGGAAACCGGTGAATTTCGGATCCGCCGCTTTCTGCTCGTAATCGTCTTCACGGGCATCAATACTGCCGTCCAGGTCGGAAAATAGTTCGGCGATCGGCTCAATACGCTCGTAGTGCTGGCGCGTCGGCGCATACTGGGATTTCGCTTTTTCGATATCGCCCGCTTTCACCGCGTCGGTAAAGGCTTTGGAGCCCTGCACCAGCGCGGCGGTTTCCGCCGTCACATAGGTTTTATAGGCGGTGATAGCGTCGTTGAGGCTCAGCAACGCGTTGGTTTTCGCCGCATCTTTGGTGGCTTCGCCTTTCACGATCAGCTTGCCTTTCGGGTTGGTCAGCAGGCCGCAGGTCATGTCATATTCGCCCGGCTGCAGGTTGGCGGTCATCTTCTGAGTGAAGCCCGGCGCGATATTTTCGCGCTCTTCCACCACCATCACCCCTTTGAGGATCTCCCACTCCAGCGCCTTCTGGCTGTGGTTCTGAATGATAAACTGGGTTTTACCGGCGTTCACGGTGATGGACATCGGTTCGCACTGCTTGTCATTGACGGTGACTTTAACCTGCGGAATATCCGCAGCCTGCGCCATAAAAGCGGATGAGAAAAGCGCAGCAATACCCAACTGCAACGCGCTGCGGTGGAAGTTCTTAGTCATGGTCCATCCCTTTCAAAAGTATGTTGTCACTAAGCAACCGTTATCAGCCTTACGGGGCGATACGTGATGTTGAAGTCGTTACGCGCGGCGGCCAGAAGAACAGCGCCAGCGCCGGAATCAGATACAGGAAATAGACCGCCACTTCGCTAACGCTCGGCGCTTCCTGATAACCAAAGATGCCTTCCAGCAGGGTGCCAAAAAGCGAATGCGTAGTCAGGGTGCCGCTGAGATCGAAGGCGACGTCCTGGAAAGCGTTCCACAGACCAGCCTCGTGGAAAGCGCGAATGGCTCCCGCAGCCAGCCCTGCAGCCACCAGCAGAATAAAAAGGCTGGTCCAACGGAAGAAGACGCCAAGGTTGAGGCGAATGCCGCCCCAATACAGCAGAAAGCCCAGCACTATCGCTGTCGCCAGCCCCAGCATCGCGCCTAACGGCGGCCAGATGCCGAGATCCTGCTGGAAAGCCGCCAACAGGAAGAAGACCGACTCCAGCCCTTCGCGCGCCACGGCGAAAAAGACCATCATAATCAGCGCCCAACCGTGGTTGTTGCCCTTCTGCAACGCGTTATCCACCGCCAGCTCAAGCTGCTGTTTAACGTTGCGCGACACTTTGCGCATCCAGAACACCATCCACGTCAGAATCACGACCGCCACTACGGCCACCAGCCCTTCAAACAGCTCCTGCTCCTTTTGCGGGAACTCGCCGGTAGTCTCGTTGATAAAGATGCCTAACCCTAAGCACAGCGCGGCGGCCAGAATCACGCCAATCCACATTACCCCAATCCAGCGACCGCGCTGGGTACGTTTCAGATAGCTGGCAATCAGGCTGACAATCAGCGCCGCTTCCAGCCCTTCGCGCAACATGATGAGAAAAGGAACAAACATGCAAACACCCTTAAATGTGAAACGCCGTCAACTTTTGCAAAGACAGGTAAATGTGAGTGATAGTGATTATCATTAAGCAAAAAGGAAACACAAGCGAAATATGATGGAAATGATGACGAGATGTAAAAGAATAGCGGGGATATAGTTGCGTTAATTATCACTAGCGCGCTATAGCAATACGCGTAAAAAAACCCGCGAAGCCGCGGGTTTATGTAGGCCTGATAAGCGCAGCGCCATCAGGCAGCTCGGGGCAGATTGCCGGATGGCGGCGTGAACGCCTTATCCGGCCTACCGCGCTATGGTAATACACGTAATGTAGGCCTGATAAGCGTAGCGCCATCAGGCAATTCGGTGCAGATTACCGGATGGCAGCGTACAACCTTACTCTTGCTGTAAACGCGACGGCGGTGCAGAGTGGTAATGCGCATCCGCTTTGGCGAAGCGCTCCTGCATACTGGCCGACGGCGCTTTACCCAGCAGGCTGAACAGCACGATGCCAACGCTACCGAAGATAAAGCCCGGGATAATTTCGTACAGGCCCAGCCAGCCGAACTGTTTCCAGACGATAACGGTAGCGGCACCGATGATCATCCCCGCCAGCGCGCCGTTGCGCGTCATGCGTGACCACATGACCGAGAACAGTACCACCGGCCCGAACGCCGCGCCAAAGCCAGCCCACGCGTAGCTCACCAGGCCCAGCACGCGGTTTTCCGGATTAGCAGCCAGCGCAATCGCTACCAGCGCGACCACCAGCACCATCAGACGCCCTACCCACACCAGCTCTTTCTGGCTGGCGTTTTTGCGCAGGAATGCCTTGTACAGATCTTCGGTAATCGCGCTTGAACAAACCAGCAGCTGGCAGCTCAGCGTCGACATCACCGCCGCCAGAATGGCCGACAGCAGAATACCGGCAATCCACGGGTTAAACAGAATCTGCGCCAGCTCAATGAACACGCGCTCGGCGTTCTGGCTGACCGGGCCTGCGACAGACGGGTTATTCTGGAAGTAGGCAATGCCGAAGAAACCGACCGCCACCGCGCCTGCAAGGCACAGGATCATCCAGGTCATACTGATACGACGAGCATGCGCGATGCTGTGGTGGGAGTCCGCAGCCATAAAGCGCGCCAGGATATGCGGCTGACCAAAGTAACCCAGCCCCCAGCCCATCAGCGAAACAATCGCCACGAAATTCAGCCCTTTGAGCATATCCACGTTCTCAATGCTCTTTTGCTTAATCACTTCCAGCGAATCACCCAGCCCGCCCACGGCAAAGATCACGATAACCGGCGTCAGGATCAGGGCAAAAATCATCAGGCTCGCCTGCACGGTATCGGTCCAGCTCACCGCGAGGAAACCGCCGATAAAGGTGTAGAGAATCGTCGCCGCCGCGCCGGCCCACAGTGCGGTTTCATAGCTCATGCCGAAGGTGCTCTCGAACAGGCGAGCGCCGGCCACAATCCCGGAGGCACAGTAAATGGTGAAGAACAGCAGAATCACCAGCGCGGAGATGATCCGCAGTACGCGGCTGTTATCTTCGAAGCGACCGGTGAAATAGTCCGGCAGGGTTAAGGCGTTGTTGTTGGCTTCGGTGTGGACGCGCAGACGCCCGGCCACCAGTTTCCAGTTGATCCACGCGCCCAGCGTCAGTCCAATGGCGATCCAGCTCTCTGAAATCCCGGCGATAAAAATCGCTCCCGGCAGGCCCATCAGCAGCCAGCCGCTCATATCAGAGGCTCCCGCAGAAAGCGCGGTCACGAAGGGACCAAGACTGCGGCCACCGAGAATATAGTCGTCAAAGTTTTTGGTGTTGCGCCATGCAAAAAAGCCAATGAGGATCATGCCAAAAATATAGACAAGAAAGGTCACCAGCATCGGTGTGCTTATAGTCATTCAACTCTCCAGAATTATGCGTCGGCAATATCCCAATTTGCCGTTTTTATCATTGCCGAAACGGGGCAATAATTTGAAGCGACCGTATCCTGACGGAAGCCGAATTTTTTCACAAACGATTTAACACCGCATTTACATTGAATGCACCAGGCCAGCGATAGCATTTTTCTATAGGTTGCACTCCCTCACGCTTTTTCGGGTTGCACCAAAAATAACTGTTAACTAGCGCATAAAATCACGCCTCACCGCGTATTGCTCACCGCCTTTATCATAAGTTTTGCCATTAACAATTAATTCATTTTTAAGCCTGCAACGGGCGTCACATTTAACACGGTTGCACAAAGTTGCAACATGGTGGATATTCCTGTTACGCAAAATAATATGACAACCGAGCAACAGGAGTAGATGGCATGGGCACCACCACCATGGGGGTTAAGCTGGATGACGCAACGCGTGAGC
>PPYF01099756.1_pt1 | contig 14495 bp, 13 predicted proteins | sample 1559871 | NCBI WGS metagenome assembly PPYF01 (sample SAMN08240021, study PRJNA423297) | Human gut metagenome, whole genome shotgun sequencing project. | reverse complement strand
CCCATTTCAAAAAGACATTTATGAGCTATATGGGTTGACCCCCTAAATATGTGTATAATTTGGACGGGATTTTAGGTAATAAAAGTAGCCTCGCTTACAAATCCCAAACAGCAGAAGAACACTATAAAAAAAAACGTCAAAGAAATTGACTGTATTTTATTCAGCGATTCAATTCCAGCATTTAATATCGGGCTGAGAATAAAAAGTAGAATATAAACTATAATAAACCAATTTATAAAACGGTAATATCAACAGTTTTATAACCGCAAAGCCCATATGTTCCATTCCTACTGCTACCGCAAGCAATGTAAGAACGTCTGCATAAAAATATAGATTCAAAATCAAGGCGCATAATTTTTTCAACGAAAAGTGAATTCCATAATATCCGCTTATCAAAAAGAAAACATTAACTCCAATTACAGCTATTGCATTCAGGAAGCACAGAAATACGCTGTACCCCCCCCCCCATTCAAAATACCGCTTTTGAGATGTTCTTGAAGTCCATATCCGTTAATAATACAATGATGCATAATTATGAACAGCATGGTTATTATTCTAAGCAATTCAACATTTGAATTTCTCACTTTCCTTGTCACTATAAATCCTCCTCATCGTTTAAGCAGCGACACAAACAGCTTATACTCTTTACTCACAAAAAGTACAGCAATATAAATGATTCCCAAATATGCGCACTTCACCACTGCCGAAAGAATCGTACCTGTTATGTGAAGCGGATACAGCTTAACTGCAACCAACATTACAATCAGAATAAACAATTCTGGAATTATTTCTTTTACAAAATCGCTCATTTTATACTTGAATCCCATTTTTATAAGCATTGTAAATGCCGTGGTAAAATGGCACAAGTAAGCAATTGCAATACACATAGAGAGCGTCTGAATGTTTTTACCACCGAAAACACCAACCATGATCGCAACAACTGTAATACCTGTATTGATGCAGCTATTCGCAAAAAGCAACTTTGTATTACCAATTGCCTGAAAAATCGAACCTGCGCTCGAATTGATCATCTGTGGAATAATTGCAATTGCAAGTAACTGAAAACAAACAACAGATTTTCCCCAGTTCGGTCCATATAGAATTGTAATAAGTTCTTCCGCTGCAAGGAAGCAAACAGGTGCAACATATAGACCGATGCACGATAACAAACGCACTATCTTCATATATTTCTTGTAAATCACATCAAGCTGATTCTGGTAATCAGACAGAATAGGATGAAGCACTGGAGAAATAACACCTGTCAAGTTATTTACCGGATAAAGCATCAATGTATATGCTTTATTATAATAGCCCAACTCCGCGCTGCCCATGAATTTACCCGTCAGGAGATTATCCAAATTGCGTGAAAAATAATTTACAAGATTAAATGCAAACTGGTATCCAGAATAATTCAGAACCTTTTTTATGCTTTCCATTTTGAAATGAAAATAGAATTTGGGCTTCGTCGTTGCGTAATTCCAAATAAATGTAAACAGTGCTGTCAAAATTGCCTGAATTGCCAGAGCATAATACCGCAGTCCCATAAATGCCAATACAATGGTTATAACTGCTGCTCCTATATATACCACAACTGTGCGGATTGCAATACTGACAAATTTTTTATCGCGGTTCAAAATTCCATTCGGAACCATATTCAAAGCATTGAACAGCAGGGAAACACTCAACATCTGCCCCAGCGGGACATATACTTTATCATCATAAAATGACGCAATTGGAAAAGCGCAAATTGCAAACAATACCATCAGTGCACCGGAGATGTACACTGTAAATGAATAAATATTATTAACATCTTCATCAGTCAAATCTTTATTCTGAATAATTGCAGGACCAAACCCCATATCAGAAAAAGTCGTAAAAAAAGTTGAAAAAACTGTAATGACAGCAACTACACCATAATCTTCTGCTGATAAGATTCGTGCAAGTACTGCATTGACAATCAGTGATAGAAATATTTTAGAATATTTTCCCATTGCATTGATTAAAGCAGCTTTTTTTATTTCCATAATCGCGCTTCCTTTCCGGGTATCCCCTACAGCACTAAATCAAATTTTTACCGGAAAATTTCTGTTAACCAGCAACCTTTTTATAAACCATGCAAGGACAAACCATTTAATGAGTGCAACGAAATTAAACAGCAGAGCATATGTATAGTCCGCAATAGAAAACATAAATAAAGATGGTGCGAAGTACATATACACAAGTACTTTCCAGCTAAAGCCATCTGCACTTGTTAGTTTCATTGTTTGTATGTGTCGGTACATATATGAGTAAAAAACGGCAGCTAGACAAGAAAGAACAATAACTCCAGTCAAACCAAAATCATACAGGTAATACCGAAAAGCTCCATAAACATTACCGAGGTTCACCCCATTAGAATATCTAAATTCCAAGTGTGCAATATATTGCCATTCCGGATGATTCAACTTTTTTCCAAGATAATTTATCAAAGTATGAAATGTTTCTTTTCCAAATATGTTTGATGGTGTTTCTGGATCTTGCATATATAAGTCAAACAACTGTATTGACCCGCCTGCATACGTTGTCACATACTCAAGCATTCCCGATTCGTTTGTTCTTCCCACCCAGCTTCTTGAAACTGAAAACAAAACAGTCACCAATACAACAGCAATAAGCATATATTTTATATATTTGCGACTAATCTGTTTTCTCCATTCGTATTTCGTTTGCATACATATATACACAGTAAGCATTATAGCCCCAATGTAAAGGAGTATATCCCCTCGTCCTGCATTGAATATTTTATCTACAGCAAACAGAATTCCAGGTATAAAGCACAATAAATTTCTTTTAATTTTCTTCTCTGCAAAAATATTATTAATTCCAATGTAAGTCATCATATAAGCCGTAATCTGCAATAGAATTTCCATGTTTGAAAGCATTGATGGCTTACTAACGGAATCAGTATTCCATGACGAACTGCCGCTTCTGTATGCAGTCATCGTTTCAGACCATGTACTTATACTTCCAACTTGGGAAAGCACCCATTTTAATTGAAGCGCAACAGTAAGGCAGTTAATAATAATTAAAAAAATTAGCACAGGTTTCCACACAGAAATCACACTCAATTTTGCCCGTTCTTTAGATACTTTCCTTTTTGTCTTTTTACAGTATGTAATTGTTGGCATATTACTTCCAATCCAACCACCCACAATAAAAGACAGAAGTCCTATCACTATTACTTCTATTGTATTAGAATGAAGGTTAACTCCCCAATTATCTACATTATATATTGCACAAATTGTGGAAAACATCCACATAAGACACACTATCACAGAAGGTGCAAGTATATCCTCTTTTGATGTGAAAAAGGCAAGCAAAAAAAGCATAATAATCAAAAGCAATAAAAGGTATATCATTTTTCCCTCCATTATGCTTATCCTCGCCTCAATCATTTTTAATTTCATTACTTTATTTTTAATTATGTGGCCCTTTTATTTTCAATTTAGGCAAGATAGAAGCAAGAATAGCCAAAATAAGTAATTCTCTAAATGTAATGCGTGACAAAAATTTCTGATAAAATCTATCATCAATAGAGTAATACGCCAGTGCCACTGAAAGGTAGGAATAAATTACAATAGACAGATCGAACGCATGTCTGCGCAGCTTTACCACCCCCCCCCCTAATTTTGTCATAAAATGTTGTAAAGAAATTAGCATGAATAAAAGGAAGTATAACTACTCCAGCCATTCCAAAATCAAAATAGTATTCTCTAAAAGCTGTATAGACATTTCCTAATTGTATGCCATTATATGTTCTAAATTCTTTGTTCATTATTAAACCTGCCATTTCTTCATTTTTAGTCAAAGATCCTATCCAAGTCCAGATATTCACAAATGTTTCCTGCCCCCAAAACTCATGCGATTTTAAAGGGGGATTTTGAATAAACATATCAAAAAGTTTGATAGGAGCACCGATGTACATTGCAAGATAGTCAAATAAATTCATAGTATTAGTTCGCCCCACTATACCGCGCATATTTGAAAAGATTATCAATGCCACCATTACAACAACTGCAAGACGAATTGCAAATCTTTTATTAAATTTTCTGCTTGTGCCGTGAACACGTCGATACAGCAAGTAAAACATCATAAATGCCGCTACAAGCAACTGGATAAGCGGATTCCTTCCACCGGTCAATATTGAACATCCACAAAATAAAAATACCGGAACAAGATTCAAAATCAACCATTTTATTGCGATTTTCTTCTTATTAACTACTGCATTTGCAATTATAATATACAGATAAAGATACGAAAGCGCTGTCATCGCCATAAATCCATATGCTGAAAGCTTTGAAATGCTAACCTCAAGTTCCCCCGAAACGCCTGCATTCCTGTATAAACCAATCATAGTACTTAAGTTACTGAAGTTTCCAACCGATGAGGCGCTACGCCGCACATCAAAGTAATATTTTGCAAAAACAAAACAATCAAAAGCTATTATTCCAACTGTCACCAATGGTTCAATGTGAGGTATCGTTTCCTCTATTATTATGCTTGTCCCACCGTATCTTTTTCTCATTTTGAATCTAGTTGTTATATGCTCTGCAAAGAATGCTCCGCCTAGATAAGAGGTCAAACCTACAAGCAGTATAATAAAAGTTTCCCATGTGATATTTCCATCCCATTTGTTCATTTCAATAATAACAAAAGAAAGACTAAGGGCAAACGATAACAAAACAATAACCGGTGGATAAAACAAATCACCCTTATTTGCATTAAGAACAAGCAAAATATATATTAAGATTATTCCAAATAATATGTATGTTAGCACTCTTCTTCTCCTAATCTGTTTCATCCATGATTTTCAAAAAAATCATGATAGATGTTTTCATCTCATTATTTTTCATCATGAATTTCTTAATCCCTGACTTGATACTTGCATTGGTTGACACATCTTCTAAATGTTTTACCTTTATATATGGAGAATATAACATTTTTAGTCCCTTTTTCATACACTCATAATGCAAAATATCTTCTTCCATATAAAGAAATGTGTCCGGGCAGAAACAATTCGTCCGCTGTTTTATAAAATCCAGGGAGAAAATATAGCAAGCCCCATGCAAGACTACATTTTCCATCGCCTTAGAACGATCTATTGTATCCACATTCTTTGGTTCTTTTATAATTTTCCGTTTCAGCTTTCCGAATGTTTCTTTCTTATAATAGTAAAATGCAGGATGCGTGCAATACTTGGAAATTGTAGTATAAAGCTGCTGAACTTCGTTTCTATCAAAACCTTTCAGATGTGCTGGATTTTGATGCTTCTTTGCCGTCGGGCAATATATATCTGGGCCAAGAACTGCAAATCCAGTTTTCTTATAAATCTCATCTATCTTTTTGAGAAAATCATCCTGTTCTATCAAAACATCATTGTTCATGACAATTATATATTCAGGCTGATAATTTTCCTTCAAATAGCAGTAGCCCAAGTTGTTTCCTCTTGCGAACCCATCATTTTTCAGACCTAGCAAAACCTCTACTGTGTTATTGCTATCATAAAACTCGGCCAACTGTTTCCCACTTCCATTACTGGAAGCATTATCAACAACTACAATCTTTATATTGTCCTTTTCAAAATAATGAAGAAGATTTGAAACACATTCTACTGTCATTTCATATGCCATATAGTGTAGTATAACAAATCCATATTTTATCTTGTTATATTCTGGCACCATCCGTTTAGATCCTTTCCAAAAGAAGTCTGGCATTCTTTTGCAACAATTCAATTTGACCGACTACTTTTTTACGGTATTCATCGTAATAATGGTAGTAGCCATCATAATTCATCAACATATCTTGTAAAGTCTTGATAATATCCGGTATATTTTCCTTTTTATCCTCAAACTTTAATTTTTCTGGAATCGGAACATCTATCTCATTCGCTGCTGCGCCATTTTTAGAAGTAATAATATTGCATCCCATAGTAACAGCTTCACGAGGAATACGTTCTGGCCCCGGAAAATTACCAAAATCAATATAGATTTTAGACATGGACATTAATTCTGTAATCTGATCCGGGGTCATTCCTTGAATAGGCTTGAACTCTGCGTTTAATCCGCTCTCTTTTGCCGCAGAAATCAGTTTCTGTGTAAACTCTTTTCCCTTTTTAGGATTATAGAGAATAATATTATCTCTTTTTTCACTTCTAGTCTTTTTTGCTTTTTCAAAGAAGGAGTTATTTAATGGTCCGCATAAATACAATGTCCGTTCTTCCGGAACTCCATGTTCCACAATATATCTGTGCGCGTATTCACAATTATAAGTATGATAGAACTGTCCATTATCTTCAAAATGGTAGCGATACCTATGAATTTTTCCTTTTGTTACCAGCAAAAGCCATGCAACGGGAAACATAAACTTCGGCCAATGATTTGCTTTCATTCTCCAATTCACAAGGAAGATTGGCTCTGTATTCAGATAATTCTCCAAAGACAGCCACCAAATGCACTTCTTTATTTTTTTATAATTATTCAGCACATAGGTCTGCGTTTCCGGAACAATTAAAATATTATTCTCATCATCTTCAATTTTATCAACAACTTCTATATTATACCCTTGAAAACGTTTCGGAATCTCCATCGTATGCGGCTGCACATAATACATTCCTACTCTTTGTCCCATTGATGCAAATAGATTCGCCGCCTGATGCAGTGTTTCCGGACCGCCGCTAACATAATTTCCTTTTGAAACAATATATATCATATCTAAGTCCTTCCTCTATTATTTTCTGAATTGGCAAAAATAATAATAAACATCTCCAAAATACTTCTTTGGTGTTAGATAATAGTCTCTATACTTAAATAGCTTAAACCATGCAAACCAGTTTTTTTCTTTTAATAATTGAATGCGTAAATCACACCAGTTATCACAGCCAGATATAATGGATTCTTTTTCATTATCGTAGTATGTTGACTTTCTATACCAGCTGTTTACCAGTTTTGTTCTTTCGGCTTCATTTACTTTATAAATATATCCATGTGAGATAGTTCGTGATGCGTTTGTATCATGCCTCCGAAATTCAATAAAAGTATCATTGTAAAGATATAGCCCATTGAGCAATGCTGCCAAAATCCACAATACTGCATCATGTGGTGTTCCTGACTTCCAATTTGCAAGAAAGGATGGCAATAATTCTTTTCTGAAAGCCATCGTACATCCCGGTCGAAGAATTTGGTAATAATGCTCATCAAATACAATCTTGCTGATAGTTGATCCCGTTTCCGTTTTTACTGGTTGCTGCACGATCATTTTGCCACCAAATTCGCTGAACGCATGAAATCCAGAAACCAAAAGTAAAATCTGTGGATTCGTCTCAAATGCAATCGTCATTTTTTCTATTTTGTCCAAATGCCATATATCATCCTGATCACATGGATAAATCACATCACCAGAAGCGCTTCTCAACCCTTGGAGGAAATTCTTCTCCCATCCTAAGTTGGTATCGTTTACAATCAATTTCCAACCTGTTAATGTGTACTCTTTAATATATTCTCGTATTAACTGCGGTGTTCCATCTGTTGATTGATCGTCATATATTAGTAACTCATCAATATTTCTCGTTTGATTTCTCAATGAATCTAACATTTCCTTTAGAAATCGTTTTCCATTATATGTAGTCATTACAACTGATACTTTCATCCTATATTCCTACCTCTATATTATGTATTTAATGGCAATACATCATAATAGCAGGAATACAGGTCACATCAGTTTGCTTTATTCTCCACGTTCTTGAACGCAATAAGGTTCGACTTTTACTGAAGTTCCATCTATAATTCCTGCATAAATTGCTTTCAGTACGTCAAACCGTACCCCCCCCCCCGGACGATACTGGAGAGGGAATTTTTAATTAACATCTTATTCCACATAGCCGTACTCATATAATTCGCATACCTCTTTTTCAAATAAATCATATTTCTCGTTGCGTAGTAAAGTCTCATAGGACTTACTGCTCTTTTATAGGAAAGTTTTTTTATAGTTTCACTATGCAGTAAATTTCCCAATCTTAAATACACGTTTTCAAGACGAGATGGAGTCAAATTTCCAAGTTCGTGATTTAATATCACCGCATTATTGCGAACAATTCTATATCCATTCAACCTAATTCGATAACAAATTTCATTATCCACCAAGCCAATAAAAAGCCACTCATCAAATCCACCTATTTCAAGTATCTTTTGAATATTCATAAAGCTTCCTGATGTGATACAAAAATCCGCATCATCAATTGTATTCGTCGCGATTGCTGCCTTTTCATTCTTTCTACGAATATCCTCTATCACAGGGCATATAGTCGCCGCATCTTTTTCATCTTTTAATGAAGCAAGTGCTTCTACCATTCCATCACATACCACTGAATCCTGATCAAGTGTTAAAATCCATTCAATATCATCTTCCTTTGCCTTTTTTACCAGCTCGTTCAGTGCTGTGGCAATTCCAACATTTGTTCCTGTTCCAATTATTTGAATATTCTCATATGTGTTCAAAAGTGCATTGACTTCGATATCATTCTGTAAGCCATTGTTATAGCAATATACCCATTTAACTTGCTTATATACTGCGTCCAGATTTTCCTTTAATCTCTTAATATCTGGATTGTACATTACAATCCCTGCTGCATACTGCTCCATTATTTATGCTCCTTCTGCCACTTTCTCATTTTTCCCATTATATCAAGCATTAAAAACATCCAATGCTTAATAAAGAACAATATCACTTCTCGCTGTTTTCCAATCCCATCTATATTTTTTGTTTTTAGCGCCTCTTTTACAATCGGCTTTTCAAGATAGGCCGCATACTTTCTTTTTTTATCAGCATACGGTTCTGTATTAGTTGGATTGAAATACCCACTAATTGCCGTAGTTACAATCACATACAGCAGCCTATTATCAAACCAAGGCTTTAGCATATCCTTATTGTCCGAAGAATCTATAAATATTTTTATCTTTTCAAAACATTTAATGACAAATTCATGGTTTGCTTCATTATGGGATGCAGAAATTGAGTTTTCATTATAGATATAATGATAAAATGGCTTATTTACAAAGGTTGCACTTTTCAATTTTTCAAACAGTCGAAGATTGAATTCCAACCCCTCTGCTCCCTGTTTCAAAATTTCGTCATGGAAAATCTGATTATCAATTAACAACTTCCGATCAATCAATTTAGAATATGCGACCGCAATATTTCCGTTATAGACCAACAGCTGCTGCTGAAGCCATTTGCACTCCTGCCCTTGATAAACCTTACCGTCTTCAAGATAGAATTTATACTCTTTAGCTGACTTTCCATAGTCTTTCATAATACCGCACATAACAAGCTGGACATTTTTCTGCTCTCCCACCTCATACATGGTCTGGCACATATCCGGTTCAATCCAATCGTCTCCATCTACAAACATGATCCACTTGCCCTGTGCTGCTCTGCATCCATAATTTCTTGCGGATGAAAGGCCACCATTTTCTTTATGGAAGACGCGAATACGAGAATCTGCTTTCCCATAACTGTCACAGATTTTTCCGCATTCATCTGGAGATCCATCATCCACCAACAGGATTTCGATATTTTTTAATGTCTGCACCATTATACTTTCAATGCATTTTCTTAAATACTGTTCCGGTACCTTGTAGACTGGAACAATCAAGCTCACCAAAGGCTGATTCATGTTATCTACCCCGCATTTTATTTAGACATTTTTTTACTGTTCCATAGATACCAGTCAGCAGAAATGCCTTCCTAATCCATGTCTTAATCTCCACTTTCCATGTAATCGGATAATATTTTGCAAAAAGCGCTGTTCCAGAAAGCCTTTTTGCATCTGTGAAAAATGCTTCTCTCATAGGATTCATCTTCACGGATTCCATCATTTCCTTCACGCCAGCTACAAGTTTATCTGGCGGCACTTCCCGACATTTTGCAAACCGTTCCATTTTCCGAACCACAGCTTCACCTTTTTCTGTGTGGCATAAAACTCTGGTCGTCCCCCTGTCATCATCCATTTCTTTGTCAAAGTCATACACAGAAAAGCAATCCCAAATTGTCAGGTCACTCACCCGATATCTCTTTTTAAACGGACAATCGTAGCAGGATGGGCGGTCACATATATCCGAGAAAAACGCACGCAACATCGGATCAAGCTGCGCTCCTGCGTGATATACATTTTCTCCCTGCCGTATCACGCTCATGGTGGAATACTTATAGCCATAGAACTTGTCACGGAACCGAATATTATCCGGCTTCTTCTTGGATACTTCTTGGTGTTCCAAATACTTATCCCAAATCAGCGGAGAAGGTATTCCATGACAAACAACATCAACTAAAATGAGCTTATCGTACCGTTTCCCTAAAAACTTAGATAGCCCTTCAATCTGGCAAGGAGTACCGCTGAAGCATACCCAGCGATTTTCTTTCAGAAAGCGTTTTGCCTGTTCGAAGCAGTCTCCCATATCACTCTGCACATATTTGCTGTTTCTGAATTTTTTTAAGTCTTCAACATTCTCTACATATGTATGATAAACACGGAATGATTCATCATAAGCAGCGCCAAACACAACACCGCCTTTTTCCACTATTACCGCTGCAATTGCTGTAAAGGCACCTCCTGCGGAACTGTCTAAGCGGACTGTTTCATCCTTGTGCTGGACAAGAAACCCTTTCTGTGGCACAGGATCTTCCCTGACTGGATTTCTCATTGGGCAGACTTTTTCACAAGCCCCACACTGTACACAGCTTTCAGTATCTACAACCGGATATTGGAATCCTTCATCATCTTCTTCCATCCGGATACAATTCTTAGGACAGATACTTGCACAGGCTGTACACCCCATACAGCTTTTCTTATCATCTATCTGAATCATCTGATTTCCTTTCCACATAACACAGATTCAGAAATCAGAATGGAAAATCAACTTAATGAGTTAGTATTTATGCGTAACACGCACGTATAACTTCTTTACGGTGCTGTAAATACCAAGCTTATAGCAAGCCAGACGGACATAATGCTCTGCTTTTACCCGAAACGTATCCGGGAAGTATTTGTGAAATAGTTCTGTACCGTCCATGCGGTTTGCATCTTTAAAAAATGCCTGCCGCCGTCCGTTTGGAGCAACAGATTTCTGCATTTCCTCCGCGCCCGCAACAACCGTTTCCGGTGTTGCTTGGATATAGTGAAAATTTGACTTTATCGCATCAAATATTTTCCTGCCCTTTTCCGTATGTACCAGGACTCTTGTTGCACCTTTATCGTTGTCCAACTCCTTGGAAAAACGCCCCACATGAAAGCAGTCCCAGATGGTAAAATCACTGACGCGATACTGTTTTCGGAAACGACAGCTATGGCAGGACGGGCGGTCGCAAATATTGGAAAAGAAAGCGCGCAGCCACGGATCTGATTCAACACCCTGATGATAATTTCCATGATTTCTGTCTGTTATGACATTCATCGTTGAATATTTATATCCGTAATGCTTGTCGCGGAAACGCACAGTCCTTATTGTATCAGACATCTTCTTTTCCTGATATTCCACATACTTGCGGAAGATCAGGGGAGAAGGGACAGCCCGACAGACCACATCGACTGTAATCAGATTTTCATAATCCTTCTTCAGATAATTTTTCAATCCTTCTATCTGACAGGGGGTTCCGCTAAAGCATACGATTTTCCCTTGATCTAAGAAGGATTTAACCTGTTTGTGCGCCCCCCCCCCACGTAACTTTGGACATACTTACTGTTGCGGAAGCGGGCCAACTCTATTTCATTCTCAACATATATATGGCGTGCAACCAGGTCATCGCCAAGTTCCACTCCAAACACAACGCCGTTGTGCCTGAGAACATATTGTGCAATCGCCGTAAAAGCACCACCTGCTGTACTTTCACGAAGTACCTGTTCATCTTTGTTCTGGACAATATATGCCGCCTGTTCAAAAGGAACCTCTTTCTTGGTATTTAAAATTGGGCAAACTCTCTCGCAGGCACCACATTCCACACATTTATTTTTATCCGCAAAAGGATATAAAAAGCCCTCCTCATCTTTCCTCATCTCAATACATTCTTTCGGGCATACGGCAGCGCAAGCAGTACAGCCACAACACTTTTGTTTTTCTTGAACTTCTATCACAAATCTGTACTCCCTTCGTCTTTTAAAGCTTTTTGTAGGTAGGTAAATGATTTTTCACGATTCTGCTCCAGCTTTTTATGTACCTCATCATAGTCGGTGTCTATTTTTAAACAATCCGCAATGTTCTCGTCACCAGACAAAAGTCTGCCGTTAATACCTGTTAAATGAAACAGAGTATCCAACCGGCTATTAGTGGACTGTTTCGTGTTACGGTTGTAGCGACGGAACGTGAAAAACTGACGCTTATAAAGGATAGAGAACACTGAGCAATGGAAAGAATCAGTACATACATACTCTGCATTGCGGATTAAATTCAAAAAATCCGCAGGGTCAATGTCGTATGGCGTACAGTCCGCATATCCTTCATCGCTCTTTACAAATTCGTCTAAATGAGTCAGAGCGACAATCCTGCATCCTGTTTCCGCTTTCAGCCTTTTAGCAAATTCCCGGTGTGGCGGGTTATTTCCAAGGAAATAGCATAAAATGTACTTTCCTTTTATAATCGGATCTTCTTTCTGGACTGCCAGCCATTCATCCCCGGTAAACAGCAATGTGGGATCACATACAACCGGCACGCTTCGTCCGGTTAATTGTTTAATCAGCTTCTGTCCCGACTCTTCCCTTACACCGATATGATGGATTTTTTTCAGAAAGACCAATGCCTTTTTAGCCGAGTCTTTTGGTAAACTGGATTGTCCAAAGCTTGTCGCATACGCGACAGTATTGACTGTTTCCGGAACAAAATTTAATGTATAATAATCTGCTGCAATGTTCCCCGGAAGCCAGAGCTGATCACTGCCCACTACAACAGAGGAATACCTCTTCTGACAAGCCTTTCCCAATTCCGCTTTTGAAGGATATACAGCAGATAACCTGAAATTTGCTTTACTGAATGCATCAAATTTTTCTGCCCGGATTTTTGAATTGGCGGCATAAGTGCTTTTGGACATCCGTTTAATCAGAACATTTTTCGCCATTCCTAGTTTAGAAATAAGAATGTCCGAAGTCAGCGATGCTTTCGCAAAATACAGCATCTTTGCTTTCTTTATTTCGGAATTAAATCCGGATATATCAATTGTTTCGTTTTCATATCCCAACTTATCCAACGCCATCTGTGTTGCATATGCCTGGAGCATACTCCCATAATTGTGTTGGAAATAGCAGGACACAATCGCTGTCTTCTTCATCTCATCAATCTCCAATTTTATTTCTTCATCCTATTCGTCACTGGCCTGCCATACACTTGCATAACTCCGGCAATCCTTACAGACAACCATGACGGCAGGCTCATATATATCTTCAATACTTTCTGTTTCCACTGCGGTCTGTTATCCTCCCAAAGTTCTGTTTCCTTCCACGGACTCATTTCCTTGTATTTCAGCCACTCACTCACATACCTGTGCTTACATCCTTTCATCCATGCTCGTTTGCTTTTGAAACTAGTCGTGAAATGGATAATCGCCGGATTCTCCACTGCTTCTCTTACCTGTGCTTCTGTATAAAACCGCTGCCCCTCTGTGTAAACCATTGGCGGTTTTCGGTATACCAACATATCCTTGTATGTAAAATCATAGAAGATTGTCACTGAATTGAATCTCGGCTCGAAGCAATATGTATCATGGCTCAATACCGCGTTTAACGCACCCTGATCCCCCTGCTGTATCCTGCCTTTCTTTCTGGCAATGAATCTCATCAGCTTCTCTTCAATCTTTTGCTCTCTCCACCTTTGCAAATCAATAAGCATGACACCGGAATTAAACATGATATCATTCTCTTCCAGGTCAATGTTCTGCCGGTAAAATTTGCTAAACGCATCCATCAATGCGCCAATGGTCTTGCCTTCCAGATCAAGATTCCACAGTTCCTGGACAGACTGGTTGATGATAATATCGCAATCAAGGTACAGAACACGGTTTAAATCCAGCGGCAGATCAGATGAAACAAAAAGCCTCGCATACTGGCTCAGACTCCCCCGGTCAACTGCAACATTCATCGAAAGTTTCTCGCTGATATTCTTTGCAGGAATAAATGTGATATCATGGCGACCATAACTCTTGCTCACCGACAACAGCCTGTCCTTGTTCTGCTTTTCAATCCCTGAATCCAAGACATAAACCACAATATCGTCCATGTCCCTGCTGTTCTCATAGAGCGATACCAATGACACACCAAGAATCTCCGCAAATTTATCATCGGAAGCATACACAATGTGCGCCACATCTGATCTGTAATTCATTATGCGGCCACCTGCCTTTCAAAGACAGTTGGCATGCATACCATAGAACTGTGAGCAGTCGAACAGCAGGTAACAGCATAAGAAATTAAATTATGC
>PPYF01614219.1_pt1 | contig 14496 bp, 13 predicted proteins | sample 1559871 | NCBI WGS metagenome assembly PPYF01 (sample SAMN08240021, study PRJNA423297) | Human gut metagenome, whole genome shotgun sequencing project. | reverse complement strand
CCAGCGCAATCCAGAACACCGCGTGATAGCTCCAGATCTCCGCCACTACCCCCGCCAGTGAACCGGCGATGATCCAGCCGACGCGGGTAGTATTGGTATAGAGGGTGGTGGCCGCGCCCGCCTGCCCCGGCATCAGGTCCTGGAAATAGAGCATGCCGATCCCGGCGAGGATCCCGATATAGATGGCGTTCAGCACCTGCATCGCCAGCAGCAGCGCTGGCGTATGCACCGTCAGCATGCCGACGTAAAACAGCACCCCGGCCACTGCAGAAAGACGCATCAGAAAGCGTTTGCCGAAACGCCGGGCGTAGTAACCGGCAATCAGCATGGTCGGAATTTCCAGTCCGGCGGCGGTGCCCATCATCAGCCCCGCCAGCTTCTCCGGCAGATGCAGCTCGTTAATGATAAACAGCGGCATGTTAATGATGTACAGGCTGTTAGTACCCCACATCAGGGTGCAGATGCTGAACAGCAGCAGCGCATCGCGGCGATGCGTGCGCGGAGCTTCCAGCCGGCCGGTCGCTACCGGCTTTGCTTTGCGCATGCTGGGCAAGAATAGCCAGACCATGATCCCGCAGACGATAAACGCCGCCGCGGCGCTGAGATACATCGCGGTAAAACCAAACCCCATCGCCAGGGCGTAGGCCAGCGGGGGACCAATCACCCATGCCAGGGAGACCTGGGCACGTAAAATGGAGCTGAACATCACCGCTTCGCGGCCGGTCCTGTCGGCATGCTCCCGCGCGAGGGCAAACATCTGCGGGTTGGCGGTCGATCCAAAGCTGCTGAGAAAAACGCCGATGAACAGCAAAATGAAATAGTTGCGGTTCCAGGCAAAGAGGACGCAGGCCAGCACCCCCAGCAGACAGCAGACGACAATCAGCTGCTTGCGATCGCCCTGACGGTCGGAGCGGCCGGCGAGGAACTGACTGACCAGAATGCCAATAACCGCGCTGCCGGTAAAAAAGAAACCGACCATCGCCGGGCGGACGTGCACTTCGTTGGTCAGAAACAGGCTCAGGGTCGGGGTTTGCAGCGCCCCGGCAATGCCCGTCAGAAAGGCGACGATTAAGAAGGCGGAAGAGGTGACATCGAACCCGCGTCGGGGGAGAGCGGCGCTACGGTTTTCCATGGGTTTGGTTTTCTGTAGTTTCAGGAGACGGCGCGGAGTTTACGCCTGCTGGCTAAAAATAAACAGTAGTATGGCACGAATAATTAAAAAGGCGTTTCAAAATATAGGGTTCAGCAAAAAGCTGACGTTCGAGGCGGTCGATAGCTAAGGCTTCAGCAAAAGTGTGCAGTACCTCTAAGTTCTGCGATCAAGTCGCTGACGTACCTTGCGCGTTGAGCAAGAAAGGTACAAAATTCTTGAAACGTTTCAGCGTCATTCGGCAATCCGTTCCCCGTCAGATGGCGCCTTTTTTCTCAAGTTAGCTGAAACGATTCAATTCAGCAGGAGAGGAGAACCATGTTCCAGTTATCTGTGCAGGATATTCATCCCGGCCAGCAGGCCGGTAATAAAGAAGAGGCCATCCGGCAGGTCGCCGCCGCGCTGGTCAGCGCCGGCAACGTGGCCGATGGCTACGTGAACGGCATGCTGGCGCGCGAGCAGCAGACCTCGACCTTCCTCGGCAACGGGATTGCGATCCCGCACGGCACGACGGATACGCGTGACCAGGTGCTGAAGACCGGCGTTCAGGTGTTTCAGTTCCCGCAGGGCGTCACCTGGGGCGAAGGGCAGACCGCCTATGTGGCGATCGGGATTGCCGCCAGCTCAGATGAACACCTCGGCCTGCTGCGTCAGCTGACCCACGTGCTGAGCGATGACGCGGTCGCCGCGCAGCTGCAGTCCGCCACTACCGCGGAAGAGCTGCGCGCGCTGCTGATGGGAGAGAAGCAGAGCGAAGCGCTGAAGCTGGATAACGAGACCCTCAGTCTCGACGTCGCGGCCAGCGATCTGCTGACCCTGCAGGCGCTGAACGCGGCGCGTCTGAAAGAAGTTGGCGCTGTCGATGCCGCCTTCGTTAGCCACGTCATTAACGATACGCCGCTGAACCTCGGTCAGGGCGTCTGGCTGAACGACAGTGCGGAAGGCAATTTGCGCAGCGCCGTGGCGGTCAGCCGCGCGGCTAACGCCTTTACCCGCGACGAGCAGCCGGTTTCCCTGCTGGTCACGGTGGCGATGGCCGACGAGCAGCCGACCGCAGTGCTGAACCGTCTGAGCAAGCTGCTGCTGGACAAGAAAGCTGAACATTTGCTGAAAGCCGACGCCGCCACCGTGCTGGCGCTGCTGACCAGCGACGACGCCATTGCCGAAGATGTGCTGAGCGCCGAATTCGTGGTGCGCAATGAACACGGCCTGCATGCCCGTCCGGGCACCATGCTGGTCAACACCATTAAACAATTTTCCAGCGACATCACCGTCACCAATCTCGACGGTTCCGGCAAGCCGGCTAACGGTCGCAGCCTGATGAAGGTTGTGGCGCTGGGTGTGAAAAAAGGTCACCGTCTGCGTTTTACCGCGCAGGGTGAGGATGCGCAACAAGCGCTGGATGCGATTGGCGAAGCGATCGCCGCAGGCCTTGGGGAGGGCGCATAAATGAGCAGACGTGTAGCAACGATTACGTTAAACCCGGCATACGACCTGGTGGGATTCACCCCGGAGATTGAACGCGGCGAAGTGAACCTGGTGCGCACCACCGGCCTGCACGCTGCCGGGAAAGGCATTAATGTGGCGAAAGTGCTGAAAGATCTGGGCATTGACGTCACCGTCGGCGGTTTCCTGGGTAAAGACAACCAGGACGGCTTTCAGCAGCTGTTCAGCGAGCTGGGGATCGCCAACCGTTTCCAGGTGGTGCAGGGCCGGACCCGTATCAACGTTAAGCTGACGGAAAAAGATGGTCAGCACCGTTGGCGCCGGCGATTCGATGGTCGGCGGCCTGATTTACGGCCTGCTGATGCGTGAATCCAGCGAGCATACCCTGCGCCTGGCGACCGCCGTCGCTGCCCTGGCCGTCAGCCAGAGCAATGTAGGAATTACCGACCGTACCCAGTTGGCCGCGATGATGGCGCGCGTCGACTTACAACCCTTTAATTGACAGCAGGAGAGGCATAATGAAAACGCTGCTGATTATTGATGCCGGACTCGGACAGGCGCGCGCCTACATGGCGAAAACCCTGCTGGGTGCCGCGGCGCCGAAAGCGCACCTTGAGCTGATTGATAACCCGAATGACGCCGAACTGGCCATCGTGCTGGGAACCGCGTTGCCGGCCGATAGCGCGCTGAATGGTAAAAACGTTTACCTGGGCGATATTAACCGTGCTGTCGCCCATCCGGAGCTGTTCCTGGGAGAAGCGAAAGACCACGCTAAGCCCTACGTTGCGCCTGCGGCGGTAGCCGTTCCGGCCGCCGCTCAGGGGCAGAAACGCATTGTCGCGGTCACCGCCTGTCCGACCGGCGTCGCCCACACCTTTATGGCGGCAGAAGCCATCGAAACCGAAGCCAAAAAACGCGGCTGGTGGGTGAAGGTGGAGACCCGCGGCTCCGTTGGGGCGGGCAATGCCATCACCCCGGAAGAGGTGGCCGAGGCGGATCTGGTGATCGTCGCTGCCGATATCGAGGTGGACCTGGCGAAATTCGCCGGCAAGCCGATGTACCGCACCACCACCGGTCTGGCGCTGAAGAAAACCGCCCAGGAGCTGGATAAAGCGGTGGCGGAAGCCAAACCGTACCAGCCATCCGGCAAACCTCAGGCGGCTGCTGAAGGGAAAAAAGAGTCGGCGGGCGCCTATCGCCACCTGCTGACCGGCGTCTCCTATATGCTGCCGATGGTAGTGGCCGGGGGCCTGTGTATCGCGCTCTCCTTTGCCTTCGGGATCAAAGCGTTTGAAGTGAAAGACACCCTGGCGGCGGCGCTGATGCAGATCGGCGGCGGCTCGGCCTTCGCGCTGATGGTGCCGGTACTGGCAGGCTTTATCGCCTTCTCCATTGCCGACCGTCCGGGTCTGACCCCGGGTCTTATCGGCGGTATGCTGGCGGTTAGCGGCGGCTCCGGCTTTATCGGCGGGATCATCGCTGGTTTCCTTGCCGGTTATGTGGCGAAAGCCATCAGCACGAAGCTGAAACTGCCGCAGAGTATGGAAGCCCTGAAGCCAATCCTGATCATTCCGCTGGTCTCCAGCCTGATCGTGGGTTTGGCAATGATCTATCTGATCGGTAAACCGGTAGCCGGTATCCTCGCCTGGCTGACCCATTGGCTGCAAACCATGGGCACCGCCAACGCGGTTCTGCTGGGCGCGATCCTCGGCGCGATGATGTGTACCGACATGGGCGGGCCGGTAAACAAAGCGGCCTATGCCTTTGGCGTTGGCCTGCTGAGTACCCAGACCTATGCGCCGATGGCGGCGATCATGGCGGCCGGTATGGTGCCACCGCTGGCGATGGGTATCGCGACGCTGGTAGCGCGCAATAAGTTCGACAAAGGGCAGCGGGAAGGGGGCAAAGCCGCGCTGGTTCTTGGCCTGTGCTTTATCTCGGAAGGGGCGATTCCTTTTGCCGCCCGTGACCCGATGCGCGTTCTGCCGTGCTGTATCGTCGGCGGCGCGGTAACCGGCGCTATCTCCATGGCGGTCGGCGCGAAACTGATGGCGCCGCACGGCGGGCTGTTTGTTCTGCTGATCCCGGGGGCGATTACGCCGGTGCTGGGCTACCTGCTGGCGATTGTTGCCGGAACGCTGGTGGCGGGCCTTGCCTACGCCGTGCTGAAACGCCCTGAGGCGCAAACAGCGGAAGTTGAAAAAGCGGCATAATCCTACCGCAATAAAAAAGGGCCGACTGTTCGGCCCTTTTTTCGTCTCTATTTACGCCACTTCGGCAATCTGCTGCGCCCGCAGCCAGGCAATCTCTTCCGCCCAGATATCCGGGTTGATGGTTTCCAGAATCAGCGGAATGCCGTCGAAGCGGCTGTCCTGCATGATCCAGCTGAAGCAATCGTGGCCGATGTTGCCTTCCCCCAGGCTGTGGTGACGGTCGACCCGGCTGCCGAAGGCGCTCTTGGCATCGTTGAGATGCATGCCGCGCAGATACTGAAAACCGACGATGCGTTCGAAGGCGGCGAAGGTTTTTTCGCAGGCTTCGGCGCTGCGCAGGTCGTAGCCGGCGGCGAAAGCATGGCAGGTATCGATGCAGACGCCGACGCGGGATTTATCTTCCACACCGTCGATGATGGCCGCGAGGTGCTCGAACTTAAAGCCGAGGTTGCTGCCCTGGCCAGCGGTGTTTTCGATCACCGCAGTAACGCCTTCGGTCTTCGCCAGCGCGATATTGATCGATTCGGCGATGCGCGCCAGGCACTCCTCCTCCGGGATCTGCTGCAGATGGCTGCCGGGGTGGAAGTTGAGCAGCGTCAGTCCCAGCTGCTGGCAGCGGGTCATTTCATCAATGAAAGCATCACGGGATTTTTCCAGCGCTTCTTCCACCGGGTGGGGGTAATGATAGCGGCTTAACTGGAGAAAGATGTAGTGCTTTATGCCATCAGGCTGTGGATAGCGACGTTAATGACCCCGCCGCCGACAATCAACCAGACGAACAGCATCAGCGCCATCAGCAGCGGTTTCGCCCCGGCTTTTTTCAGCGCGCTGACGTGGGTGGTGACCCCGAGGGCGGCCATTGCCATCGCCAGCAGGACGGTATCCAGCGTCACCAGCATATCCACCACGGCTTTCGGCAGCAGATGGAAGGAGTTAAACACCGCCACCAGGATGAACATAATGGCGAACCACGGAATGGTGATTTTGCTTTTCTCGCCGTTGCCTGCCGGGGTCAGCTGTTTAACACGCGCCGCCAGGAACAGCAGGAACGGAGCCAGCATCATGACGCGCAGCATTTTGGCGATAACCGCCGCGTTCTCCGCGTCCGGGCTGACCGCATGGCCGGCGGCAACAACCTGCGCCACTTCATGCATGGTGGAGCCCATATAGATCCCGTAGGTCTCCGGGGTAAACCAGTGCGCCAGCAGCGGGTACATCGCCGGGTAGAGGAAGATGGCGATGGTACCGAAGATAACCACTGTAGCGACGGCAACCGTCACTTTACTGGCTTCGGCTTTGACCACCGGCTCGGTGGCGAGCACGGCCGCCGCGCCGCAGATGCTGCTGCCGGCGCCGATCAGCCAGCTGGTGTGTTTATCGAGACCAAACACTTTCTGGCCAAGGAAGCAGGCGATGAAAAAGGTACTGGAGAGCGTCAGAACGTCAATCAAAATACCGCTCACGCCGACGTCGGCAATCTGGGCGAACGTCAGGCGAAAGCCGTAGAGGATGATCCCCAGGCGCAGCAGATGCTGCTTGGCGAAGATCACCCCGCCGTCGCAGGGCTGCCAGATTTTCGGGTAGACCGTGTTGCCGACGACCATCCCGAACAGGATAGCGAGGGTCAGGGCGCTAAAGCCTGCGCCGGCGATGGCCGGGAAACTACCGGCCCACAGGGCGGCGCCGGTCAGAGCGGCGGTCAGCGCCAGGCCTGGGACAAAATGCCACAGGGAACGATGTTTGGTGGGTAAAGTGAGTGCTGTCATAACCTTCTCCTTTGTCTGCCTAAAGGTTACGCCGCGCGGGATTAAATATAAAATTGATTATATGTTTATAATCAATCGTAATAAGTGGTTAATGGCCGCTTCGCCGGTTACAACGGGGCGAGAGCGGGTTAGGCAGAAGCGGGGCGGTCTCGCCGGCAAGACGATGATTTTGTGATATAAGCGGATTTTCCTTCCGTCAGCCGCCTCGATTTGTGTCACCATAGTAAGGAAGGTTATTCAGGTTGGATTACTAAACGGGTGGGTTATGCATATTACGCTGCGGCAGCTGGAAGTGTTCGCCGAAGTCCACAAGAGTGGGTCGACCACTCAGGCGTCACAGATGCTGGCGCTTTCGCAATCCGCGGTCAGCGCCGCGCTGACCGATCTGGAAGGGCAGCTCGGCGTGCAGCTGTTTGACCGCGTCGGTAAACGACTGGTGGTGAATGAGCATGGACGGCTGCTGTATCCGCGTGCGCTGGCGCTGCTGGAGCGGGCCCTGGAGATCGAGCAGCTGTTTCGCGGCGATAACGGGGCGATCCGAGTCTACGCCAGCAGCACCATCGGCAACCGAACAGCTTGCCTCGGGCACGCTGGCGGAGCTGAAAGTGCCATTGCCCCGGCTGACGCGCACGCTGTGGCGGATCCATCACCGGCAGAAGCATATTTCTAAAGCATTACAACGTTTTCTGCACTATTGCCAGGTGTAGCAGCCCGGTTTTATCGCCTGATTACGGGGGGAATTCGCTGGCAATTCCGCAGGTTAGTGCTTTACTAATAATTTGCGGGCGATCATGAAGCTCTCTTATAACTTTGCATTTGTACCGGATGGAACCCCGATCGTCTGCTACAATCGCGCCTCATTTTTTGGATGGATAGCATTATCACATGGTTTCGGAAACTAAAACCACAGAAGCGCCCACGCTACGTCGTGAACTGAAGGCGCGCCACTTGACCATGATCGCCATCGGCGGTTCCATCGGTACGGGTCTTTTTGTTGCCTCTGGCGCAACCATTTCGCAAGCAGGTCCCGGCGGGGCGCTGCTGTCTTATATTCTGATCGGTTTGATGGTCTATTTCCTGATGACCAGCCTCGGCGAGCTGGCGGCGTTTATGCCGGTATCCGGTTCCTTCGCCACCTACGGGCAGAATTATGTTGAAGAAGGCTTCGGCTTCGCGCTGGGCTGGAACTACTGGTACAACTGGGCGGTGACGATCGCCGTTGACCTCGTGGCCTCACAGCTGGTGATGAGCTACTGGTTCCCCGACACTCCGGGCTGGATCTGGAGCGCCTTGTTCCTCGGCATCATGTTCCTGCTGAACTGGATCTCGGTGCGCGGCTTTGGCGAGGCGGAATACTGGTTCTCGCTGATAAAGGTAGCCACCGTCATTATCTTTATCATCGTCGGCGTGATGATGATTGTCGGCATCTTCAAAGGGGCGCAGCCAGCCGGCTGGAGCAACTGGGGGATCGCGGATGCGCCGTTCGCCGGCGGTTTCTCGGCGATGATTGGCGTGGCGATGATTGTCGGCTTCTCGTTCCAGGGCACCGAGCTTATCGGCATCGCTGCCGGTGAATCTGAAAATCCGGAGAAGAACATTCCGCGCGCGGTGCGCCAGGTCTTCTGGCGTATCCTGCTGTTTTACGTCTTCGCGATCCTGATTATCAGCCTGATCATTCCGTATACCGATCCGAGTCTGCTGCGCAATGATGTGAAGGATATCTCCGTCAGCCCGTTCACCCTGGTGTTCCAGCATGCTGGTTTGCTGTCGGCGGCGGCAATCATGAACGCCGTTATCCTGACTGCCGTGCTGTCGGCGGGGAACTCCGGGATGTACGCCTCCACGCGTATGCTGTACACCCTGGCCTGCGACGGTAAAGCGCCGCGCATTTTCTCGAAGCTGTCGCGTGGCGGCGTGCCGCGTAACGCGCTGTACGCGACCACCGTGATCGCGGCGCTGTGCTTCCTGACTTCCATGTTTGGCAACCAGACGGTGTACCTGTGGCTGCTGAACACCTCCGGGATGACGGGCTTTATCGCCTGGCTGGGTATTGCGATCAGCCACTATCGTTTCCGTCGCGGCTACGTCCTGCAGGGTAACGATATTAATAATCTGCCGTATCGTTCCGGGTTCTTCCCGCTGGGGCCGATCTTCGCCTTCGTGCTGTGCCTGATCATCACCCTCGGACAGAACTACGAAGCGTTCCTCAAGGACACCATTGACTGGGGCGGCGTGGCGGCGACCTACATCGGTATTCCGCTGTTCCTCGTCATCTGGTTTGGTTACAAGCTGGCGAAAGGCACCCGCTTTGTTCGCTACAGCGAAATGACCTTCCCGGACCGCTTTAAGCGTTAATCTTCGCGATTGTGCGATAAAAGCCCTCTCTGAAGAGGGCTTTATATTGCTGGCAAAGTGCAATCTTCAGGGATTGCCCGGCTGCGCTGCGCTTGCGCGGGCCTACAGATAACCGCGTAACTGATTGATATTGCGATGTTTCGTAGGCCTGGTAAGGCGAAAGCCGCCACCCGGCAGACATGTGAGCACAATAACGAAGACAGATTTGTCATCACCCGGAAGCCCTCTGAACAGAGGGCTTTTTTTATGTTTGTGCGGTTACAGCTTGTCACAATTCTTCATAATTATATTGATAATCGTAATCATTATCTTTATCATTTTCGCCCATTACGGATGAAGCCACTCCCCGTCTCTGCCGCTTGTACAGACTGACACCGGGCGACCAGCCACATCGACGAGAAAACAGCGCGAGCATGCCGCCGACAGAGCGACAGGCCGCCAGCGCGTGTGAGCAGCACCTTGTTGTTTGTTTGGTTGTACACCTCATGGAGATTTGGAATGTTCAGGTTAAACCCTTTTATCCGGGCGGGATTGTCTGCGTCCGTCGTATCGTTGGCGTTTCCGGCTCTGGCCGATGTGAATGAAGAAACGCTGGTGGTGACCGCCTCGGCCACTGAACAGAATGTCAAAGACGCGCCGGCGAGCATCAGCGTCATCACCCAACAGGATTTACAACGCAAGCCTGTTCAGAACCTGAAAGACGTGCTGCGCGATGTGCCTGGGGTCCAGCTCACCAACGAAGGGGATAACCGCAAGGGCGTTAGCATCCGCGGTCTGAGCAGCAGCTATACCCTGATCCTGGTCGACGGCAAGCGCGTTAACTCGCGGAACGCCGTCTTCCGCCACAATGACTTCGACCTTAACTGGATCCCGGTGGATGCTATTGAGCGTATCGAAGTGGTGCGCGGCCCGATGTCTTCCCTCTACGGCTCCGATGCGCTCGGTGGGGTGGTCAACATTATTACCAAAAAAATCGGCCAGAAATGGACCGGGACGCTGAGTGCTGATACCACTATTCAGGAGCACCGCGATCGCGGGGATACCTATAACGGCCAGTTCTTCACCAGCGGCCCGCTGATCGACGGCGTACTTGGAATGAAGGCCTACGGCAGCCTGGCAAAACGCGCCAAGGACGATCCGCAGTCATCCAGTAATGCCACCGGCGAGACGCCGCGCATCGAGGGCTTCACCAGCCGCGATGGCAATGTTGAATTCGCCTGGACGCCGAACGAAAACCACGATTTTACCGCAGGCTACGGCTTTGACCGTCAGGATCGCGATTCCGATTCCCTTGACCGCAACCGCCTTGAGCCAGTACGCCCTGTTTATCGAAGACGAATGGCGCATCATCGAGCCGCTGGCGCTGACCACCGGCATTCGTATGGACGACCATCAGACCTATGGCGATCACTGGAGCCCGCGCGCCTATCTGGTGTATAACGCCACCGATACCGTCACCGTCAAAGGCGGCTGGGCGACGGCGTTTAAAGCCCCGTCGCTGCTGCAGCTTAACCCCGACTGGACCACCAACTCCTGTCGCGGCTCGTGCAGCATCGTCGGTAACCCGGATCTGAAACCGGAAACCAGCGAAAGCTTCGAGCTCGGTCTCTACTACCGCGGGGAAGAGGGCTGGCTTGAAAATGTCGAAGGCAGCATCACCACCTTCCAGAATAATGTCGACGACATGATCGATGTTCTGCGCACCTCCAGCGCCAGCGAAGCGCCGGGCTACCCGAACTTTGTCGGCTGGAAAACCGTCAACGGCAAGCGCGTGCCGATCTTCCGCTATTTCAACGTCAACAAAGCCCGCATCAAAGGGGTGGAGACGGAGGTGAAGATCCCGTTTGGCGATGAGTGGAAGCTGACGGTGAACTACACCTACAACGATGGTCGCGATCTGAGCAATGGCGGCGACAAACCGCTGCAGACGCTGCCGTTCCATACTGCCAACGGCACGCTCGACTGGAAACCGCTGGACGATTGGTCCTTCTACGTGACGGCCAACTATACCGGTCCTGTAGGCCTGAACATGCGCCGCGAAGCAGCTTCGCGGCGCATTGGCGTTTAGCCAAAGAGATGCTGCGCATGGAAGCGCAGATGGTCTTCAATAAACGAGGCAATAAAGTAATAGCTGTGGTCGTAACCGGGCTGGATGCGCAGCGTTAACGGCCAGGCCTTCTGCCGCGCGACCTCCGCCAGTACCGCCGGCTGCAGCTGTCCGGCAAGGAATGGATCGTTGTCGCCCTGATCGATAAGCGTCGGCACGGCGTCCTCCGGCCGGCTGGCCTGCATCAGCGCGCAGCTGTCCCAGGAGTGCCATGCCGATTCATCCGCGCCGAGATAGGCGGTAAACGCTTTCTTGCCCCACGGGACCTGGGAGGGATTGACGATCGGCGCGAAGGCGGAGACGCTGGCGTAGCGGCCGGGATTTTTGAGCGCCATAATGAGCGCGCCGTGGCCGCCCATCGAGTGGCCGCTGACGGCGCAGCGTTCGCCGACGCTAAACTCGCTACGAATAAGCGCGGGCAGTTCGTCACGCAGGTAATCGTACATTCGGTAGTGCGCCGCCCAGGGCGCCTCGGTGGCGTTCAGGTAGAAGCCGGCGCCTTGTCCGAGATCGTAACCGTCGTCGTTGGCCGCCTCGTCACCGCGCGGGCTGGTATCCGGCATCACCAGCGCGATGCCCAGCTCGGCGGCAATGCGCTGGGCGCCCGCCTTGGTGGTAAAGTTCTCATCGTTACAGGTCAGCCCCGACAGCCAGTACAGCACCGGCGGCGGCGTTTCGCGCTCAGGCGGTAAAAAAATGCTGAACGTCATGGCGCAGTTCAGGACAGGGGAGTGATGACGCCAGCGTTGTTGCTGGCCGTCAAAACAGCGATGCTCTTCAAGCAGTTCCATGCAAGGCTCCTCGGAAGGGATGTGCGCGTAAACGTTCATAATACAGATATTTCATTAGCCGGTGAGCAACTTTCACTTTCTCCTTTTGAGAACTTACTGCATCATTAATGCAACTTATAGCCAACATGCCGGTGTAGCGACGGCGCTTATGAATGCGTACAGCGGTTGGAACATTCCGGATACGGCGATAAGGATTTGGCGTCGCGCCTGAGGCATGGTTTCGCTCCCTAATAAAAGGCAGCGCCAATTTCAATAATTATCGTTACGGCTACTGGATTCTGTGCGCCACCTCACGCACAATGAATACAAACTTTGCCCCCAGAAAAAGCAAAGAGCGCCACACCTGCAGGAGAAACATAAATGTCATCACTGAGTAAAGAAGCCGTCCTCGTTCATGAAGCGCTGGTCGCTCGTGGGCTGGAGACGCCGATGCGTGCGCCAGTACAAGAAATTGATAACGAAACACGCAAGCGTTTGATTACCGGTCATATGACCGAGATTATGCAACTGCTGAATCTGGATCTGAGTGATGACAGTCTGATGGAGACCCCGCATCGCATCGCCAAAATGTATGTCGATGAGATCTTCTCCGGGCTGGATTACTCTCGCTTCCCGAAAATCACCGTCATTGAAAACAAAATGAAGGTCGATGAAATGGTCACCGTGCGCGATATCACCCTGACCAGCACCTGCGAACACCATTTCGTTACCATCGATGGTAAAGCGACGGTAGCCTATATCCCGAAAGATTCGGTGATCGGCCTGTCGAAAATCAACCGCATTGTGCAGTTCTTCGCCCAACGTCCGCAGGTCCAGGAGCGTCTGACGCAGCAGATCCTGATCGCGCTGCAGACGCTGCTCGGCACCAACAACGTGGCGGTATCCATTGACGCGGTGCATTATTGCGTGAAGGCGCGCGGCATTCGCGACGCGACCAGCGCCACCACCACCACCTCTCTCGGCGGCCTGTTTAAATCCAGCCAGAATACCCGCCAGGAATTCCTGCGCGCAGTACGTCACCACAACTAAAACGGAGCAGGGTGCATGGAGAGAAATGTCACGCTGGACTTTGTCCGCGGCGTCGCCATCCTCGGTATCCTGCTTCTCAATATCAGCGCCTTCGGCTTGCCGAAGGCCGCTTATCTCAATCCCGCCTGGTCAGGAAGCGCGTCCCTTAGCGATGCCTGGACCTGGGCGCTCCTCGACCTGCTGGCGCAGGTGAAGTTTCTCACCCTGTTCGCGCTGCTGTTTGGCGCCGGTCTTCAGCTATTGCTTCCGCGAGGGAAGCGCTGGATCCAGTCGCGGCTGACGCTGCTGGCGCTGCTCGGTTTCATTCACGGTCTTTTTTTCTGGGATGGCGATATTCTGCTGGCCTATGCCCTGGTGGGGCTGGTGAGCTGGCGCATGGTGCGTGAGGCGCACCATGTCAAATCGCTGTTCAATACCGGGGTGGTGCTCTACCTCACCGGCATTGCAGTGCTGGTCCTGTTGGGGCTGATCTCCGGGACCGCGGCGAATCGCTCGTGGGCGCCGGACGCGGCGAACCTGCAGTATGAGCAGTACTGGAAGCTGCACGGTGGCATGGAGGCGGTCAGCAACCGGGCGGATATGCTATCTGACAATCTGCTGGCGCTGGGCGCGCAGTATGGCTGGCAGCTGGCGGGGATGATGCTGATGGGCGCGGCGCTGATGCGCAGCGGCTGGCTGAAGGGGCAGTTTAGCCTGCGTCACTACCGGCGTACCGGCGCGCTGCTGGTGGCGGCCGGCATGGCGGTCAATCTGCCGGCAATATTCGCCCAGTGGTATCTGGCCTGGGACTATCGCTGGTGCGCGTTTTTACTGCAGGCGCCGCGCGAACTTAGCGCCCCGCTGCAGGCTATCGGCTATGCCGCGCTGGCCTGGGGCTACTGGCCGCAGCTCTGCCGTTTCCGCCTGGTGGGCGCTATCGCCTGCGTCGGACGCATGGCGCTGACCAACTACCTGCTGCAGACCCTGATCTGCACCACCCTGTTTTATCATCTTGGGCTGTTTATGCGCTTCGATCGTCTGCAGCTGCTGGCCTTTGTCCCCCCCATCTGGGCCGTTAACCTCCTTGTCTCATCGCTCTGGCTGCGCCGCTTCCGCCAGGGGCCGGTGGAATGGCTGTGGCGTCAGTTAACCCTGCGTGCGTCAGGCACATCATTGAAAGACACATCCAGATAACGATCTCGATCACAATCATTAACAAAACGGATGTAAACGTTTCCAGCCGTGTGACCTCACTCACGCAGCGGACCGCGGGTCGCTGCCAGAATAGCCTCCTTGCTAAGCACAGGAGGTGAATGTGACGTGCTGTAATTCTCTTAAGGTCGCTGAGTATGATCACCATTCGTGATGTCGCCCGCCAGGCGGGCGTTTCCGTGGCCACCGTGTCGCGGGTGCTGAATAACAGCGCGCTGGTGAGTCCGGATACGCGCGACGTGGTGATGAAAGCGGTGACCCAACTGGGCTACCGGCCCAACGCCAACGCCCAGGCGCTGGCCACCCAGGTCAGCGATACCATCGGCGTGGTGGTGATGGACGTCTCCGACGCCTTCTTCGGCGCGCTGGTGAAAGCAGTGGATACCGTTGCTCAGCAGCATCAGAAATATGTGCTGATCGGCAACAGCTATCACGAGGCGGAAAAAGA
>PPYF01103247.1_pt1 | contig 14499 bp, 11 predicted proteins | sample 1559871 | NCBI WGS metagenome assembly PPYF01 (sample SAMN08240021, study PRJNA423297) | Human gut metagenome, whole genome shotgun sequencing project. | reverse complement strand
ATATAACTCAGTTGCGATAGGATAAATATCAATAGCTACTTTTAAGTTATGCTTCCTTGATTTTTGTGCCGGAAGTAAATCGTGTTTAATTTCCATTTAAGTCCCTCCAACACATCCTATTCCATTGGTTTGATTTTTTCTTCAATAAAAGCTATTTCATCATCAGTTAAGCCATATTTTGCATAAAGTTGTTTGTCGATTTCAGGAATAGATTTGCTCCAATCGATGTCTGAGTTTGGAGTGAAATCTTGAAGTGGAACATTTCCAAATACTAATTTAGACAGATTTACGGCACTTAATGTTGTCATAACAATAAATCTGACAAATTTAGTTTTCATGTATTTCAGAGTGTTTTTCGCTTCGATTTCTGAATCATATGCTCCAATAAGGAAATAAGAATGTGTACACACCTCTTTAGGCGTAAGAACTTTCATAGTTTTGGTGAATATTCCGAACATTCCATTTTTATCTGGTTCTCCAGCGTGTTCAGCACTCATTTTGCTCATCATTACTTTATATTTATTAACATAATTTAATCCTTTTGATATTTCTGCAGGTTTTATGAATGTGACTCCTGTGCTTGCATAAAGTGATAATGAATCATCGTTAGATTTTTTTGAACGTCCACGATAATTTGTCGACAATCCAAATGGCATAAGTGGGCTAATAATTGAATCGATTGACATAAATTTATTTGTTATATTAGATAAAACTTTATGCAATACAGAAACAGCATCATTGTATCTAACAAAGAAAGTAAATTCGTTAGTTGGTCTTTGAGCAATACTTAATTTTCCATCATGTATATTTTCTACAACACAATCACCAGTATAATTATCATTCCACAAAAAATAGTTTACACCACCACTTATGCTAATCTGTGGGAAACAATCTTTTGCATTTACATAGTCTTTGATTTTCATAAGCTTATTATCTTGAGTCATATTGTCACGAAAATCATCAAGTCCCATTCCTCCAGAAAACCATCTTGAAGGTGTAATCATAGACACATAGGTTGGTTTTAAATTTTTTGCTTGCTCCACAAAATGATTATATATTGGTTTTGCCTGTCTACCAGCTCCACCAGTTTCCTCCTGATAAGGTGGATTACCCACAATAGCATCAAACTTCATTTCCTTTACACCTTCCTTCTTCCAATAGCTTGGCTTTAACACACGGTCAATAAATTGCTGTGGTTTGTTCTTCATTGCATTAATCAAGTCATCAAAATAATGAGCGTTAATTTTTGTATTTGTGTATCCAGCAAGAGTACGTTGTGTTATCTGTTTTGCCATTGGTGTTTTGCAAATAACAAACACATTCTGCTCTACAGTGTCATTCCATGTTTCACGTTGCATATCAAGTGTTAAATCGATTTCCTTATATATTCTGCACTTTGTACGATAGATACTGTAGGCAACATATAGTGGGTACAGACCTGTTTTAGAATTAATCTCTAATATCTGTGCTTTGTCATTGCCAAATGTATCAGCTGTAACTTGCCCTTGGTCAACAAATCTTGGCTCGTCAATAGTATTTTCGTGATTTTCATCATAAAAATCATAACCACCCAAGGTATCAGACATATGCATATTAACAACTCGCCACGGTGTCAGCACTGTTTCTTTATCAGGGTTCTTGAAGTTAGAGAATAAGTTTGCTATTTTCTTTACACGCTCGGTTGGGTTTAATGTATCTGCCTCTCTTGCAACATTACGGATTCTGCGACCCGCAGCAATAAACACATCTTCATCATAGTATTTTCTAAACTCAGCAAAGAGTTCTTTTGTCACCCCTGTTGGCATAAATTCATCCCATGAAGAATCATCAACTTTCTCAATGAATTTATCAAGAGTAATTTCTTCATCATACGCTATCTCAGCACCATAAATAAGGAGTGGCATACGAATAGAAATACCACGCAAAATTGAGATGGCATCACCACGAACTTTTTTCTTCTTTTTCAGTTCTTCAAGACGTGCTTTTTCTTCCTCTGTGAGTTCTCTCTTTGGTTTCTTGCTAAGCTTTTCTTGTTCCTCGTATTCTTCATTGGTTAGTCCTTGGTCATTGACGTTAATATCATTCTGCTTTGGAGCAGCTTTAGACTTACCAATAATGCCTTTTAATTTATCGAATTTTTCGAGATCGATTTCCTGCAATTTAAACAATTCATCATTATACAGGTTACTGTCATCAAACCCATTGCGGACAACTTTATCTGCATACGCTTTCTTTAATTGTTGCAGTAATTTATCTGCCTTATATTCCTGCATCTTAGAACCTGCAATGGAAATAACAGGGCAATAGTTTAAGAACTTACCGAGTATTTTTTTATCCCCATCATTTGTTTTTCCTGCTTTTGATGAGATTGATACTGCTTCCGAAACCATTTTTAATGTGCGGTCTGGAGCAAAGTCAAAAACATATGCTGTTTCCTTTATTTTACCATCCTTGTTACAAGGAGATTGCACACGGAAAATCGTTTGAAGATAATTTGCTGCTGAAGTTGAAAAAGAGCCAGACAACATAAACACAGCAGTCCATTCTTTAACAGTTACACCGGTTGTCAATTTTCCACAAGAAAGTGTAATCGTATATGTATCCATACTTTCTGCCTTGCTTATAGCATTCCTAACGCTATTTAGGGCATCAGCTGATTCTTCATCATTGCTTCCTGCAACATTAACAATATCAAACTGCCCGCTTCCAAAGACAGGATGTTTACTCATCAATTCTTTTAATGCTTTCGCCGCCTTAACACCGGGAACCATCCAAAGGGAATGCTTGAACAAATCTCTGTACTCTTTTTTAGAATATGGATATGCGCTATCCTTATTTTCTTTCGTCATATAATTTAAGAAAGACCATATATCTTGCTCATGCACAAAATCCCCGATAGAAGCTGTCTGTGGCATCTGGGCATAATCAACTTTATAATCGCCAGTCCATGTACGGAAGAATTCATGGAAATTAAAAGCCTTATCTTCATAAGTGATATAACTGCTATTATGGAGAACATCTCCCAATTCGTATGTGTAAATACGCAGTTCCGGCAACTCATCATATGGATTGGAATCACCAAAATGTTGTTTGTCCCACTCGGATTTACATTCTTGTTCCATAATGTAATCCCATGTATAAATAGAATCATCATCGTATTCATCCATAATATTAAATGGTGTACCGGATAGAGCAAGCAGCTTTGTCTTTTGCAATTCATCTTTTACAATTGCTTTGATAACATCATCGCCCAAAGCTGTCTTTGTTCCTTCATGAGCTTCATCAACTATTACGCAATCCCAAACAGTGTTAAATACAACATCATTTTTGCCGAATTTTCCGCCAACGGTTTCTGAGCCTCTTAAGTCTTGGATAGATGCAAAGTAAACGAATTTCTTATTCTTCTGCAATAATCCTTCTACTGTATATCCATTTGCCTTTGAACCATATAGATAATCCATACCATGAAATATCTTTGTGAAATCTTCGTACCAACCATCGTTTACAACAGGTCGGTGTGTAAGGATAATGGTTTTTTCATATTGACTTCTTTTTACTACTTCTAAAGCACTTAATGTTTTACCAAAACGCATTTTTGCATTCCAAAGCATACGGTCACTTTTTTTGAATTGCTTGATAGTACTCTCTATTGCTTCCTTCTGCTCTGGTCTGAAAATAATTGGTACAAATTCATTTGATACAGAATTACTTAGATTAGCATAGTTTTTCTTTACCGCAACAATAGCTTCAATTGCTGTTTCTTTTGTAATACGATACCATTCACGTCCGGTAGTATCATTTATTTTAGCTTTTTTAATTCCAGAATTCTCAAGTACTCTGTGTACCTCATGATCACGAAATGCTTTTAATTCTACAGAACCGTCTTTTTTGCTTTTCATAGTTTTTACAGCAAGTTCTGTATGAAGAAGTACAGGCGTTATTCCGACTGTGTTTGTATATTGTTTGATTCTCGTCAATGCTGCTTGATTTAATTCTCTACAATTAGGTGAGAGACTGTCAGTAGGAGTATTTGTATGAAGAGTGGCATCGCCTATTTTTATTAATCCGTTATGCTTTTCATCATTTACAGTGAATGCGTAAATCACTTTGTAGTCAAAGGCACTTGTAAATTCTATTCTGTTTCTGGCTTCCATTACTGTTTACCTCCCTTAATCATTTTTCTAAATTCAATGCTTTCATTTGAACGCCAATCAAATATTCTACACGGAATTGGCTCTGTATCTTCTTTTTCTGATTCATCCATAAAATCAAACAGTGTCATTTGAACATTTACACGAGACTGCTCACTGAATGGGACAGTCATTGTTATTCCATCCATTTGCCATATGTTCCATGAAATGATTCTTGCTATTTTTTTGAGTTGAGCATTTGTAGGTTTGTGAGAAAACTTATATTCCATATATTCTATAAATGTATATAGTAAATTTTCTCTTGCAATCAAAATATTATCACCTTGATATTCATATCCATAGGTGCTTTCATATGCTCTAACAGTCCATTTAATCCAGTCTTCTTCATTTTCAGTGTTCTCATTTACAATTCGAAGCTTTCTATCCAATAGTCCTATTCTTTCTTCAATTGCGATTTCATTTCCGGTAACAGTGTCATATCTGCTAACAAGATATGGAGCTTCACCACAACTTACCTCCATTCTTTTTGCATTGACATAATCGTGCCATGTTTTATTTGCTGGAAATGATATCTTTCCTTTCGTTGCTGTCCATGATTTTGAAGTGATTTCATTAAACACATCTCTTTTTTCAAACCAAGCTTCATCTATAAGATTGTTTTGCTCATTACATACCCACGATGGAGTGAATACTTCGGCTTTGTCTTTTGTTCGCTTAGCTTGTTCAGATATACTTTTAGAAACTCTTGGTTGGACTATGCGAGTATTATTTCCAGTAACAAGATTTTTTGTAATCGGCTCTTGTGGATAATATGATGAACCACGAGATTTATAATGGTCTGTAGCCCAACAAATATTCTTTTTGGTTGTGCGGTCTTTAAGAAGAACATCAAATAAATCTTCACTGATATCTGAAATTTCTTGTTCAAGAATGTCTATCATAATTTGCTATCATCTCCATTCTTTAATTCGTGTCAGAGATAAACTCAACAATGTCATCAATTTTACAATTCAATACACGGCATATCTTTTCTACTGATTCAAGCGAAATATAAGTATCATTTCTAATCCGTGTTGAAATATTAGCACTGTAGCCAGCTTTCTTCTGCAAATCAGCTATAGTCATATCTTCATCAATTAGCAAATGTAATAATTTTTTGTATGTAACAGCCATTGTCCTACCTCCGTATAATTAATTCTTATTATATCACGAAAAGGTGAATTTTTCTACTCTTTGCTTGTATTGTTTACAAAATATCTTATCTTTCATCCTCTGAGATTTCTCAGGGGATTTTTTTGCATTGAGGTTAAAAAACAGTCTTTTTTCTTCGCCTGTGATTTAAGGGGGTTCGATTAAATGGTTTCTTTCGCTTATGGATAGAAGAAAAAGATTTTCAAAACCGTCAGATTTGCCATCGTCCCAAGGCTATTAGGTATAGGAAAAATAATTTGAAATACGGTTCTTAAAACTTACTCAGATGTCCTTTCACTATCAGAGGGAAAATAATTCCGTGATTTTGCTCTCAAATTGTCCTCTGGAAGATAGAGCGGAATAAAAAGTTTCTTCAAACATCGGAAAAAGCAACATCAATTTCCCTTAGTAAGTTAGGAAGAAAACACTTCCGCTCAAAATGTAAATTTATCTCCAGTGGGATATAGAGGAACATTTCTAAAATTGGGAGTTTCCTATTATTTCAATACATAGCTGTTAGAAGGAGGAATAAGAAAAATGATTTATGATAACATACCAAAGTTTATTAAAGACACAGGGCAATTCTGCTGTTGGAGATACGAATCAAGAAAAGGTCGTAAGACTAAGGTTCCATATAACCCCATCACAAAGAACCGTGCTAGCGTAGATAAGCCTGAAACCTTTGTTGGTTATAAAACTGCTGTTGGTGCAGCCGCAAATTATGACGGTATCGGTATTCGTGTGAATGGTCGCATTATTGGAATAGACCTTGACCACTGTGTTGCTGATGGGCAGATGTTCCCGTGGGCAAAAGAAATTGTGGAGCGTTTCGGTGATACTTACATTGAAATAAGTCCAAGTGGCACAGGCATTCGCATTCTTGCGTTGATTACGGAGGGTTACACCTATGACAACAGTACCTTCTATATCAAGAAGGGAAACATTGAGGTTTATGCTCCAAATGCTACCAACCGTTTTGTATCGCTCACAGGAAATGTGTATCAACAAGCCCTTGTCACGGAGCAGGATGATGCCATGCAATGGTTACTTGATACACATATGAAAAGAAAGCGACCACTCAATATGGTTAATCCGGATTTAGAGCGTGACAGCTATCTTTCTGACGAGAGCGTATTGGAAAAAGCCATGAATGCAGTCAATGGAGTGAAATTCAAAAAATTATGGAATGCAGATACCACAGGCCATTCCTCTCATAGTGAGGCAGACGCAGCACTTTGTTCCATGCTTGCATTTTACTGTAACGGAAATATGGAACAAGTGGACAGGCTCTTTCGGCAATCGGCACTTTACCGTAACAAGTGGGACGAACAGCGTGGCGCTGATACCTATGGCAATCTCACTATTATGAAAGCTTTCAGCAATATGAAAAATTTTTATCAGCCAATCAAAACCAATCCTGATACAGATTTTAACGATGAATTGCAAAGGCTCATCGCACTCAATCCTGCGGACACCATAAAATACCCGTGGACAGATATTGGTGCAGGAAAGCTGTTTGCAGATTTCTATCAAGAGAAACTTCGCTATGTTCCTGAACGCAGGAATTGGTTCTGCTATGCAGATGGTACTTGGTCTACAGACACCGGAGGACTGAAAGTAATGCGATATTGCATGGAACTTGCAAATCTGCTCCATCTGTATGCACTGGAAATCAAGGACGAGCATCAGCGAAAGACCTATATGGATTATTCCAAACGTTGGCAGACACACGGCTACCGTGTGAATGTGCTAAAGGACGCACAGGTACATCATCCTATTTCCTATTTGGAATTTGATAAAGACCCATACATCTTCAATTGTAAGAATGGCACTTTGCACCTTGATAGTGGAAAGTTTACGGAGCATTGCAGTTCTGACCTGTTGACTAAAATATCCGCTGTTGCTTACGACCCTTTGGCTCACAGTGAGCGTTGGGATATTTTTATAACAGAAATCATGAGTGGTGATAAAGAACGAGCCATGTTCCTTCAAAAGGTGCTGGGCTATGCCCTCAGTGGCGATACCCGTCATGAATGCATGAGCATTTTGTATGGTGCTACCACCAGAAATGGCAAAGGTACCTTATGTGAAAGTGTGTTGAAGGTATTCGGCAGTTATGGCTGCACAGCAAGACCTGAAACCATTGCTCAGAAGAACAGCACCAACAGTTCTCAGCCAAGTGAAGATGTTGCCCGCCTTGCAGGAATACGCTTTGTAAATATCGCAGAACCTGGGAAAAGTTTAGTGCTGAACGCAGCTTTAGTAAAAAATATGACAGGAAATGACACTATCAATGCTCGTTTTCTCCATGAGAACAGCTTTGATTTTGCACCACAATTCAAGCTATATATCAACACCAATTATCTGCCGGTGGTAAACGATATGACCGTGTTTGCCAGTGGACGAGTTATCATCATTCCCTTTGAACGGTACTTTGCTGAATCGGAGCAGGATAAAGACTTAAAGCGTGAGTTTATGAAACCACAGGTACAATCAGCAATCCTTAACTGGCTGTTGAAAGGCTATGAGCAGTTACAAAAATATGGACTTAAAATGCCACAGTCGGTAATCAATGCTACAGGGCAATATGAGCATGACAGCAATAAAACTTTACTGTTTATTGAGGATTGCTTGGAGGAAGGTGCAGATTATGAAGAACGCACCTCTGTGGTGTATAACCGCTACAAGTTGTGGTGTATCGAAAACGGGCAATACGCTGAAAGTATGAAAAACTTCAAGCAGAGCCTATTTGCTGTTATGGAAGTTAAGCGTAAGCGTCCAAAGTCCGGTGGGGAGAAAACCACAATGGTCATTGGCTATCGGTTGATATCTGATTTCCTGCGAGGATAAACACAGGGGGCAGTATGGGGCAAGTAATATAGGTATTTCTCTATAGGAAATCAATATTTTTATATAACCATTATTACTTGCCACAATATGCCCCACTGTGAATTTGAAAGGGGTGATGCCTATGATTGCATAACTTTAGCTCAAAAATGAGCAAAACTCGTTTTCCAATTATGGAATGCAACAACAACGAAAGGAGCAAACAATTATGAAATTTAATTTTTTCTATGGATTAAAGCCTATGAAGCATCGAGCAGAAGATTTTTCCTATAAAGGATATGAATGCAATCTGCTGTTGCAAAACAAAAGTGGTCAGCCTGTGGCTGTGTCACGCAATAAGGAACTTGGCATTTGGAAGGTCGAGTGCAATTTCTCCAGTGTGTACTTTGGTACATACGAAGAGGCACTTGCTTATTGCAAAGGTCGATTTTTTGATACTGACGGAAAGGTAGTGTGAGCAAATGAAGGAAACCAAATATTATCCTGTTATCGACTGCGATAGTGAGGGGAAAGAAAAAGCTGCACTATTCCCGGTTTATAACCGTGACACGGTGAGCCGTAACCACAGTCTATGGTTGGAAGAAATGATTCCACACCACTTCCGTTTATGCTCCAAGAATGCATTCGAGCCAAGAGTCAAAGGCTCGTTTACCATTCACTGCCCTGTTTGTAACAAACCCTTGAAGCTTATCGGCAGTGCTACAGATAACACAAGACGAGGACTGTATGTATGCAGTTCCTGCAACAAGAACTAAGGAGGCATTTGCCATGATGAACAAAGAAGAATTTGAAAAGTATTTCAAGCTTCACAACAAGATTGTGCTTTATACCAAGGATAACATTCCTATTACATTCTCAAAGGAATATCATTTTCATTTTAGCGGAGGTCATTATGAATTTGATATTGCAGATTGTGAAGACCTTGCAGACTTCTGCAAAAAGCGTGGCCTTTATCTGAAACCAAGCAAGATTCAGTAAACAGTAATGGAGGTAGGGGCGGTCAAGATCTCTACCACACTTATAGCGGAAAACGGGGCAAGGCTCTCACGCGCAAAGTCGCAAATTCAAAGGGGTGATTAACCCCACAGGCTAAGAGCCGAAAACGGCGTATTTACAGGCTTTACAGCCTTGCTATCCGTTTGAAAGCGTTTGAAAAAACTACATTTAATCAAAGAAATCAAACATTTTAAGGAGGATTTTCATCATGAATGAAAACAAAATTACAACTCTCCATACAGGAGACCCGGAATATGATATTAACTTTTGGAACCTTACTCGTGGTTATGAAGGCTGCGAAGAAGCTCTTTCTATGTGCATTGATCGTGCCACAGGAGCGTATCCACTGCCTATAGTTGCTCAGAATAAATATTCTGATACATTAAGGAAGAAAAGTCTGTTTAGACGTATCGGAACAAACATGAATGCCTTGAATAATGGCTACCGTATCTTTGCCAAAGACTGTGAAGATATGGCGATGTGGGTACCAGAAGGTGGCAGTATTCCTATCTATGATGGTATGGAAGATTTCACAGAGCATAAATTGGAAAGCTGTAAATTGGCAGCATTCGTAAAACTGGACGAGGACTTTATCCACGATGTCAGCTTCAATATTGAGAATTACCTTACAGACCGCCTTGCAAAGAACTTTGCCAAAGGCGAGGAACACGGATTTATCAATGGTAGTGGCGAAGCAGAGCCTGTGGGTATTCTTGCTAAAACGGGTGGTGCAGAGATTGGTACAACTACCACTACACTTACCTTTGAGGATATCTACAAATTATTTTTCTCAGTAAAACCAGAATATCGTACCAATGGTAGCTTTATGATGAATGACGAAACAGCACTTTATCTGCACAATCTGAAAGACGATACTGGCAACTTCTTATGGTGTGGCAGTGCAGATACTCTTATGGGCAAGCCTGTGATTATCTCCAATGAAATGCCATCTGTTGGTGCAGGTGCTAAGCCTGTGGCATTTGGGGACTTTTCATATTATTGGGTAGTTGACAGAAAGTTAGTGAGTGTCAGAACACTGAAAGAGAAATTTACTTTGCATGACCAGATTGGCTACCTTGCCTTTGAATTTGTTGATGGACGCTTGGTTCGTCTAGGTGCAGTCAAGGTAATTCAGATTACCGAATAACAAAAGCTATCCAGACTGCCGACAGAAAGAGGTGCATACAAAATGAATAATGAAATTAGCAAAAGCCGTATCACCGAAACTTCTATCGGTGGCACGGTGTATATTGTGGAATCTCTGGTCAGTGATAAAGCCAAAGAAACTGCCTATATCAAGGTTAAAAGGCTCATTATAAGCAATTCCAAAGACCTTATAAAGTTATCAGATACAACACAATTATTATCGCAAAAAGACTACACTTCAGCGAAATAGTACGGTAATATGTCATACTGACCGGAGGTATCTTCGCCAATGGTCAGCATGAATTACCGCTTGAAGGCTGTCGGAAAGGAGTAAACTTATGAATAGACAGCCTAATATGAATGCAGCCCTTAAGGAAAAAATCACAGCACTTTATTGCAGATTATCCCGTGATGATGAACTTCAAGGAGACAGCAACAGTATCAAGAACCAAAAAGCAATTTTGAAGAAATACGCTGAAGACAACGGATTTAGAAATACCAAATTTTTCGTTGACGATGGTTTCAGTGGTACCAACTTTGATAGACCGGATTTTCAGAAAATGATAGCAGAGATGGACGAGGGCAATGTAGCTACCATTATTGTAAAGGATATGTCCAGACTGGGCAGAGATTATTTGAAAGTCGGTTATTACACAGAAGTAGCATTTCCAGAGGTGGATGTTCGTTTTATTGCAATCAACAACGGCGTAGACAGTGCCAATCAGCAGGACAGTGATTTTACCCCATTCTTAAATATCATCAACGAATGGTATGCCAAGGATACCAGCAAGAAAATCAGAGCCGTATTCAAAGCGAAAGGAGAATCAGGCAAACCACTCTGCACCAATCCACCATATGGATATGTAAAAGACCCACAGGATAAACTTCATTGGATTATTGATGAAGATGCTGCTGAGGTGGTAAAAGAGATATTCCGTCTTTGTATGCAGGGACTTGGGCCGACACAGATTGCTAAGGAGCTGACAAAAAGGAAAATTGAAAACCCTGTTGCTCATGGAAAAAGAATTGGGATTAATGTTCCGGCACAACAGGAATATGATGACCCATATATCTGGAAAACATCTACTATTGCAAGAATGCTGACAAGACAAGAGTACCTTGGACATACTGTTAATTTCAAGACCAAAAGAAAGTCTTATAAGCAGAAAAAGCAATTAAAGAACGACCCATCTGAATGGCAGATTTTCGAGAATACTCACGATGCTATTATTGATAAAGAAACCTTTGATATTGTTCAGCGAATTCGAGATGGCAGACGCAGGTTAACCTTTATGGGTGAAATGCCTATACTGTCCGGCATGATATATTGTGCTGATTGTGGCTGCAAGATGTATCAAGTCCGTGCGAGAGGTTGGGAACATGATAAGGAACATATGGTATGCTCCACATATCGCAAGCGTGGTAAAAACAACTGCGTTTCCCACCAAATCAGAAATGTTGTGGTGGAGCAATTATTATTACAGGATTTACAGCGTGTGACCTCATTTGCAAGAGAGCATGAGGATGAGTTTTTGCAGCTTATCACAAGCAATTCTGAAAAGGAACTGAACAAGGAATTAAAGGACTGCCACAAAGAATATGAACAGGCAAAGGCTCGTATCAGCAAATTAGATACCATTATCCAAAGGCTCTATGAGGACAATGTGGAAGGCAAAATCAGTGATGAGCGTTTTATGAAAATGTCTGCTACATACGAAGCCGAGCAAAAAGAACTCAATGCCCGTGTGACTGACTTGCAGGACTTCATTGACCATGCAAAAGAAAAATCCCTCAATGCTGAACACTTCCTGTCATTGGTCAGAAAGTACACAGACATCAAGGAATTGGATGCCGAGATTATTCGAGAATTTGTTGAAAAGATAATCGTATTCAAAGCTGAAAAGATTGATAGTCACAGGACACAGCGTATTCAAATCATTTACAACTGCATCGGAGCAGTGGAACTTCCGAGCAAGCAAGAAAAAACGGCATAGCCGATTGTTACGACTATGCCGAATTTTTCAAGGGAATAAAATCCCTAAGACGCACCCTCTAACGGCAGAGGTTTTTTGTACAGGGAGGTTATTTCCAATAGTCCAGGTTGGAGGTATCCAGGTCGATGTCTTTGGCTTTGAATACGGGTTTCTTGCCTTCCTTCAGCTGACGGCCGTAGTCGTCCATTACTTTCAGGGCGGTGTTGCTCAGGGCCATGATGGAAGGAATGTTTACCAGGCACATGAAGGCCATGGTGATATCAGCAGCAGCCCAGGCGTTGTCCATGGTCATGCCGGCACCTACGAAGATAACCAGAACGGCAATGATGCGGTACAGGGTCATGAAGCTCTTGCCAGGGGTCTTGCTGTGGTTCAGGTAGTTCAGGCAGTTGTCCACGTAGAACAGGTTGCCAATCAGGGTGGTGAAGGCGAACAGTACCATGGCCACGGTGATCAGGATGGGGCCAACAGCGCCAAAGTCCACTTGTACAGCAGCTTGTACATAGGGGGCACCAGCCATTTCCTTGGTGGGAATGACGCCGGAGAACATGCACATGAAAGCGGTAGCGGTGCAGAGTACGGTATCGATGAATACGGACAGCATCTGTACCAGACCTTGCTGGGCAGGGTGAGCTACGTCAGCAGCGGCTGCGGCGTTAGGCGCACTGCCCACACCAGCTTCGTTGGAGTACAGGCCGCGTTTAATGCCGTACATCATGCAGGAACCGCCAATGCCGGCCAGAATCTTTTGGAAGTTGAAGGCATCGGAGAAAATTTCGACGAGAACGGGGGGAATCATATCCAGGTGCATTACGATAACCACCACGGCCAACAGTACATACAGGATGCCCATGAAGGGAACCAGTTTTTCGGTTACGCCGACAATCCGTTTGCCGCCGCCGATAACGCAGTAGCCAACCAGTACAGCCAGGATACCGCCGATGACCCAGGGGGTGGTTACTTTGTCATAGAAGCCGTAGACGGCGAAAGTGGATTGCAGGTTGTAGGAGGCCAACAGGTTAAAGCCGCCGGCATAGGTTACAATCAGGGCTACTGCGAAAGCGCAGCCCAGGCCTCTGCTGTGCAGGGCGGTTTCAATATAATAGGAAGGGCCGCCGTAGCTGTCGCCGTGTTCGTCCCGGCGTTTGTAGACCTGCGCCAGGGTGCTTTCAATGAAGGCAGTGGAACCGCCGATGATGGCAATCAGCCACATCCAGAACACGGCACCAAAGCCACCCAAGCACAGGGCAGTGGAAATCCCGATGATGTTGCCGGTGCCCACCCGGGATGCGGTGGAAACCATCAGTGCCTGGAAAGAAGAAATGGACCCTTCTTTTTCAGGTTTCTCCATGACTACGCGGATGCATTCGGTCAGCCAGCGGCCTTGGATAAAACGAGTGCGGTAAGTGAAATAAATACCGGCTACCAGCAAAACAATGACCAGAATGGGGTAATACAGTACGTCGTCCAGCGTGGTGAGAATTTGAGACATTGTTTGTTCCTCCCTTGTTGTTTTGATACCTGTACATGTAATACAGAATATCATAATGTTTTGTTGTTTGAATTATATACTATCAAGGCGAACAATACAAAGGGTTTTTAACAGATTGTTAAAGATTTATTGAATTAACATGGTAAAGAATACTTTATACAATTTTGGGGAGGAAAAGACGCTGTTTTACATAAATATTTTACCAGGAACCTAAAAAGTTTTTCCAATATAATGAATTATCCCTTTAACGTACCGAAAAAGGCGAAAACGGCCCCTTTCCTTACAAAAAGTTGCTTATTTACACCTTTTGTGCTATGCTATATGAGCGGTTTTTTAAGTAATTACAGATAGTCTGTTTAGCGAGATACATGGATTGTGGCTGACAGCAATGTGAGGAGGATTTTTTTAATGAGCGTTTCCGTAGAAAGAAATGGTAATGAAGCAACGTTAAAAATCAATTTACCGGTAGAAGATGTAGCAAAAGCCTTTGACAAAGCAGTTGCCAAGATCAACAAGCAAGTAACGATCCCTGGCTTCCGTAAAGGCAAAGCTCCCCGCCGTGTGCTGGAACTGCACGTAGGCAAGGATGCCATCAAGGAAGAAGCTTTCGAAATCGTCGCCAATGAACAATATAGAAAAGTATTGGAAGACAACAAGCTGGTTCCTGTGTCCGACCCTGAAA
>PPYF01370754.1_pt1 | contig 14503 bp, 11 predicted proteins | sample 1559871 | NCBI WGS metagenome assembly PPYF01 (sample SAMN08240021, study PRJNA423297) | Human gut metagenome, whole genome shotgun sequencing project. | reverse complement strand
CGCTGGAACCGCTGAGTCCCCGCTTGAAATCGGTCAGCCGGAGAAGGGAAGACAAGGTCAGGCCGCCAGGACGGCGGACTGAGATGAACCGAGACACGACAAAATTGCCGGGAGCAATGTTGAACAACGTTGGCGTTGGCCCGAAGGGCGAATCCCAGGGATGGGACAAGTAGCGTCGAGTTTCGCCATGCCGCAGGCTGGAGTTCGCAGGCGAACGCAGTGCGAAGCACCGATTTCGCCGCGGGGCCGCCGGGATTGCTAAGGGGGACGCGGCGTCCCCCTTAGCCCGTTCACAGATGCCGCTGTGTCATATTCTACAGAACATAAAGTGAACGGGATTTTGCGCTTAGCTGACCCCCACTAGCGGCGAACCACCACCAACTTCTGGTTCACAAACTCCTTAATCCCCAGATCCGACAGCTCGCGCCCATAGCCCGAGCGCTTCACGCCGCCAAACGGCAGCTCCGCCGCGGTATCCGTCAGCCAGTTGATGTACACCATCCCAGTTTCAATACGCGACGCCATTTTCTTCGCCCGTTCGATATCCTGGCTGAAGACCGCACCGCCCAAACCGTAGTGGGAGTCATTGGCCAGCGCGACCGCTTCATCATCATTTTTCACCACATAGATCTGCGCGACCGGGCCAAAGAACTCTTCAAAATACGCCGGGTTATCGCGCGAAATGTGGGTCAGGATAGTCGGTTCAAAGAAACTGCCATCGCGCTCGACCGGTTTGCCGCCCAGGTGCAGTTTGGCGCCGTTTTTCACGGCGGCGTTGACCTGTTTGGTCAGCGTCTCCAGCGCCTCTTTTGACGACAGCGGCCCAAGCGTGGTGCTTTCGTCCAGCGGGTCGCCTATTTTCACCTGCTTAAACGCTTCGCTATATTTCGTCAGGAAGGTCTCGGCAATTTTCTCATGCAGAATGAAACGTTTCGCCGCCGTGCAGACCTGTCCGGCGTTGTTCAGACGGGCATTGACGCCAATTTTTACCGCTTTCTCGAGATTGGCATCGTCCAGCACCACGAACACGTCGTTACCGCCCAGCTCAAGGGTCGATTTTTTGATGTGTTTCGCCGCCTGAGCGGCAACCACGCTGCCCGCTTTTTCAGAACCGGTTAGCGCCGCCCCCTGCACGCGATCGTCGGCAATAATGTTTGCCACCTGCTGCTGGGAGATATAGAGATTAGTCCACGCGCCGTTTGGTGCGCCGGCTTCGCGAACCAGATGGGCAAAGGCCTCCGCACAGTGCGGCACAATGCTGGCATGTTTGGCGAGCACCGGGTTTCCCGCTGCGAGGTTTGGCGCCAGCACGCGCATTAGCTGATAGTAAGGAAAGTTCCAGGGTTCAACGGCCATCAACACGCCGATAGGGTGATGTTCCACCCACGCTTCACCCAGCTCAGAGGGGTACTTCACCGGGGCCAAAAATTGTTTCGCGTTGTCGGCGTAGTAGCGGGCAATTTGGGCACAAAGCTTCACTTCGCCGCGGCTCTGGGCAATCAGCTTGCCCATCTCCTGACTGGCGATTTTCGCCAGTTCCTCCGCCCTGTCGTCAATCAGATCGGCAAGCTTGTGCAGCACCGGCAGCCGCTGGTCGATATCGCCTTTTGCCCAGTCGGAGTGATAAAGCGCATCGGCCGCCTTGAGCGCCGCCTCAACGTCGGCATCAGTGTGGGAAGCGTAGGCTTTGATAAGCTGGTTAGTGGCAGGATTAACTGTCTGGTAAGCCATATTGTGTCTCCTTGTTTTTACCGCTTAGGGTATTAAGGGTAGTCAATATGACTGGCTGCGGGCGTAAAGTTGGGTATAAACGGAGGTTTCTGAGAAAACCTCCCCCGCATCCCAAGCCGGGGGAGGCCGAAACGTTAGCGCTGTACCTGCAGCACTTCCTGAGACTCTTTGTGCTCGTCAACGTCCTGAGGTGTTAACCACAGCGATTTACGGCCAAAGCTCTCGTACATTTTCAGCTGATCGTCATAGTGCTTATCGGCTTTGCCATCCGGCGCGATAAAACCGCTTTGCCCCGGCGCCACCACATCCCAGGCAAGAACCGGGCGGTTACCCGACGTCGGTGAGAAGACAATCATGTCGTTTTCCGTACCGCGGTTCTGGTACTCCGCCTGATGACGCGCCTCTTTTGCTGCCGCCTGCGGCACGCCGAAGAAGTTATTGGCCCGGAAGGTAAGCGCCATGGCAGGGGTTTTCCAGCCGGTGACGTCGTTACCGTAGCGTTTTGACAGCGTCTGCCAGGCGTCGTCCAGCGCCGCCAGTACCACTTCCTGCTGCGGTTTCCCGCCAAACAGATCGACCGCCTGCGGGATTGGTGACTTATCACCCTGCAGAGCTTCGTAGAGGATTTTTGCCCCCACGCTGATGTTCAGCGAGCCGGTTGGCCCGTCCTGGGTGGTTTCATAGCCACTGGCGCTGTACCACTTGCCAAACGGCGCTGGGACCGCGGCAACCACCGTGCGCTTGAGCATGCTGGTCAGCCAGGCGTTGAGAATCGCCGATCCCGGTTGCTGATAGGTTTTTCCGTCATCGTTGACAAGGTTTTCACCGTCCCAGCTCGCCAGTTTATCCACCAGCTGGCGGCGCGGATCGTTTTCCGCCAGGCTCGCGGTGGCGTCCTTCAGCGCCGGTAAGAACAACCGCAGGTTGAGATCCCGACGGCTGGTTTGGCGGATCACATCCCACGCCTGATCGGCGGTGAAGCGCGGTTGCTTATCGAGGATCGTGTCGATCTCAGTAACTCGATCCGCACCGCCCCACAGGAACGCGAACAGATCAGAGGCCGGGTAGTCTTTTTGCGGCGAGTTGTTCCAGTTGGCGATATAGCCCGACTGCGGGTTATACACTTTCGGATTCAAATCAAACGACAGCAGCCCTTTCCAGTCCCATTTTCCAGTGCCGGGAACCGGCAAACGCGGGTCGTGGCCGGGCTGGCGATCCGGATAGGCGCCGGTATGCACATAGCCGATATTGCCGTTCACATCGGCGTAGTACCAGTTGATGGTCAGCGCCTGTTTGGCCGCCTGCTGCGTCCACTCCTGCCAGTTTTTGGCCTTCATCTGGTGCGTCCACGCCAGCAGGGACGCCACCTCTTTGCCATCCCAGGCGCGCGCTTTGGCATAGGCGGTCTGCGTCGCAGTATCGGTTTTAATGACGTTGCCGTGCAGCGTGCGCCAAACGGTAAAGGTCTCCGGCTGGCCGTCTTTGACCGCAATAGTCTCCTTGCGGCTCAACATCTTCACCCACTCGCCGTTATGCTGGTAATAGCCCGGCTTCTCGGCGGAAAGTTTTTCGGCAAAGATATCGACATCATCGCCAAAACCGGCGGTGGATCCCCATGAAATGGTGCCGTTGTGACCAAAAACGAGGCCCGGATAGGCAAACGGCGTATTGCCGGTGACGTCATAGCCCGCACCGTGCAGGCCGATACCGTAGGTGTACGCCGGCGCATACCAACCAAACTGCGGCCCATTGACCATAATGGCCTTCGCATCCTGGGCTTTGTTTTTGCCAATCACCCACATATTGCTAGTGGTCGGGTAGCCAGCCAGGCCGTTAGCGCCGCTTTGCGCGAACTGCGCGGCGATAGTTTCCCGGTTCTGATCGGCGGTCAGCGCCAGCAGCGCGCCATCGGCCCCTTTTGCCGGGCGGTCGAGCATCGGTGCCGGCTGGTCGTAGCGCGGCAGCAGCGCCGCCGTTTGCGTGTTTTGCAGATCAAACTTCAGCGGATAGGCGCTTTCCTGCGCCGCAATGGTGGTTGGCGCGGAAGGATTAACCAGCCATTTCAGCTGGTTAAAGACCGCCATGCCCTGCTGCTTGCCGTATTTATCTTTTAGCGCCGTCAGCAGCGCCAGGTTATCAATTTCGCTGGTGCTGTCAGAGAAACGGTTCGCCATGGTGCCGACAAAAATCATCGCCACATCAAACGGTTCCCAATGCTTGGGTTTAAAACCAAATGTGGAGAACTGCTGGGGTAACAGCTTATCGGGGCTGGCGTTCACTTTATCGATCCACGCATTCATGCCATCGGCATAGCCCTGCAGAATGGATTTATCCTCAGCGGAGAGAGAAGCTATCTGCGCGCGAATAGAATCCGGCCAGTAGTTCTGGCGAATATCTTTATCAAAACTGACGAATGCTTTGCCCAGCACCTCGGAGACGGTCCCCTGAGTACTGCGGCGCGCCATTTCCATCTGGAACAGGCGATCCTGCGCCACCACGTAGCCATAGCCGTAAAACAGTCGATAGGTATCATCGGCGTAAATATGCGGCATGCCGTATTCATCGCGAACGATCTTAACCTCGGTTGGCGGGCTTGCCGCCAGCGCTGACAGGCTGGAACAACAGATCAGGGAAGTCACAATACCGTTCACGATCATACGATTTCTATTTTTCATTGTATCCTCTTGCAGGTGTATGATTAGCGAATTGATACTAGCAATCACATTGATTTAATGTATTTCATGCGAATAGTTTCCACGCGAACTGTGAGTTGTGATATGAATTATTGATACAATAAATAACTAAATGTGATCCAAAGCGAATCATTTCAATTTTACTTTTACTGGCGTAACCCTGCCGATACCGTCTGGATGTGGTATATAAAAATAAACCCACAAGGACGAGCCCATGACCACACCGCGCGAAATCCACCAGACCTTCATCCGCACGCCCGGGCTGGAGCTGCGCAGCACCTGGCAGAGCACTCAGGCGTACAAGCGCCACAGCCACGCGCAACTGTCGATCGGCGCGATCCTTGAAGGGAACACTCGCTGCATCTGCCAGGATCAGGAATATCTGCTGGCGCCCGGCGATCTCATCGTGATCCCAGCCCACGCGCCGCACAGCTGTAACCCGCAACAGGGGCAGCCACGCAGCTATCACATGCTGTATATCGACACGCCACTCCCCTTTGCCCAGCAGGTTCTCCGCGACGATGCGCTGTTCAGCCTGTACCTTAACGTCGCCAACAAGATGTCCCCGACGGCGCTGGAAGCGCTGCTAACCGCGCTTCCAGGTGGCACGAATACTTCAGCACCCCCGCAGACCACCAGCCAGCGGCTACAGCAGGCGCTGCTTTCTGACCTCGCCTTCCCGCCGACGCTCGATGAACTCGCAAAGCGGTTTTCGCTGCGCAAGGAGACATTAATACGGACCTTTAAACGCGATACCGGGCTGACGCCGGGCAGTTTTCTCAACATCTCGCGGGTGGAGTACGCCAAAGCGCGCCTGCGCGCCGGGGACGAGATAGCCGACGTCGGCTATCAAAGCGGCTTTGCCGATCAGAGCCATTTCCACAAAACCTTCGTCAGCTACACCGCCGCCACGCCGCGCCAGTACGCAAAAGGGCGATCAATATCCGACAATAAATAGCCCCGCCCGCCGCCTAAGCTGGCCTCAGTTTCTTTGCTGAGGTCATTATGGAATGGGTTACACAATTGCTTCCCCCGGCGTTTCCTGCCCTGGCCGTGGCGCATTTTTTGGCGCTGCTGAGCCCCGGGCCGGACTTCTTTTTACTGGTCGGCTACGCCATCCGCTACCGCCTGCGCGGTAGTATCGGCTTATGCCTCGGCATTGCGGCGGGTAACGGCCTGTATATTTTGCTGGTGGTGGTTGGCTCAGATCTGCTGCGTCAGATGCCGCTGCTGTTTAACGCCGTCGAGTTGCTCGGTGCCGTTTATCTGCTGTGGATTGGCAGCCATCTCCTGCGCAGCCGGGCGAGGGAAACGCCATCGCATTCCGTGCGTTCAACATCTCCTTCGTTAGGCAAACAGTTGCTATTGGGGCTGGGCTCATCGCTGCTGAATCCCAAGAATGCGCTGTTTTATCTGGCGCTGATGACCGCGCTGCTCGGGCCTCATGTGACGTTCATTCAGCAGGCAGCCTGCGGGATCTGGATGACCGCCGTGGTGCTGTTGTGGGATCTGCTGCTGGTCATGCTGATTGCCTTACCGCAGGTGCAGCACCGCCTTAAGCATCTTATCTGGAGGATTGAACGCCTGGCGGGCGGTATTCTGCTGGCCTTCGGCGGCTGGGTTTTGTGGCATGCCTTTGTGGGATAAGACGCATAGGGCGACAAAGAGTCACTGTCGCCCTATCTCTCTTTAATACACATCGTCTCTACGCAGCCCGACATCTTTCAGCTGTTCATCGCTCATTCGCTGCAAAATGCGGCGGGTTTTCTGCACACGCCACCATTTTTTCATAAAGTGCCACAGTAAAATAAAGCCGATAAACGGCTGTCTTGCCCGGTTCTCGTGAAATTCCATACTCCACCTCCTCATCTTGTCAGAGGCTTTATCTTCACGTATTTCCCGCTATGCAATACAGATTCAAAAAACACTTTTATTTAACATACAGATTCGCTAAAACGGTATCTGCGTGCGGTTTTTGTCGCCTGACTGTACTGGTTTTTTAATCTGTATGGCGATAACTGGGGATACAGCGATGACGCGTTACCAACACCTGGCCAATCTGCTGGCCGAACGTATTGAACAAGGGTTGTATCGCCACGGCGAAAAACTCCCCTCCGTACGCAGCCTGAGCCAGGAGCACGGCGTCAGCATCAGTACCGTACAGCAGGCCTATCAGACGCTGGAACAGCGCCAGCTGATCACCCCGCAGCCGCGATCCGGCTACTTCGTCGCGCCGCAGAAGGCCCAGCCGCCGGTGCCACCGATGTCGCGCCCGGTGCAGCGCCCGGTAGAAATCACCCAGTGGGATCAGGTGCTGAACATGCTGGATGCCCGTAATGATAAGTCGATTATTCCCTTCGGCGGCGGCTCACCGGACGTCACCCAGCCAAGCCTGAAGCCGCTGTGGCGCGAGATGAGCCGCGTGATACAGCACAATATCGTCGACGTGCTGAGCTACGACGAGCTGGCCGGTCGCCGCGAGCTTCGCGAACAGATCGCCCGCCTGATGCTCGACGGTGGATCGGTAGTCAACGCCGACGATCTGATCATCACCAGCGGCTGCCACAGCGCGCTGTCGCTGGCGCTGCTGTCGGTGTGCCAGCCCGGCGACATCATCGCCGTCGAATCCCCCACCTACTACGGCACCATGCAGCTATTGCGCGGGCTGGGGTTGAAAGCCATTGAGATCCCCACCGATCCCAACACGGGGATCAGCGTCGAAGCGCTGGAAATGGCGTTAGATCAGTGGCCGATCAAAGGGGTGATCCTCGTTCCCAACTGCAACAACCCGCAGGGCTTTATCATGCCAGACGCCCGCAAGCGCGCGGTGCTGAATCTCGCCCAGCGCTACGATATCGTCATTTTTGAAGATGATATCTACGGTGAGCTGGCAACCGAATATCCGCGCCCGCGCACCATTCACTCATGGGATATCGACGGCCGGGTGATGCTCTGCAGTTCGTTTACCAAAACTATTGCTCCCGGGCTGCGCATCGGCTGGATAGCCCCTGGCCGCTACTACGACAAGCTGCTGCAGATGAAATACGCCGCCAACGGCACCAACGTCCCGTCAACGCAACTGGCCGCCTCCAACTTTATTCGTGAAGGCCACTACCACCGCCACGTCCGTCGGATGCGGCAGATCTACCAGCGCAACATGGAGATCTACACCTGTTGGCTGCGCGAGTTTTTCCCCTGCGGGATCTGCGTCACCCGCCCGCTGGGCGGCTATATGCTGTGGGTTGAGCTGCCCGAGCAGGTAGATATGGTGTGCGTCGCCCAGCAGCTGTGTCGAATGAAGATCCAGGTGGCACCGGGATCGCTGTTTTCTGCGTCGGGAAAATACCGCAACTGCCTGCGGATCAACTGCGCGCTGCCGCCAATCGACAAGCATCGCGAGGTGATGGTACAGCTGGGGGAGGCGGTGAAGGTGGCGATGGCGTGGGATGAATCCACCGCCCACCTGAAACGTTAAGAAGCGGCGCTAACCGCTGATTCAGCGCTATTCGCCGCATCCTGTGGCCGGGAAACCGTGCGGCTTTTGCTGCCGTCGACGCCTACCGCAATCTCCCCTTCGACCGTCACCCGGCGCACGACGCGCGGCTGGGTGACGTAGTCGTTCACCGCATAGTGCTGGGTGCTGCGGTTGTCCCAAATCACCACATCGTCCTGCTGCCACTGCCAGCGCACGGTGTTATCGAGGCGGATAATACGGTTTTGCAACAGCTCGAACAGCTGCGCAGACTCACGCGAGCTAAAGCCCACCAGCCGCTTCACAAAGTGCCCCAGTAGCAGCGCACGTTCGCCACTAACCGGATGGACGTGCACCACCGGGTGTTCGGCTTCCCACAGCGCGGAGACGAAAACTTTCTGATGGTGCGCCAGGCGGTGTGTTTCCACTACCGTGCGCTCGGCACCATAGTCATAGTCGTTGCTGTGCACCGCACGCAGGGTATCGACGAAGCGTTTTAAGGTCTCCGGCAGCTGTTCATAGGCGCGGGCGGTGTTGGCCCACACGGTATCGCCGCCGTATTCCGGGATGGTGACGCCGCGCAGAATAGAAATTTTCGGGAAGGCGTCAACGAAGGTGACGTCGGTATGCCAGGAGTCGGCGCGACCACCACCTTTCGAAGCATCAAGCTCAAACAGTTTGGTGCCTTCCGGGGACGGTACCGTCGGGTGAGGCACAATCTTGCCAAACCGCGCGCCGAAGGCCTGGTGTTCGGCATCGGTGAGATGGCCCTGCTGGCGGAAGAACAGCACCTTATATTTGACCAGCGCCGCCTCCACCTGGGCAAACGTCTCGGCATCCAGATCAGCGGAAAGACGAATGTCGCGGATCTCCGCGCCGATGTTACCCGCCACGCGGCGTAAATTTAATAAAGGAAAATCGGTATCAGCAGTCTTCACAGCAGTCATGATTGCGCCCCTTTAAATGGTCAGAAACCCGAATATAGAAATATTCCGCCGGGTGACAAAGTCGACTTTGTGATATTGATAGCTGTCAGGCGGGATAACCCGTTCCCCTAAGCCAATAATTTAGGGGAAACGCCGGGATTGGGTTCCCGGAGGGACGCCCAACCCGGTGGTCGCCCCGGGTATCTCAATCTACAATGTGCGACAAAACCGGGCACTTCGCCTTATCCGGCCTACCGTTTATCTTGCTGACAGGAGTCCTTATGACCACGGAAATCACCCTCACCCCCGCCGAGCGCGAACGGCTACGCGACCAGCTTTCCGACTACTGCTCAGAGCATTTTGAGCTGGAGCTGGAACAATTCGACGCCGAGTTTTTTGTCGATTTCGTTATCGATAAACTGGGCCCGGCCTTTTACAACGCCGGGATCGAGGAGGCGATTCGCACCCATTTAGCGTGGAGCGAACGCATTCAGGAAGAGATGGATGTGAAGAAAATTTTATGACTCAACACGCTGTAATTTATTCACTGCGCGAACACCCGCAGAAAATGGCAGCGGTTATCGCCTACTTCCAGCAGCAATGGGCATCGGAAGAATCGATGATGGTTTACGACGACGCGCTGCGCCGCACGCCGGGAGCGAAAAACCCGCTGCCGCAGTGGTACTGGCTGCAGGACGGCGAGCGGATTATCGGCTGCGCGGGGCTAATTACGAACGATTTCATCAGCCGCGGCGAGCTCTACCCGTGGCTGTGTGCGCTCTATATCGACCCCGAGTATCGCCAGCAGGGATTGGCCCGCCGGCTGATTGACCATATCGCCCGGCACACCCGTGAGCTTGGGTTTGACCAGCTGCATCTGTGCACCGATATCGAAGGGTTTTACGAGAAAGCGGGCTTCGTTTTCAACGGCCTGGGCTATCATCCGTGGGGCGAATCATCGCGGGTCTACACGCGAGAGTTAGGCATTTAAACCGGCGCTGCGTTGTCCAAAACGCCGCGCCACGGTTGTCACTACTGCCATCTCTCCTGCTGAAGCTCCAGCAACAGCAGCATCATCAGCGCCTGAGCGTACGGCACGGGCGCCATAGCAATATCGCAGTAGTACTGAAGATCCGGACCGACCATGGTCCCCTTTGACGCTTCCAGCACGATCCCACGATCGTCGATCCTGTCGCGCAGCGCGTGCCACGCCCGCAGCGCATGATCGGCCGCTTTCTCATCAAGGATCCCCATCCGTACACCGCGCAGCATACCGTAGGCGATCCCGGCGGTGGCGGAAGATTCCTGCGGTGACAGCGGATCGTCCAGCAGCGTATGCCACATGCCATTATCGGCCTGCACGTCGCACAGCGTATTCACCTGACGCGCCACCACCGCCGACAGATAGCGCTGCACGCTGGCATCGAGGCTATCCCCCAGCAGCGCGATAAACTCTGGGATCGCCACGGTGATCCAGGCGTTGCCGCGCCCCCAGAAAGCTTTGGAGAAATGGTGTTTACCGACAAATGTCCAACCGTGATACCACAGGCCGCTGGCCGGTTCGCACAGATAACGGGTATGCAGCAGGAACTGGTACGACGCTTCGTCGATCAGATCCTTGCGCTTTAGCACGACGCCCGCGGTACCGAGAAACAGACAGGTCATAAACAGCGTATCGTCCCACAGATGACCCGTATTGGGTTGCTCCTTAACCACATGCTGGAAGCCGCCCTCTTCGGTTTTCGGCAAAGTGCGCAGCAGATCATCGGCCCAACTATTCACGACCGCCAGCAGATCCTGACGGCCGGTATGCCCGGCCACCAGTGCCAGGGCGATCATCGGTGCGGTGGTGTTGATCTGGATCTCCGGTAGCCCTTTCGCCAGTTGGCCTTCGTACCAGGCGAGGATCGCTTGTTGCAGACCCTCGTCACCCTGCTGGCGCGCGTACTGCCAGAAGCCATACAGACCAACGCCCACTTCCCATTCCCACTCTTCAAAGTGGATCGCAAAACCTTCGCTGCCGTTACCCACTTCACCGATATTTTTCAGGCGACAGAAACCCTGTACCACCTGTTCCAACAGGGTATTTAACGCGTCGTTGTTCATTGTGATTCTCCTGAAAAAACAACCTGAAGTTCATTGCTGGCAAGCGTAGGGAAGACGGCGCTCATACCGTCGTTCTGGCATTCACCCTGCCAGCTCAGTTGCATCACGGTACGGCTGGCGTCAATGACCCGCGCGCTATCGCCCTGCAGCGCAATACGCAGCGCATCACCGCGCTGACAGAAGGTGCGAAACGCCGAGACATCGCCCTCACCCACCTCCAGCCACCACGCGACATGGCGGCCTTCGGCACGCACTTCATCGCCATTGACGATTAACGGCTGCGAGCAAAGAATCATCGCAAAAGCGTTGCCGGCACGTACCGCATAGCCCTGCGCCAGCGGGCGTACCTCATCAAAGGCTTCAGCGACCAAGTGGAGATGGGTCCAGTTTAGACGTTCACCTTCAGGCAATCGCCACAGCATCAGCGCCCGATTGTTCACCTGCATCACGCGCGGCAGTACACCGTTACCGGCCCAGAAGGAGGGGCGCGCTTCGCTGCCCGGCTGCACATCACCGGGATGGTTGATCCACAGACGCGCGTCGGGGCGAGTGGCAAACTGAACATCAATCAGATGCTGCTGATGCCCACGTTCACCGCTATGGTGATTAACGCAGCTTGAAAGGCTGACCGCCGGCTGTTTCCACGCCACAATATTGCCGCCGCCGCACTGGTAATGCGCGCTCAGCGCCCCGTGGCGCAAGCGGGCATAGTGCGCCGTCTCCACCGGTGGCGCGTAGTCACTCAAGCAGAAAAACGGCAGCGAGGCGCATTTGCGGTTAGCATGCCCACCGCCCCACGCCACGTGGCCAAAAGCGGAAAGCTCAGTAAGTGGGCTGGCGAGCAGCTCTTTTTCATACACCCGTCCCATGGTGCCAGCCGCAATACCGGACTGATAGTGCAGCGCGCTAGTCAGCATCAGGCGGTCGATCAGCCGACGGGCGCGCTGACGCAGCGCTCTATCCTCGGCCAACTGATAGAGCGCAAACAGGCCAATGTAGTCCACCGGATAATAAGGGGCAGAATTCCACTCCACGAACCCCTGCTGCTCCACGGCATCAAACCAGGTCTGTAGGCGCTGGCTGGCAATCGCCATCTGCTCGCGTCCCCTGCGGCCAGAAGCGATAAACAACTCGTCCGGGAACATCTGCCCGGCCAAATACTGGGCGACGTGGAAGCACAGCGCATGGTTCTCACTCCAGAACCACATCACGTCGTTGCCCAGTTCGTCATACCAGTAGCGATAGCCAAGAATGGCGGAGCGCACGCGGTTCCACAGCACCGCCGGGAAATGTTCGCCATGAAAATCGCGCCAAATCCACAGCAGCGGCACCATGGAGAAATCCGAGCAGTCCTGGCGGGCGCTGATGCGCTGTAGCGTAGTGATGAGCAGCTCCTGCGCCTGCGGGCCGTTCTCACCAACGTGCAGCATCGCCAGCAGGCGGCCGGTGCGCGGTACGCCGTGTCGCGCAATATAGCTAAGCGCCTCGCGCTTACGGGTTTCCAGTACGCCTTCTCCGCCGGGTAACGGCGCGTCGCTCAGGACGGTAACGCTCAGGCTGCGGCTCATGACCACATCGCCCAGCGAGGCGGTGAGTTCCAGCCGATAATGGCCGATACCAAGCGTGTCCGGGAGCGGGAGGATCAGGCCATTATGACCCGTTTTCAGCGAGCCAAAGTCTAGCGGACAGGTGGCGATACAGTCGTTCCCCAGGCTGTAAACCGCGCCGCTTAGCGTAAGGCTGACATCGGCCAGACACGGAAGATGGAACGTTGAATGGCGAGTAACCACGCTCGCCGGTAACGAATCCATAAATGCCTGCAGCGTTTCTGCGTCGGCGTGATTCACATCAGGCAGCTCGGCTTCCAGCGGTTCTCCTGCAAGATAGGTCATGCGGAAAGCGAAAATAGTGTCACGCTCAAACAGCTCGTCAAGATGGACAAGCAGCGTATTACCGCCGGACTGAAGGGTTATCTCCACGGGCGATGTTTGCAGCGTATTGCGGGTAAATGGCGTAAAGCAGGCGGCCTGTACGCCGTTGCACCAGATACGAACGCCGCCGCAGGTGGCTATCTCAAACGGATAACAGCCAGCTTTCGCGGCATGCAGCGTGACGCGCAGCCAACGCTGGCTATGGGTGGCAACGGGCTGCACGCCGGAAAAGGTCACGGTATCGCTGGCTCCGACGTAGGTCACCGCGGCGGCCGGTAACGCACGTTCCGGTGAGACTTCGCGCCGGGCGACGTCGCGACGGAAAATACGCCGGCAAAAGGAGTCCTCCGCCGGACCTTTGCCGTTGGCGAAGTGATAATCCATCGCCTCATCTCGCGCTTCGCCCGTGAAAAACTCCGCAAACCGCTCATTATGCGGTGCCGAAACCGTAAAATGCGTCAGCGCCTTACCCGCTACCAGCCTCATGTGAATCCCCTCAATTACCGCTTGGTGAATGGGCGATATTGTCAAAGAAAGGGCAGGAGGCGTGCCATGCATCTGCGAGGACGGTTTAATGGAACTGACTGGTCATTCACAATCTGCGTCGGCGGGGAGAGTAAAACGTGATAATCATCACGCTTAAAAATTTACCCTCGCCGCCGCCACCGGGAAAACTCACGTTTCCCGGCATGGATGACGCATTAGAGGGTGACGAACATCACATTTTATCCTTTCAATAGCGTCAGCTCATGGCTCAGGCTGTCCGCAAGCATCCGGACGCGCGTGGGATCGAACAGAACGTGTAACCCCGGAGAGGCCTCCGCATGCTGGGCGCAGAAGCTGTCCATCTCGGAAGCACAGCGATAAAGCTCCTGGATATTCACCTGGCAAATCTCTCGCATGCTCCAGCTGTTCTCCACCAGCCGGGCAAAATGGAGCGTGAAGAAGGCTTTTTGCGCATGGCGGAACAGCAGACAATAGAGATCAAAGCCCTGCCACTCTTCCAGCCAGCGGCGATGCAGCGAGAAAGGAAACGCCGCGCGGTCGGCAAAAGCTAGCGCCTGCTCGCGCAGAGTCTGCGCCGCCTGATAGGCACGGTCTTTTTCTTCGGCAATCAGCGACAGGTTACGGCCGGAAATGCCCACGTCGCTGGCGCTGAAAAAGATATCCCGCTCGGAACCCGGCAGCCAGTGGTTGCGATTGAGCTGTCCGTACAGGCTCCAAACCGCCTGGCCATAGCTTTCCGGCACCTGGCTGTGGCGATGAAAAACGTGGTCGCGTACATAGATGGCCTGATACAACACCTGGCCCGCCTGCGCCAGCAGTTGCTGAAACTCGCCAAAAATCACCTCGTCAGGGCGCCAGCCGTAGCTCTCATCCAGCCAATGGGTGAGCAGCGCCGCGTGGGTTAGATGCTCATTTTCCCGCGCCAGGATCTGGCTACAGGCCACAAGGTTACATTCGCTGAGCGTGCCCATCACCCAGTGATTGTCGACCCCTTCCCAGCTGGTTTTACATACCGCGCCGGTAATGGCGGCATTGCCCCGGCACCACAGCAAACGCCCCTGCAGTTCATCAATGCGCGGGAATGGCAGCACGCCCCAGCCCACCTCTTCGCCCACAAGATCCAGTTCGACCCATACG
>PPYF01103246.1_pt1 | contig 14507 bp, 9 predicted proteins | sample 1559871 | NCBI WGS metagenome assembly PPYF01 (sample SAMN08240021, study PRJNA423297) | Human gut metagenome, whole genome shotgun sequencing project. | reverse complement strand
GTTGAATTATTAATTTCTGTTATAACAATACGGCAGAACTATATAGCTTTTTTTTATTAATAAATATGCTTTTGCCGTATTGACGAAATGAATTTAGACTGTTAGAATAAAAGCATAGAAAACATCATATTTGGGAATAGGTGCTGAAAAGCATAATAGAGAAGCTGGTTAAATGCCAGCACGGTCCCGCCACTGTATGGTCGAGCGAGTCTAAATTAAGTCACTGGGAAACTGGGAAGGCTAGATGAGCGATGAAGCCGAGTCAGGAGAACTGCCTATTCAACATTCACCATTTGACCTACGAGAGATAGGGAGGAGAAGTTAATAGCTCCTTTTTACGTATCCGTAAAAAGGATTTTTTAGTTCTATAGGATCTAAATTGTATTATATTTAATTTAGATTTTAGTTCTATACGACATAAATGTCGTGCTATGGTCATGGTGGATTTACCTTCTTGGTATTACCAGCATGACGTATGTTATGACTGTTAATATATTTTATGGTAAATGTAGGGCATGCATTTATTCATCATCATCCTAAAAAAGAGGCTGACCCAGGGTTCTAGTAGTTCGGATTCTGGGTCAGTCTCTTTTTATTTTGCAAATATTAATTATCAGTAAGAACTTTTAGATTGAGACCTGTAGCGTTAAGGTTTAGATGAGGCGTTAAGCGTTAATATATATACAATTGTAGAGTTAAGAGTTTTTAGATTTAGAATTTGTTTTAGGTTTACGTAAATTGTAAGGTTTAGATAGTTATTATCCTTGGAATATATTTTTCGATGTATGAATTTTAAGTCATTTATAAAAAAATGATTGACGATGAATTCCATACATGATATTATTATTTCAGTTGAGACGCGGGAGTGGCGGAATTGGCAGACGCACCAGACTTAGGATCTGGCGCCTTACGGCGTGGGGGTTCAAGTCCCTTCTCCCGCACCAACTTTATTGCACCTATTGCACCTTTAGAGGTGTATTTTTTTTGCCTAAATTAAGTATTAACGTGGATATTTATATCGATAAACACATACAATTTGATAGGAAGATAGGTACAGATTTAACTACTACGTTATATGTTATAATAAATGAGTTAGAACTATTTAATTAATACAATCATAGTAATACTATATGGTGCAGTATGGATAATACATTAACAAAACTGCTTTCACAGAACCCATCCTTTGTGGATGGGCTAAACGCATTTCAGCGAAAGGGGAAGTCAGTCATATATGGTCTTAGCGGATCTCAAAAGAGTTTCCTCTTAAGTCAATCTTTTTCTGCAGGTCTTACAAAACCTGTAGTCATCGTAGTCCATGATAAGGACCATAAGGAGATGTGGGAACGGGACTTAGCTTTTTTCATGCCTAATGTGCCAGTCTTACCATTTCCTACAACAGATCATGTAGACTTTACGACTGTGGCTCGTAGTCTTGAAGACCAAGGTGCGCAGATGCGAGCATTAGCATTGCTAGCGTGGCAAGAGCCGGCAGTAGTCATTGCCAATGCTGAAGAAGTTACACAATATGTCGTATCTCCTCACTATTTAAAGGGGCAATCGTTACATTTTGCTTTAAATGATGCGATTGAACGTGATGTAGTCCTTGAACAGCTCGTAACAATTGGATATGAACGCGTAGACCAGGTGGAACAACGTGGTCATTTTGCTGTGCGTGGAGATATTTTAGATATTTATCCTGTAAATAGTGATCATCCGATTCGTATTGAATTCTTTGGCGATGAGATCGATACATTGCGTTTCTTCTCCGTTGAGAATCAACGCTCTATTGAGCAAATCGAATCCTATACGGTAACTCCTTTCTTTCTTGGTAAAAGTGATGCGAAAAGTACTTTATTATCTTATGTGAAAGAGGGCACTCTAATTTATGATGAGCCAGGTCGTATTCAAGAAGCATTAAAGAAATTCCTTAAGGAAGATCCTACACATCGGAAAAATCATTGTGATTGGAATGAACTACAACGCACTGTAGATTCTATAAATCAAGTGGCTTTCACATTTATGCAACAACGCTCTATCGGACTTGCAGGATTTAATCCTATTGGTATTCAAGGGAAGACGATGACGAGCTTTGAGCGTCAAATTCCCCTATTAACAGATGAAATAAAGCAATGGCATCGTTTAAATCACCAAGTGGTACTAGTATTAAATAATCAGCAACGACGAGAAGGTATTGAGCGTGCCCTTGAAGGGGAAAATATTGCATTTACTCATAGTGATACATGGATAGCAAAGCCGAACACTGTCGTTATTTTAAAAGGATTATTAACAGATGGTTTTGAATTGCCCAATAGCCATCTCGTAGTTGTCGTAGAAGGCAATATTTACGGACAACAAAAGCGCAAGCTTCGAAATAAGCCTAAAAAGGGCCAAGAGATCAATTATTTCACCGATTTAACACCTGGTGACTATGTAGTACATAGTATGCATGGTATCGGCAAGTATATTGGTCTCAAAACAATTGAAACGGAAGGCATTCACCGCGATTATATTGAGATTGCTTATGCTGGAACGGACAAACTGTTCTTACCAGCTAATAATTTAGATCAACTGCAAAAATATATTGGCAACGAAGGTGATGTGCCACGTATTAATAAGATGGGTGGTCGTGATTGGAGCAAGGTTGTTACAAAGGCAAAAAAATCTATTGATGATTTAGCAGATAAACTCGTTGAGATATATGCACAACGAGAAATCACAGAAGGTTTTGCATTCTTGCCAGACCAACCATGGCAGCAAGAGTTTGAAGATGCGTTCCCATATGAGGAAACGGAAGACCAATTACAGGCTACGGCGGAAATTAAAGAATCTATGGAACGACCTGGTCCTATGGATCGCCTGCTCGCTGGTGATGTAGGCTTTGGTAAAACGGAAGTGGCTATGCGTGCCATTTTTAAGGCCGTTATGAGCGGTAAACAAGTAGCGGTACTTGTACCGACCACGGTATTAGCACAGCAACATTTCCAAACCTTTTTAAATCGATTTGCTCCATTCGGGGTTAAAGTAGATGTACTCAATCGATTCCGTACTACATCAGAGAAAAAGCAAGTTCTTAAAGGTGTAGAGGATGGTTCCATAGATGTCCTTATTGGGACCCATTCATTGCTCAACAAAAAGGTTGTCTTTAAGGACTTAGGGATGCTCGTAGTAGATGAGGAGCAACGCTTTGGGGTAGCACAGAAAGAAAAGTGGAAAGAGTGGGCTAGCAATATCGATGTACTCACCTTGAGTGCTACACCGATTCCGCGGACCTTACATATGTCCCTTGTTGGGGTTCGAGAGATGTCTGTTATCAATACTCCGCCAGAGGAACGCTTGCCAGTTCAAACCTATGTGGTGGAATACGATATGAATCTCATCGCAGATGCTATCAAACGAGAACTTGCAAGAGGTGGACAGGTCTATTTCGTATATAACCGTGTCGCATCCATTAATCATATGGGAGAACTATTAGAATCCGCATTGCCTGGTTTGCGTTATGCTGTTGCTCATGGACAGATGACAGGCCGTCAAATTGAGGAGATTATGACTGATTTCTATGAAGGTCATTATGATGTGCTCTTGTCCACGAGTATCATTGAAACCGGCTTAGATATTCCTAACGCCAATACTATCATTATTTATGATGCGGATCGTTTAGGTTTATCTCAACTATACCAAATGCGAGGGCGTGTAGGCCGTTCTCGTAGACGTGCTTATGCATACTTTATGTATCGGCCAGATAAAATACTTTCAGAGGCAGCTGAAAAGCGTTTGAAAGCCATAGAGGAGTTCACTGAGCTCGGCGCAGGATTTAAGTTAGCCATGCGAGATTTAGAGATTCGCGGTGCCGGTAATCTATTAGGCTCACAGCAACATGGTAATATCGCATCTGTCGGCTTTGGTATGTACGTGAGTATGTTAGAAGAGGCGATTGCAAAGGCTCAAAATAAAGAAGTTGAGCGAGATGTATCCATTGATCCAGCTATCGACTTAGAGGTAGATGCGTTTATTGATGATGCGTATATCAAAGATAGTGCTCGTAAGATTTCTGTATACCAACGATTGTTACATATTAAATCTAAAGAGCAACTCGACGATATGACGGATGAGCTCATTGATCGCTTCGGTACACCAACCGATCCAGTAGACCGTTTGTTGCGCATTGCTCAAATTAAGGAGCAAGCACGTCTACTGGGCATTAAGAGTATCGTCCGTAGAGATAAGCAACTCACTATCCATTGGCATGACGATTCTAAAATGGCCGATTGGGATATGGGGGCTGTACCAGAAGATTTATGGAAAAAAATGAAGTTTATGGATACCAAACCAGCCACATTATATGTGAGCCTTAATGGTATGAAAGGTTCTATTTTGACCATTACGGAAGCGGTGATAAAGGCTCTTAGCCACAAGTCACCGACTAAGGAGGGCCTATGAATCGATTTTTAAAGGGTGCCATGATTTTAACCTTAGCTGGTATTATCGTGAAGGTCATCGGTGCGTTTAGTAAAGTTCTTATCGCACGGATTTTAGGTGGTGAAGGGATTGGCCTATATATGATGGCCTATCCAATCTATCAAATTATCGTTAGTATTTCTGCTGCAGGTATTCCTGTAGCCATATCTATTATGATTGCGGAAAAGCTTGCTAATGATGATATGCGAGGCGTACAACAAGTATTTTCTGTATCATTAAGGGTACTCGCTATATTAGGCCTTGTATTTAGTTTGGCTTTATATGGTAGTGCACAATGGCTCGTAGATAATCAAATCATCACTGATCCACGCGCTTTAATTGCTATTCAATTATTATCTCCAGCTATTTTTGTAGTGACTATCCTAAGCTGTTTTAGAGGGTATTTCCAAGGTTTCCAATACATGGTACCTACCGGTACGAGTCAAGTATTTGAACAGATCTTTCGCGTATCATCTATGGTAGGTTTGGCATACTACTTCATTGATCGAGGACTTCATTTGGCGGCAGGTGGTGCGACCTTTGCTACATTCCCAGGCGTATTGGCAGGGTTACTTGTATTAATTTATTTTTACTACCGACAACGCAATATTCGAGAAAAAATGCTTTCACAACAGAATCCTAATGCCATTTGTGAAAGTAACGGCACCGTAGTTAAACGATTGTTTAGTCTTGCCATACCGGTTTCTATGGCGAATATTATGCTTCCTATGGTATCACTCATTGATACATTTATCGTCCCAAAACGATTGATGGATATTGGATACTATCTCAATGAAGCAACCACACAATTTGGTTATCTGACGGGTATGGCAACATCTCTGATTGGGTTGCCGATCATTCTAACTACATCCTTAGCCGCTAGTCTTGTACCAGCCGTATCTGAGGCACATACTCAAGGTGATGTACATCGCATCGTGAAACGGGCGGAAACGGCGATTAAAATTGCTAATATGTTTACGATTCCAGCCTGCATTGGACTTTGTGTACTAGCTACGCCAATATCACAACTAATATATGCAACACCTCATGCAGGGCCTGTTATTGCTGTTATTAGCTTGAGTATTGTGTTCCTCGGTTGGCAGCAGGTTACTGCAGGTGTTTTGCAAGGGTTAGGAAGAACAATAATTCCTATGGTATCGATTTTTATAGGCTTATTAGTGAAGACATTCTTAGATTATGAATTGACAGGTAGTATTGAGTTGGGCATTAATGGTGCGGCTTGGGCGACGAATTTAAACTTTGCTATTGCAGCGCTTATTAACTATATTTTTGTAAAAAGATATGTAGGTTCGGTACTGAACACATTAGAGTTATTAAAAATAATAGTATCTGCCATGGCCATGGGCGGTGCTACACAAGTCATCTATGTGAGCACTGTTGATTTATTAGGCAATGGTGGCGCTGTGGCTGCAGCAATTGTAGTGGCTATTTTTGTATATGGTTTATCGTTATGGCTTACTAAAGCTGTCGTAAAAAATGATATTTACCATTTCCCAATCATAGGCAAGCGCTTACAAGCTCGACGCAATAGGGAGGAAGCAAAGCTATATGAAGAACAATATTGATATTCAACCTTTAGTCGATGTAGTGAAAACTTTGCGTGCACCAAATGGCTGTCCTTGGGATCAAAAGCAAACGCATGAATCTTTACGCCGCTATTTTATAGAAGAGACTTACGAGGTAGTAGATGCCATTGATAATAAAGATATGCCAAATCTTCGTGAAGAGTTAGGTGATGTATTATTGCAAGTTGTCTTTCACAGTCAATTAGCAGAGGAGGCTGGTCATTTTACACTTCAAGATGTAGTTAATGATGTTGCTGAAAAAATGATTCGTCGTCATCCTCGTGTTTTTAATCCTGAAAAAGATGAAAAGTCATACACTTGGGATGAATTAAAGGCACAAGAAAAGAAAAATATTCAAAATTCTGTATTGGATGGTGTATCGAAAAGTTTGCCTGCTTTAGTGGCGGCTTATAAGCTCCAAGAAAAGGCCGCGAAGCTAGGTTTTGACTGGGATGAGCTTGATCCTGTTTGGGCTAAAGTTTCCGAAGAAATGGAGGAATTTAAGGAGGCTATTGATCAAAATGATAGAGAAAATATGGAAAAAGAAGCAGGAGATGTGCTTTTTTCCTTGATTAATCTATTCAGATGGTATAAAATAAGCGGTGAAAATGCACTAAATCGCACAAACACAAAGTTCCGACAGCGTTTTTTACATGTAGAAGCTTGTGTTAACCAAAGCGATCGCTCATGGGAAGACTTTTCATTAGCTGAGCTGGATGCTTTTTGGGAGGAGGCTAAAGTGCAGGAAAAGTAACCTAGAGGTTTATACACTTCTAAGGTATTGTAATTTTAAGGAGGTTCTGTCATGAACAAAACAGAATTAATCGCAAGTGTTGCACAAAAAACTGAATTAACTAAAAAAGATGCTGAAAAAGCAGTAAAAGCTGTATTTGACACAGTAGCTCAAGAATTAGCAGCTGGTGGTAAAGTACAAGTTATCGGCTTCGGTACTTTCGAAGTTCGTGAACGCGCAGCTCGTGAAGGCCGTAACCCACAAAACGGTAAAACTATCACAATTGCAGCTTCCAAATCTCCTGCATTCAAAGCTGGTAAAGGTTTGAAAGAACAAGTTAACGCTGCAAAAGCTAAAAAACGCAAAAAATAATCCATATTGGATGTGAAAGAGACCTTTCGAGGTCTCTTTTTTTTATCTATTTATGGTATAATGCACAGAGAAAGGGTGCATTATGAATAACGAAACATCAAGGAAGGTTCTCATCGTGTCCGCCTCAATCGGCACTGGACATATGCAAGCCGCAAGAGCCATAGAAGAATATTGGAAAGAAAAAGAGCCACAAGCATCAATTACTCATGTTGATTTTCTTGATACAGAAACTATGTCTGTAGAGCATTTAATTAAGGGTACCTATATAAAGATGATTGACGTATTCCCCATGCTCTATGATATGATTTATCGCGTATCGAAAGGGGAAAAACGAGGTACCATTATGCAAACCGCATTGTCGTACCTACTTAAAAGCCGCATGCTTAAACTAGTACAACAAGAAGAGCCAGATGTAATGGTTTTTACACATCCATTTCCTTGTGGGGCGGCATCGATTTTAAAGCGTCAAGGTCATATAGATGTACCACTAGTAGCTATTATGACAGATTTTAGTAGTCATCAGTTTTGGCTCTATCCACAGATTGATGTTTATTATGTTGCAACAGAATCTATGGTACCTGAAATGGTGGCTTCAGGTATCGATGAATCTCGTATTCATGTATCTGGCATTCCAGTGCGTCGATCTTTTTTCCGTGATGCTATTGAAGAGTATACCTTAGAGGAACCTGTGAAAGTACTTGTTATGGGTGGTGGCTTGGGTTTAGGCTCTCTTGAGACGGCTTTAAAACATCTAGATGAAGTAAATGGTATTGGTGAAATTACCGTTGTAGCTGGACAAAATACGTCTCTTTATGAATCGTTAGTTATCCTTAGTGAATCTATGAAGACGAAGACCACCGTATATGGTTATACCACTAATATTTCTGAGCTCATGAAATCATCGTCTTTGCTCGTCACAAAACCTGGTGCATTGACCTGTATGGAGGCTGTTACAATCGGATTGCCAATGGTATTCTTTAATGCTATCCCAGGGCAGGAAGAGGCAAATGCAGAATTATTAGAGCAACGAGGTTGTGCCCGCTGGGCTCGTGATATTCACAACTTAGAAGATGTGGTAACTGCACTGTTAATTAATTCTCCGCGACTACAACAAATGTCTGAGCGTGCTCGCGAATGGCATGTGGATGGGGCTGCTGATATCGTAAATAGTCTCATTGAAATCTTAGATGCTAGTACACAAGATGAACTCGTAAAAGCTGAAGAGGCTCTTAGCTAATCAGCGTAAAAAAAGCGATGACCTAAAGGGCCATCGCTTTTTTCTATTGATATTGTTCAATATGTTCTTGTCGAAGTTTTTGTAAAGTAGCCAAAAAAGCATCTGTACTTTCGGCACCATCCAATAAATCTTTTAATTGGTAGGAGTCATTAAGGGCAACACTCCATTGGAAGGAGTCATTATCGTCGTATACGTTGAATACGATTGGTGTCTCTAAGTCCTCTAGCATATAGCCGTCGTCATCGGACACAGTTGCATAAGTGCCATCCTCTAAGAGCTCAGTAAATAATGTGTCATACCCATCAATGTCGATAAGTTCAAAGTTGATACTTTCATAAAAGTCTAAAACGATATCCGTCGCCATGTGGACCTCCTCATGAATATATATGTTACGTTTATTCTACTGAGGGTGCCTGTTACTGTCAATGGTAATGTGTAGTATAATAAATTACAGAATTACAAAATAGGAGCGGAATATGAACGTTATTAGTTTACAGAACATAGAGAAATCATATGGCACAAGGCTACTGTTTAAAGAGGTGAGTATGACTTTTACCACGGAAAAACGATTAGGTCTTGTGGGCATCAACGGAACGGGTAAGTCTACATTTCTAAAAATATTAGCAGGACAAATGGAAGCTGATAAAGGCACCATTGAGCGTAATGGTAAGGCTAGCATTTATTACTTAGCGCAGACACCTGATTTTGATGCAGAAGCTACTTTGCTTGAGGCCGTTCTTGATGGAAATCATCCTCGGTTGCAAACGGTAAAAGCCTTTGAACGTATTAGTCGTGAGTATCGCCAAATGCAAGAGTCTGGTAAAGACGATGCTAAAATATCTCGTAACTATATGAATGCATTGGAGCAAATGGATCAGCAAGACGGGTGGCAGGTAGAGCAAGAGGCGCGCATTATTTTATCTAAATTGGGCTTTCCTGATGTGGAGCAAAAGGTAGCTATGTTATCAGGAGGACAAAAGCGTCGTCTTGCATTGGGGCAAGCATTGCTATATCCATGTGATCTTTTATTACTAGATGAGCCGACTAACCATTTGGATGAAGATAGTATTGATTGGCTAGAGTCGTATTTGAGTGTACGTCAAGGAGGATTATTAATCAGTACCCATGATAGATATTTCCTCGATTCCGTATGTAATGGTATTTTAGAGCTATCAAATCGTCATATGTATCAATACGATGGCAATTATGAAGAATTTATTGCCTTGAAAGCAGATCGAGAGGCTCGTGAAGCTGCTACGGAAGAAAAACGACGTCAATTTTTAAAACGAGAAATCGAATGGGTACGTCGTGGTGCTCTGGCTAGAACTACAAAACAAAAGGCTCGTCTTGACCGTTACGAAAAATTAAAGAATATGGAGAAAACCCGTCGTCCGGATCAAATGGATCCTATTGCGCTGAAGACACGTTTAGGAAAAACCATCTTTGATATTGAGCATTTAGAGTTTTATTTTGATGAACGTCCTATGATTAAGGACTTTACCTATCACGTGGTACGCCATGATCGTATTGGTATCGTTGGCCCTAATGGTGTTGGTAAGTCTACCTTTATGAATATCCTTGATGGCACCTACGAAGCGACGCGTGGAACTATCGGTAAAGGTGAGACCGTTCGCATCGCTCACTTTAAACAAGAGTTGCCAGAATTTGATGAAGATATGCGCGTCCTCGATTATATCCGTGAGGACCACTCTTATATGGTACTCGGTGATGGATCTACATTGAGTGCAGGACAAATCCTTGAGCGATTCCTTTTTACCCCAGAATTACATGGTGTACCGATTCGAAAACTCTCTGGCGGGGAACGTCGTCGTTTATACCTCTTAAAATTGTTGATGAGCGCCCCTAACGTATTATTGCTGGACGAACCGACGAATGATCTTGATATTCCAACATTGGAGGTATTAGAGGATTTCCTTGACTCCTTTAGTGGTGTCATCATCACAGTTTGCCACGATCGGTACTTCCTAGACCGCGTAGTGGATAAACTGTTTGTCTTTACCGGCGATGGGCATATTGAAATCGTTCATGGCTCGTATTCTGACTACAAAGATGCTCTTGATGAAAGTAGTGGCAGCAAGCGCCCATTCTATATGCCAAATGATAATATACCGGCTAATTCCAAAGTGGTACGAGCTGTAGAAGGTGGAGAGGCTGATACCGATGACTCTGTTGATAATCAATATGATAGGTTAGATACCCTTGGAAATGATAATGTTGTTGCTGGTGATAAAACAGATACTTTCAAAGAAATACCAAAGAAGGGTCTCAATAAAGCAGAAGAAGCGGAGTATGCCAAAATTATGGATGAATTGCCTAAGCTAGAACATTTAGTGAAGGGCCTCGATGTTATGATAAGCCAAGTGGCTACTGATTATGAAAAAATGCAGTCACTGATGGAGGAACGAGAAGAAACACAGACTCAAATAGATGCGCTCACTGAACGGTGGATGGAATTAGAGGAACGCCTATAACTCCTTTTATCATGCTGTTTTTTAATATCTGTTATGCAAAGGAATTACGTGTAAGTTTATTGATAAAACTCACAATGTATAGTATAATTTCTACGATTAACGATAACAACGTTACCTAAGTAGGAGGAACTCATGAGTAAGTACCAATTTTTAGACCGTCGCGTGCCAATTGAAGACGGAAATATTGCATTAGTACAAGATTTAACTAAATGTAAAAACTGCTCCTTATGTCGTAAAGCTTGTGCTGTAGACATGGGTGTATTTGATTATTATGATTTAACAACGAATGGGGATCATCCAATTTGTATTCATTGTGGTCAATGTGCATCTATTTGCCCATTCGATTCCATTAATGAACGCTCTGAAATTGATGAAGTAAAAACAGCTATTGCTGACCCTAATAAAATCGTCATTTTCCAAACTGCGCCTGCCGTACGTGTTGGTTTAGGCGAGGAATTTGGACTTGAGGCTGGTACATTTGTAGAAGGTAAAATGGTGGCTGCTCTTCGTAAATTGGGTGGCGACTATATTCTTGATACAAACTTTGGTGCGGACATGACTATCATGGAAGAAGCATCTGAGTTATTAGAACGCGTTATTAATAGTGATGCAGTATTGCCTCAATTCACATCTTGTTGTCCTGCTTGGGTTAAGTTTGCGGAAACATTCTATCCAGAATTCTTGCCAAACTTATCTACGGCTAAGAGCCCGATTGCTATGCAAGCGCCTACACAAAAAACATATTTTGCTGAAAAAATGGGCCTTGATGCAAAACAAATCGTTGCCGTTGCAGTAACACCGTGTACAGCTAAGAAATTTGAAATTCGTCGCGATGAAATGAACTCCTCTGCGGAATATTGGAATACACCAGAAATGCGCGATACAGACTACTGTATTACTACACGGGAACTTGCAAAATGGTTGCGCGCAGAAGAAATCAATTTTGATGACCTTGAAGATTCTGCTTTTGACCCATTGATGGGTGAAGCTTCTGGTGGTGGTATCATTTTCGGTAACACTGGTGGCGTTATGGAAGCGGCTATGCGTGCGGCTTACAAGATGGCGACAGGTGAAGATGCACCTCAAACATTGATTCCATTTGAAGCTATTCGTGGCATGGATGGTGCTCGCGAAGCAGACGTAGTGATTGGAGATAAAACATTACACGTAGCGGCAGTTCATGGTACAGGTAATTTGCGTAAGTTCATCGAACGCATGCGTGCAGAAAATATCCATTATGACTTCATTGAAGTAATGGCTTGTCGTGGTGGCTGTATCGGTGGTGGTGGTCAACCACGCGTTAAATTACCGATGGCTGACAAAGCTCGTGAAGCTCGTATTGCATCCTTGCATACTCGTGATGCAGAAGTAACTGTAAAAGCTGCTTGTGATAATCCAGATATCCAAAAATTGTATGCTGAGTTCTTTGATGGCAAACCTATGAGCCACAAAGCACATCATATGTTACATACTACCTTTGTAAATCGTTCTGAAGATTTAGGCCCTAATGGCGCTTGTACGCCTGCTACATGCCCTACATCCGTACCTAATTTGAAAAAGGCGGCAGAGGCGGCTAAAGCGGCGGCGGAAGCTAATAGCTAAGAGTTGATGGTTATTAGTTAATAAAAAGCACAAAGATAGCTAAGAAATATATAGCAGATAGTTGATATGTTAGTCAGCTATCTGCTTTTTTATCTATTTTATATAGTGGAAATATGGTCATAAAAGCTTTCACAGATGTAGATTCTATATATGCCATATACGCATAGGGGTTAAAATATAGAGATTGGTAAATTGGTTTAGGAATTACCTGTAGTATGCTATAATTAAATTGTTATTATAGAAGCAATCAATACTGGTTCGGGAGGATCTTCATGGCTTTTAAATTAAAAGGAAAAGAAGAAAAATTTTTCAGTATTTTGGAAAAGCATGCTGCACTAACTTATGAAAGTGCGGAAATGATGGAACGCGTGTTTAAGGGGGATATCTCTAAGGAAGAGGCATTTCTTGAAATTGATACAAAGGAAAAAGCTGCCGATGAATTAGTAAATGAAACTGTAGAGCGTTTGCGCAAAACATTTATCACTCCAATGGATCGTGAGGATATTCAGCTTTTGATTGACCAACTGGATACTACATTGGATAATATCAAAGAAATCATGGATAAAATGGTTATGTATCACGTTGGCAAACCAAGTGATGGTGCTATTCGCATGAGTGAAATTGTTGTTAAATGCGTTAAGCATATCAATAAATCCATTGGTTATATGGGTAGTCTTAAAAAGGATCATGTGAAGGTAGAGGGGCGTGTTCACCAAGTATTGAAACTTGAGTCTGAAGCGGATAATATTTATCATGAAGAAATGGCTAAGCTCTTTACAGAGTGTACAGATCCAATTGAAATTATCAAATGGAAGGAAATCCTTAGCGCTATGGAAGATGTAATCGATGGCTGCGAAGATTTGGTTGGTACATTCCGCCGGGTAGTATTGAAGTATGCTTGATGCTCATTATTTAGTATGGCTAGTTGTATTTTTAGCATTAGCCTTTGACTATATCAATGGCTTTCATGATACGGCGAATGCCATTGCCACATCCGTTTCTACACGAGCTATTGAGCCTAAAAAGGCAATTATGATGACCGCTGCTCTCAATTTTTTGGGTGCAATGGTTAGTACAGGTGTTGCAAAGACTATCGGTGGTGATATAGTAATGTCGCCATCTCTTATCGATAGTGGTATTATTTCTGCAGCCCTTATCGGTGCCATTACATGGAATCTTTTAACTTGGTATTGGGGAATCCCAAGTTCCTCATCCCATGCTTTGATTGGTGGTATCATCGGTGCTGTGGGCTGGTCTGTAGGATTTGATGCGTTGAATGAGACGGGGATTTTAAAAATCTTTTTGTCTCTTATTTTATCTCCGATTGTAGCCATGATTGGTGGCTATATTGTGATGAAAGTATTGTTGCTTATTTTCGGTAGATTTTCTCCAATTGCTTTAAATGATCGATTTAGATCCATGCAAATTGTATCAGCAATTATGATGGCATTTTCTCATGGCTCTAATGATGCACAAAAAGCGATGGGTATAATCACATTAACTTTACTTAGCGGTGGTTTCATTGATACATTAGATGTACCGATTTGGGTAAAACTTTGTTGTGCTACTGCAATGGCTATGGGGACTGCTGTAGGCGGTTGGAAAATTATCTCTACAATGGGAACCAAGATTTTCAAACTAGAAACTATTAATGGGTTCGCTGCTGATTTAAACTCGGCGATTACTATTTTTACAGCTACATTCTTACATTTGCCTGTAAGTACTACACATGTAGTAAGTGGTTCTTTACTAGGTGTGGGCTCTTCTAAACGTATTAAAGCCGTTAACTGGGGCGTAGCAAGATCTATGGTTATGGCTTGGTTTGTAACGATTCCATTATCTGGCATCGTTGCTGCTATTGCTTATGAAGTAGGTCACTTACTATTTGGCTAATTCATATACTTTTTATTATAGTAAAAAAGACTGCAAACGCAGTCTTTTTTGTTTATCAAAATATTCTTGCTATATTGTCATATTTATAGATAATTTGCTTTTCTATTTTAAAATTCTATTTACTATATGTGTACGTG
>PPYF01548368.1_pt1 | contig 14508 bp, 14 predicted proteins | sample 1559871 | NCBI WGS metagenome assembly PPYF01 (sample SAMN08240021, study PRJNA423297) | Human gut metagenome, whole genome shotgun sequencing project. | reverse complement strand
TCCCGATGTATCTGCCACCGAGGAAGGCAAAAAGAAAGTGGACGGTGTAGCCTATAACCTTCCGGGCAAGGCACAAGTGACATTGATGTATAACAATAAGAAATTGTTTGACGACCAACTTCCCATTACCCAATTCGGCACCGTAGAATACCTCGCACCGGTACTGTTCAACAAGAATTCTACCATCAAAGTGCTGTTTGATACGGCAACGGGAGGATTGATAAAAGTGGATAGGGAATAAAGGAATTCTAATTCCGGATTGTCAACTGGATAAATCCATCCTTACGCAACTGCATTACGTAGGCGGTGACCCGGGGAATATAATTCTCTTCCTCCCCAAAGTGCCTGGCAAGTAGAGAGATGATTTCGCGCACGGTACGATGTCCATCTATCAGATTCCAGACAGCTGTACCGTGTTCTTCCAGCCTCACATGGATGTCAGGAGACATCCCCTTCGGCAATAAAAAACGACGCATCCATTCGTATTTAAACCGTGGGTAGGCGAGTACGGCGCACTCACCTTCCCATTCGGTTGTTATATGTCCACAGCGGACCGGAACAGCGTCCAACAGACTTACTTTTCCTTCGGGTATTTCCATCATACGGTATCCGCTTTTCCTATTATTTCTGAATATTAGGCTCTTCCAGCTTATAACCATACTTCTTGTCTGCCTTCTTCAGCAGTAGAGCCACTATAAGGGACAAGCAGGCAATACCGGTAAAAATGCACATAGGCACCGTATAGTCATACATATTCGTTCCATCTGGTTTCTTGCCGGATATACAATAGGCATCAAGCACCCACCCTATCAATGTAGGAATACCCCAAAGACCGATATTCTGGATAAAGAAAATCAATGCGTATGCCGTACCCAACTGGCTTACCGGGAATATCTTGGCCACAGCCGGCCACATGGCAGAAGGTACCAGCGAGAAAGCGATACCCAAAATTATCATCAGCACAATAGCTACCAGCCAATAGTTTATATCGGGAATAGCATAAATGAAATGCACACATATCAGCATGGCCGAGCCCAGCAGCATGATAGATGCGGACTTGCCCCGCTTGTCAATGAAACCACCAAAGACCGGAGTCAGAATCAGCGCTCCCAATGCCGGAAGTCCGGCAAATGTACCGGCTACATTCTCATTGATACCGTATTTGATAATCATCAACTCGGAAGCAAACTTCTGGAATGGGAATACACAAGAGTAGAACAATACACACAGCAATGCTATCAGCCAGAAACCGGGATTGACCAGAATATTCTTCACATCCTTAAAAGAGAACTTCTCTTCCTCATCTTCCGTACCGGCAGCAATGGCAGCAGCTTCCATCTGTTTGTCCAGCTTCTTGTCCATCACTGCAAAGATGAAGAAAGCAATCATACCGCCCAACAACAGAACCAAACCCAACAACACCGGTGTGGAAATACCGAAAGCGCGGGCCAAAGGAATGGCTACGGCATAACCGGCTTGCGAACCGATACGTGCTAAAGCGACTTGTACCCCCATAGCCGTGGCAAGCTCTTTCCCCTTAAACCACTTGGCTATGATTTTGGAAACTGTAATACCGGCGACCTCCGCTCCTACTCCAAAAATGGAATAACCGGCAAAAGCAACAAACACACCCGTTTTATAGCCAAATATTTCATTGATTCCGAATAAAGTCGCGTCGGCACCGGCAAGTCCCGTCATTGCATAGTATTCAAGTGCTGTACCACCTACCATCAGGATAGTTGCCAGCTTTCCGGTGAAACGGATACCAAAGCGGTCGAGGATTAATCCTCCCCAAATCAACATCAGGAAAAAAACATTCAGAAAACTATAACCACCGGTAAAGAATCCGAAATCGGTACTCGACCAAGCCAAGTCCGTTTCCAACATTGTCTTCAACGGTGCTACCACGTCGTTTACATAATAAGCTGCCATCATCGTGAAGGCAACAATCACCAATGCCCCCCAACGGGTAGCCTTGGAATCATTCAATTTAAGTTTGAGTTGTTCTGTCATTGTACTATTTGGATTTCAATTTATTAATCAGATTGCATAAATTGCTGACAAAGGTAAATAAATACTTCATCAAAACGAAAAAAGGCTGACACCTTTTCAGTATCAACCTTTCTCTTATTTTTCCAAGCGGGAGTCATCCGCAATATCCTTATCTTATTCTGCTGCAGGGGCTTCTGCTGCAGGAGCAGGAGCTTCAGCCGGAGTTGTAGCTGCAGGGGCCTCCGATTGCGGAGCTTCTGTACCTACGGGCATGTTATAAGGATTAGTTTTTTCTTCTTGTTGCGCCTGTTCCAGAATCACATCACCGCCCTTGCCTGTGGAAGAAGGAATAGTGTAAGTCTCCAAAAATCTGATTTGGTCTGCAAAGTAAGCATTTTTTTTTGGATAATTCAAACTTAATTTTTTAATAATTTCAAGCGCCTTGTCATATCGGTGCTGTTTTATATAGATTTTGGCTAAAGTTTCCGTAAAACAGCTATCGTCCAACTCTTCCGTTACCGGCGATACTGAGGGTTCTTCCTCTTCTTCAGTCTCTTCCTCCTTCTCTACAAGAAACTCCCTTCTCGTATCCGAGGCATCCGAAGACTCACTCTTTTGGATAAAGTCATCTATCAATTCATGCCCACGCAGTTTAGGCACTTCCGACTCATCTTCTGCATCCACACCGGGTTCTTCCTGCATTAAATAGGCCGTATAATCCACCGCATAATCCAGCTCCGTATGCTGTGAATGCTCTTCGGGAACAGTAGCCAGAAATGCGTCAATCAAGGAAAGGGTACGGTCCACACTCGGCTCTTTCTCCAAATCGCCGGAAAACAGCGACGAGACCTTCCGGGATTTCAAAGTATAGCGGTCACCCTCTATAAAGTAAAACAGCACACGACGGTCTGCCACATACAACACAGCCTTGCGCAACTCCGCGCCAAAGTTGATGTCGTGCAGCAGATAGAGGTTTTTCAGATAGAGCAAACGGAGCGACTGGAAATAAGGATAGCGTGCCACCAATGTGCGAAGCTCGTACAAAGTATCCCTATTCAGCGTCTCGGGATGCTGAATCCATTGTTGCAAATGGGTAGGCGTCATGAGTTTACCAGTTAGCTACAGTTGCATTGAAAATCTGTTCGGCAATGTCTTTCACCATCAAGGTTATCAGCTGGTCCTGCACTTCGGTCAGCAATTTTGAGGAATCATAGGTCTGGAAAGCCGAGAACTGCTGTTCAAAGTCCTCCTCATGGTTCGTGTTATTGGTGTAGCGCACGTTGACAGTCAGCGTCACCTTCACCTTCGAAGAGTAGCCGCTGGCATCCACCGATTCATTATATTGATTGTAGCCGGTTATTTCTCCGTCTATTTCCAGGTCTCCTCCGGAATTCACCAGTTGCAGGCGAGTCTGCTGAATGAACATATCCTTCATTTTCTGGTTAAATTCTGTTGCCAGCGGTGCATATACATACTCTGCCCGGTTCTGGAAATCGGCAATGGAAATCGTTTTTACCTTTGTATAGTCGATAGAGCTTATCGGAGCAAGTCCCAACTTCATACTACATGAATTCACCAGAAATAACAAGCTTACCAACAAGGAAGCAAATGCCGCTTTTTTAATCCAATCCATATTCTTTTATCTTTCTGTATAACGTACGCTCAGAGATATTCAAATCCTGAGCCGCACTCTTACGCTTGCCGTGATGTTTTTCAAGCGCCTTACGTATCATTTCTTTCTCCACTTCATCCAGGGAGAGTGACTCCTCCACATATTCTTCCGTATCCTGGAAATCATCGTCCACCGGAGTAACCGGCTTTACCGAAGGATGTATAATGGTGGGAACACTGGATGTTACCGGAGGTACCACCGCCGGAGTAGCCGGCGTATAGTAGGCCGATGTGGCAACCGCCGGATTGGCTACCGTTCCCCTTTCAGCCATAATCTCATGCACCAACTTTTTCAAGTCCGTTACATCCTGGCGCATATCAAACAGAACCTGGTAGAGAATTTCCCGTTCACTCCCAAAGCTCTTGTCCTCCTTCACTCCAAACAAGGCAGGCAGGCGCTGCATATTGTTCTGCTCAGGCAGATAGCCCTTCAGTATGGATGCATTGATTTCACGATTGGTCTCAATGATGGATATCTGCTCGGTGATATTCTTCAACTGGCGCACATTACCCGGCCATGAGTAGCCCAGCAACACTTGCTTGCCGTCTTCCGTCAGCTGAATGGCAGGCATACGGTACTTTTCTGCAAAGTCCGAAGCAAACTTTCGGAACAGCAGCACCACGTCTTCACCGCGTTCGCGCAATGGAGGGACCTGAATAGGAACTGTGTTCAAACGGTAATACAAGTCTTCACGAAAACGTCCGTCAGCAATGGCTTGTGTCAAGTTTACATTGGTAGCGGCAACAATACGCACATCGGTCTTTTCCACCTTAGAAGAACCTACTTTGATGAATTCACCGCTCTCGAGCACACGCAACAAGCGTGCCTGGGTAGGCAAAGGCAATTCGCCGACTTCATCAAGGAAGATTGTTCCGCCGTTGGCCTCACCGAAATACCCCTTCCGTTCGCCGATAGCCCCGGTAAATGCGCCCTTCTCATGACCGAACAGTTCCGAGTCAATCGTCCCTTCGGGAATGGCTCCACAGTTCACGGCAATGTACTGTCCATGCTTGCGCCGGCTGTACTGGTGTATTATCTGCGGAAAGCTCTCCTTTCCCACACCACTCTCTCCGGTAATCAGTACAGACAAGTCGGTGGGCGCTACCTGGATAGCGATATCAATGGCACGCATCAGCGCTTCATTGTTGCCGATAATGCCGAAACGTAATTTTACTTGTTGTATTTCCGCTTTTGTCATTCTACAAATCTTCTTCTACACTATCGAGTTTCAGTTTGTCGCTATCGTCACGTTTCTCGTAATATTGCTTGCGCAGCGGATTTGCATGTGCCTCTTTCTCACGCTGGCGGTTACGGAACACATCTATTGCCACATAGATAGCCTGCCGGAATGAATCTTCAGAGGCGATTCCTTTCCCGGCAATATCGTAGGCCGTGCCATGAGCAGGCGAAGTGCGTATCACCGGCAAGCCGGCAGTATAGTTCACGCCCTCGTCCATAGCCAATGCCTTGAACGGTGCCAGCCCCTGGTCGTGATACATGGCCAGGATACCATCAAAATGGGTAAAGTTATCTGAGCCCATAAACCCGTCTGCCGGATAAGGACCATAGCAAAGCATACCCTTAGCAGCCATTTCGTTGATGGCCGGAATGATAATCTCCTGCTCTTCAGTTCCCAGCAATCCGCCGTCTCCTGCATGCGGATTCAGCGAAAGCACTGCAATACGCGGTGCGCTGATAGCAAAATCCTGCTTCAAGGAGCGGTTGAATATCTTCAGTTTTTCTTGTATCAGTTCTTTGGTGATGCTTCCGGCTATCTCTTTAACGGGAATATGTCCGGTCACCAATGCTACCCGGAAGTCATCTTTCATCAGAATCATAAGGGCCTTCTCGCCATCTCCCAATTTTTGCTCTATATACTCCGTATGTCCGGGGAAGGCAAACTCCTCCGACTGGATGGTATGCTTGTTGATGGGAGCTGTGACAATCACGTCTATCATTCCCTCCTTATATTCCTCAATGGCTTTTTCCAGTGCACCAAGTGCAGCTTTACCAGCTTCAACGTCAGGTTTAGAGAACTCAACCTTTACTTCATCATCCGTACAGTTCACTACACTCAAGCGATTGGGAACCGCTTCGGAGGCGGAGTTGACGATACTGAAGTTGGTAGGCAAGTCCAATGATTTACGATGATAAGCTGCCACTTTAGGCGAACCGTAGATAATCGGCGTGCACAATTCCAGCATCACCGGGTCTGCAAACGTCTTTAAAATCACTTCATACCCTACACCATTAATGTCGCCTTGTGTAATGCCGACTCTTATTTTGTTGTCTTCCATTTTTATTACTTATTATTAGTAGTATCTTTTGAGGTTACGCCTACCGGAATTTCCGCACCTTCCTGCTTGCTGCCGGGCAGTTTCAAGGTATAGAGCGAAGCCTCCATCTGACGTACCAGATTACGTTTCATTTTATCAGGTGAATAAATAAATATTTCAGATACGATAATACGCTGATTGGCCTTGTCCAAACGTACATGCGATACGAACGGACCGCCCATGAGGTCACCCTTTATGCGCCACAAGCCGCGGGCCTCCAGTGCATAGTCTCCCTGCACACTGATGGGGCGTACATCGGTCATCAGAGAATCCGTCGACATATACATGCCTTCACGGGCACCAGGGATATTAACCTTCATCACGGAATCGCGTTTATGAACAAAATATTCTTTAGTAAACGTATCCTTATCCGTATAAGGATAAGAGTAGATTACAAAGTTCTGGTCGCCGGTAGCTGCATTCGTACCTGCCCAGAAGAAGTTCTCACCCTCCTTGGTAGATGTCAGTTCGCCCGGCACCCATACATCGCAATCGAACTGGCTTTTCACCTTCGTTGCTATATAGTCGCTATGCTTGTCCTTCAATACTGAAATCTGACGATTCATTTCCGCATGGGTAAAGAAATCGATGATTACCTGCCTATTCTCCTCCACAAATTTCTCGAACGAAGCCTCGTCCGGTGCCTGAATAGTGAGAATAGACTGAGGAGCAGCATATACATTCCTTGCATACTTGAATTTAGGCTGGGTATAGAGGTCCTTGTTCACATCGACAATAATGATATTGCGAATCAGTTTTAAAGTGGCATCATAATTGGAAGGGGCAGTATACATGATTCGGAATGAACGTTCTGACTGGGGAAGCCCCGGAACATCAGAATCAAGCACATCGAAAAGCGCCCTACCGGCAGGACGTTCCCACAAGCCGGGCTCCACCACTACCAGAACTTCATACGCACGACCACTGGAGGTCGGAGTAAACACACCCTTTTTACCACCACCGCAAGCGGAAAAAAGTGTCAGTACGAGAACCATACTTAAATAAAACAAGTGCTTTCTCATATCTCTATCATTTTAGTTTTTCACAAAGCTACGAAGAATGCGTAATATCCTCCCTACCTAAGTTAATAATTTATATTAATTCTTCTTTATTCTCCTCCTGCTTGGCAGTGGACAACATGCCACAAGCGGCAAATATATCCTCTCCACGCGATGACCGTATAGTGGTAAACAGACCGTGCGAAGTCAGATAATCACGGAACGCAGTCATGGTTTCCATATCAGCCCCTTCAAGATTCACTCCAGGTATGGCATGAAAACGAATCAGGTTAATCCGGCAGTCCAGCCCGCGTAGCAGCTTCAGAAGTTCCTTTGCATACGGTAACGAGTCATTCACTCCTTTGAAAACAATATATTCAAAAGATAGTCTGCGCTGTTTGCTAAAATCATAGTTTCTTAACAATTCCACAATCTCCGTGATGGAGAACGCCTTCTCTGCCGGCATCAGTTCGCGGCGTTGCAAAGGTATCGGCGAATGAAGGCTGATAGCCAGATGGCAGTCCGATTCCTCAATAAAACGCTGCAAGCCCTTCTTCAATCCCACAGAAGAAAGTGTAACACGCTTGGGACTCCACGCATACCCATAAGAGGCGGTCATTATTTCCAGCGCTTTCAATACCTCGTCCAGATTATCAAGTGGTTCACCCATGCCCATCATTACCACATTGGTAAGCTTGTCCCTTTCGGGCAACGAATTGATTTGATTAATAATCTGGTTGGATGTCAGATTGGCAGTAAAACCTTGTTTGCCGGTCATACAGAACTTGCAATTCATCTTACAGCCCACCTGCGAGGAGACACAAAGCGTAGCCCTGTCTTCGTCGGGTATATAGACAGCTTCCACGAAATGCCCCTCGCCTGCCCGGTACAAGTATTTCACCGTACCGTCTACAGAGCGCATGGCATCTACCGGCGCTTCGGCACCTACCTCATAGATTTCTTTCAGCAATTCCCGATGCTTCAACGAAAGATTGCTCATTTCGTCTATAGAAGTCACCTTCTTGTCATACAGCCAGGAAGCTATCTGCTTGGCAGAGAAACCGGGCATTCCCAGATTCTTCACCACATTCTGCAATTCAGAGAGCGTCAAGCCCAATAGAGGTCGTTTCTGCATATCGTTTTTCATTAAAAACAAAACTCTTTCAAGAATGCAAAGGTAGGAATAAAGTTGCACAAAGACAACGGAGAGTATAGAAAATGAAATGTACAGAGAATGAAAAAGCCGCCCGGGAGTACCGAACGGCTTTTCAATATGGGTTTTCTATTCTTAGAAGAATAAATAACGTTGGTCTTTTACGTTGGCTTTCAGATACAAGTCACTGATGAACTGGCTTGCCATGCGTGCATGCATGTTAGCCAAGTTAGCCTCTTCAGTTTCCTTGTTGAATGTTTCGTTCAGCTTCTCTTTTGCATAAGGTTGCAGAACGAATACACCACCGTTACCCTTGATAGGAGCACTCAGCTTGTTCACTTCGGCAATAGACGATAACCTTCAGGAACAATACTTGCAACACCTACTACCAGCATACGGTCGCTCTCGCCACATTCGTACAAACCGGAAACTTCACCGGCTTTTGCCTCAAACGCCCATTTCAAAGCATCTTTGGTTCCTCTGATACCACCGATACCATGTTCAGAGCTGTACAAGTCGGCTCTATCCAGCAACTTGTAACCGGCATCTTCCGCATTGGCAATCATTTTCTCTAAAGTATTGTTTGCAGCGATGAACTGGCTAAACTCATTGTATGCCTTGCTGTAAGTTTCCTTGCTGAATTCTACCGGACGCTTGATAACGGCTACCTTATATTTATCCTTGACAGCCTTCTTGTTGGTTACTTGCAAAATGACATTTGCTTGTCCCAACGCCAGATTGGTCAGTTCGTTCTGTCCCAAAGTTGTGACAGCGGTAATGTATTTCAAGTTGTCACCGTCAATCTGTGCGCCTTCGTAGTTAGCAGAAGAAATCCAGGTAGGCTCACCGGTCTGACCGTACTTCTTCGCAACTTCAGCAAAGCTGGCACCACCCTTAATAGCATTGTAGATGCTGTCGGCTAAAGTCTTCGTCTTTTCAGCATCTTCGGCAACTACCTGAATCTGACGGAACTCGATAGAGTCCGGCATAGCAGCAGTAGCCAATTTCTTGAAAGAGTTAAGAGTATTGTCCGATACGTTATAATAAGGTCCGAATACACCACCCGAATCCTTGATAACGATGGTAGAGTCAACGATAGAAGAATAGGGAACTGCAGCAAGCAGCAGGTCTGACTGCTCTACTCTTGCATCAAAAGCGTCCTGAGCTTCTACCGGGTTGGAGAAAAGAGATTTTGTAATCAAAGCCTGATACTTCTCCTGAAGACGTGCCTGGATAAGAGACTTTTCGAGGAAAGACCAGAACTTGTACATGGATTCATAGTATTCTGCATATTGTGAAGGCATCTGCGCCTTATTCATTTTTGAATAGTCCACCAAGAACTTCTTCAACATATCCTTATCAAACGCACCGGTCTGAGGATTACGGAACGGAGTCTGTTGCAGCATCGGATGCACACCGGCATTAATGATAGCCTGAATCTCAGCCTTCGATACAACCAGACCGAGTTTCTTTGCTTCCTTTTCAATCAGCTTATTATTGACGTATGTTCTCCATACTTCATCTTTGATTTGGTTTGTCTGCTCATCGCTCAATGCACTGTTGCCACTGGAGAACTTGATGACTTCTGTATATTCTTCTACCAATGCTTGAAAATCCTGAGCGGAAATTGATTCCCCGTTCACTTCACCTACGTCTTGTGACTGGTGTGGCTGAAGCACTTTCCACGCGTCACCTGCGATGAAAGCAAACAGCGCCAAACCAATAACAATCACCAATAAAGGTCCTTTAGACCGAATGTTTTGTAATGTTGCCATTTTAGTTAATATGATTTATTTGTTTATTATTATTTTCCTAACACGTTCATTTTAGCGCACGAAGATACAAAAAATGCTAAAATCAGACCGCCCACTGTCAGATAATCATCCGATTCCGGCAGGTCGAGCCCGAAAGTCTCATTTACCTTTTCTATTTCCAGACGGGCCGAAAGCACATATTCACGTTCACCCAGCTGCTTACATACATAGGACGTATTATCATGCTCATCCTCAATATCGCCGAAAATTTCTTCCACCAAATCCTCCAAAGAGACGATACCCGCCGTACCACCGAATTCGTCCACCACTACAGCAATCGTTTTTTTCTGCTGCATGAACAGTTTCATCAGTTTGTGGGCCGACATCGTTTCGGGTACAATAGGCACTTCCTTCACGTTATTCCTCCAGTCCACCGGATTCCTGAACATCTCCGACGAGTGAATATATCCCACCACATTATCTATATTTCCATCATATACTATGATTTTGGAAATACCCGACTCCACAAAAAGACATTTCAATTCTTCCAATGTAGTGGTCAGATCTACAGCTACCACCTCTGTACGCGGTACAATACAGTCGCGTATCTTTATATTCGAAAAGTCAAGCGCATTTTGGAATATCTTTACCTCTGCATCCAGTTCTTCTTCACTTTCCGCATTCTCTATGCTCGACTGGATGAAGTAATCCAAATCCACTTTGCCAAAAGCCTTGGCCGACGCCTCCTTGTTTACTTTCATCCCAAATATCCGAAGGAACAGATACGACAATCCCGATGCAAACTTTGAAACAGGAAACAGAATGACATAACATATGAATAAAGGAATGGCACATACCCTCAGCATCAGATTGGGATTGATTTTAAACAAAGTCTTCGGCAAGAACTCACCGGTTACCAAAATAATAAGAGTGGAAATTACAGTCTGCACCAACACCATTACAAAATGATTGGAAATAATTCCGGCAAGAAGATTCACCTCTATGATTTGTGCCATCAAGATACCATAAATGACAAGCGCAATGTTATTGCCCACGAGCATGGTCGAGATAAAGTTGTTCGGGTTGCGAAGGAAATAGGAAATGATACTGGAAGTGACGCCTGACTTCCTTTCCATCTCAAAACGCAGTTTATCTACGGAAACAAAGGCAATCTCCATTCCTGAAAAGAAAGCGGAGAAAGCCATGGTTATCAATAAAAAAATAACGGTATCCATTTTATCAATTTATGGTATCAGTCTGCAAGCTGTCTGCTGCGGCAGCTTCCTCGTCAACATAGAAGATGCCCTCCGGCTTGCGAATCGTGTAAACGGTCATCTGCTGGTTGGATTCAAAGCCATGTCCCGTAATGATACGGTCAGGCTGTTCGATACGGATAAACTCATCCGAATAAATTCTTTGTGTCCGCTGGTCCCAATACAGCAGCTCTGTATCAAACTGCTCACCTTTCAAATTCTGTATATGCACATTCCCCATCAGTTTCCATAACTCTTCCTTATTAAAGAAGTAGGCTGTATCAGCCTTGATACTCGCCTCCACTTGGAAGATAGAGTCGAACTTCTCCAAATAGACCCCCTTTTCAAAAGCCCAGTAAGGAGGATTCTTCCGGTCAAAGACCAGCCACTCTTCCGTATTGATGCGATAACGTGTTACACCGGAATCAGACACCAGCGTAGTCACCCCACGGGTGTCCATCACCGCCATAGAGTCACGTTCGGTAATGGCATCGCCCAGTTCCTTCTTCTTCCCGGAACACGAAGAAAATAAAAGAAGCATAACCATTGCCCCAAGGACAATGGTTATGCTTGCATTTTTATGATAAACAACGTTGATGGGTTGTAGCAACATAGTTTTATCTGATAGTTGTAGATTCACCTATCCATCCGCCGATAGTGATACGGTCACCGGCTTTGTAACCCAACATAAAGAGGTCTTTAGCCTGGGGAGTGTGGCGGGAATAAGTACCAATCAATTCGTTAGCACGTTCTGCAACTGAAGGATCCACCGCTTTAGCTCTCTGCAACTTATCAATTACTACAAAGTAAGTACACTTATTCAGAGCAGGCTCATCAGTCCAGTTAGGATTGGAGCCGTAAAGCTGTGCCAGCAAGATATAAGGATCACCATAGTTTTCCTTAAAGCTAATAGCCTTCTGGCAATATGCTCTTGCCTGAGAGAGTTTTTTAGCCTGCATCAAGGCTGCAGCAGTAGCATATGCCATTTCAGCTTTCTTGTCATTATCGGTTTCCTTAGCCAATGCTTCGTCAAAGTATTTCACGGCATTTTCATAGTCGCCTTTCTTATAGTACATGTATGCTACACCTACAGCAGCATCGGCAGTCGGGTCTATTTGATACATATATTCAGAAGCCTTGAAATAAACTTCACTTTCGTTACACTTCATCAACTTCAAAATATTCAATGCTTTCTTCAAGAAAGTAGAGTCTGTCTTATTTTCTTCTACCTTAGGACCATAAATATTCTGCAAAGATTCACAATCAGCCACACCACTCTGGATGAACATAGCTACCAGATTATCCTTGATAGCTTGCAGGTTTGCCTTCTTTGCCTCTTTGGTCTCAGCTGCGATAGCATCATCCGCATACTTGGAAGCATCGATATAGTCTTGGAAGAACTGGTCAGTATGATTGTCATCTGCCTTTACCTTCTGCATAGAGACATCCAGAAAATAGTGCAAAACCGCACCTTTGGAACCACCCTTTTCAGCTTGAACAGATTCTTTCAGCCAATTGTAAGCTGTATTAAGGTCCGGAGTAGGAGCAAACTGAAGATAATCCACAGCTTTAGCGCCCAAGGCATCAGCCACACTCGGCACGCCCTTCATTCCTTTATTAATGAATTCAGGAATGTACTTCATTCTCAAGTCATACACATCCATCAATTCATCAAAATACTTCTTGTAATCAGCAGAATTTCTATCCTTAATCTGACTCAAGAAACCCACTAAAATCTTCTGAGCATCTGTAAATGTGTAATACCGCAGTGTAGGACAATCCTTCAATACAGCCATACAAGGAGCGTATGCATCCTTAAAGTTACCAGCTCTCACTGCTTCATGAGAGATACTACTGTTCGAATTACAATTTTCAGTCTGTGCGAAAGTGCTGGTCACTCCACCCGAAAGGAGCAAGACAGCCACAAGCGTCTTAATTTTCATTGTATTTAAATTTTAGTTGTTATATTTTTTGTCTATTCAATTTCCATTAATCCACTTTACGCTTGAAGAACCAACGTTCGTTAAAGGTTACTCCGATACAAATGCGCAATGTATTTTCGTTCAAGAACGCTGCTTGGGTTCCTTTGGTTCGCACGTATTGCGCAGAAAGGCTCAATACAGAACGGGTTCTCGGTATGGGTAATCCAAAACCGGCAGTAACACCATATTCATCAGCGGCACGTACACCGTCTATCTTATAATAAGGTTTGGAATAATAAGCTCCCAAACGATACTTCACATGAGACAAATAACTTCTTCCCATAGGATTCGGCAGATACTCTGCACCAACGGATATTCTTCCACGGTCGCAAAACGCCTCGTCATTGTTCATATAGCTCACTTTGCTCCAATTCTGGAACATCACATCCGCTCCTACCGTCAGACGATTGTCGTACACGTACGTCACACCTGCGCCAAATGTTGTCGGAATGCCACAAATAACGACAGTATCCCTTGTTACCGAAGTAGCTCCCGTATTGCTATTACCAGTCTGCGTAACTTCGTACGCATCGTTACTCAAATCATGCCCCGGAGAAAAGACAACTCCCAACGTTGCAACATGTTTTTTCCCAAACTGGTGAGTGTACTGCGCTCCAAAATCCAACTTATAACTCTTTACAGCCACATTAGACTGTATTGTAATAGGAAATACACTTGAACTGGACGGAAAGGTCTCCGCAGCGGTTCTTGTTATATCTCCCCAAAGATACGAAAAATTCGCACCGACAGAAAGATTTTTAATTATTTTAAAACCGGCACCTAAATAAAGCTGGTGCAAGCCTCCTTCTCCCGAATAGCTTACCGTAGTAGATTTGTCTGGAAATTCCGTATCTTCCCGATATTCTCCCATACTGTATCCAACGTTTGAATAAGGCAGCAACCCCAAGCTTATGGCAGCCCATTTACTTGCACGAAACTGCATCGTGATATAGTCAAAACTGGAATTCTTGGCATTTCGTTTCAGAGTACCGTTACTGAGATTTGTATTCTGTAGAGAGACTGCTCCATCGAAGATAAAAGTCAGCGAATCTACCGCCGTATAGGATGCAGGATTAGCAAAGTTAGTCTGATACTTGTCCCGTAAACCATAGGCAATACCACCCATCGCCCTACTGTTGCTCGAGCCTTGTTCAGATAACTGTCCATATCCATATCGTGTATAGGGAGAATTTGTATTATTTTGAGCGACTGCCGCTCCTGATAATATCGTGAGCAAGAGCACTAACAGTGTTTGTCTATAGCCTGTCATTATTATAGTTTAAAATTCTATTTAATCCTTTCAACACTAAAAATCTGTCTGCAAAGATGATACTTTTTAAGTTTGTATCAAAAGAAAAATCATCCCCG
>PPYF01305396.1_pt1 | contig 14508 bp, 10 predicted proteins | sample 1559871 | NCBI WGS metagenome assembly PPYF01 (sample SAMN08240021, study PRJNA423297) | Human gut metagenome, whole genome shotgun sequencing project. | reverse complement strand
TTTTTGCGCCAACTTTAATAGGTAAGCCAAAATCGCTGTTATCGGCATTATCGTGACTTTGATAACCAATAGTGCAATGTGTAGGTATGATTTTACAGTTTTCAATCAAGCCGACTTCGCCAAAACTGTGTCCGCAGCCAAAGACTGGCACTGTTGTCTTATTCGCATAATCCACACAATCAGCACGACCGCCCCACTTGAAGATACAATTAGATACCGTCCATTCAGTTGCATAGCCTGTGCCGCCGCTTTCAAGATGTAAACCGTATCTAATGTTTTTGCAATCAAATGTAAATCCTTTGATATGTGTATGAACATTCAAATCAAGGTGGAATGGACACTTTTTGATTATGTCCTCAGATTTTAATGTAGATTTATCAAATCCTGTTGCTCCGTCCCATTTGATGACTGTTGCGGCAGGATTATAAATGTTTTCAGACTCATAGTAAACATAATCCTTAGTCATTACGCCTCTGTAACCAACCAAGCCGACATCAGACATGCCTGCATATTTGTCTTGCAAATCTGTGTATGTACCTGCCATTACAACTATTGTATAACGGTTATGATAGCTGTTGTCTGATATGCTGTTATTTGCCGATAAGATAGAGTTAAATTTTGTTTCTCCATATCCCTCTGTATCTTCATTATAATCATTTGAGACATACAAATAGTGCATCGCATAATCAGGACCTTGATACAGTGTAGGCTTAATTTTTTTAACAATCTTTTCGGGGTCAACATATGCAGTCTTTTGATTATTTTGCTCAATCTGTAAGTGACAACTATTGTCTGTTAATCTATTTGCAGCAATGGCAATTTTAATACTATTAACAAACATGTATTGTATAGGAGTGAATGTAGCTGCTGCATTTTTAAGAGCACTCACCTCAGATAGTAACCATTTTGAGTCGATAACATTTTGATTATAAGCTGGATAAAATACACATCCTGTGTTGTTAGTTGTAAAATCCTGTAATGACAAACAGTAAGGTGTGTCAATTCGTAATGTTATTGATGATTTCAAAGGTAAAAAGAAGTTAGTGGCCGCCGTAGATGTACCGCTTAAACTGATTTTGCCTTTGGCGACTGTAACGGTTACACCATTTTGATGTTGTGAATAATCTGCCAAATTGGCTAAATTTATACTCTTAGTAACATCAAATAATTCGCTACTGTCTACTTTTTCGCCAAATTTATTTATGACATCGGCTGCTAAGTTGACAGCTCTGACCGTGCCTGCTGCATCTTTAATTCCGTCTGTAATACCGTACCCTGCAAGAGTACTGGCTTTATTTGCTTTTGCAAGCAGTGCATTATAAACCGTACCGCTTGTCAGATAACACGGACTTTCCTGCTTTGGTTCACTGTCAAACGGCCTTTTGTTAAGCTTTTGGTCAAGTTTTACTTTTATTTCACTCTGCGTATACGCGTCCGTAATTCCGTAGCCTGCAAGAGTATTGGCTTTATCTGCCTTTTTTGCAAGAACCGTGTCTGCAAGTTTTTCGGCGGTGATTGCGTTATTTGCAATTTTGTTAGAAGTTATAGAGTTGTCTGCAAGTTTTTCGGTGGTTATATTTCCGTCAGGAATAACGGCAGTCCCTTCTGGTGTAAGTGTAACTACCTTACGCAAAGCCTCCACTAATGCACTAAACTGTTCGCTTGCTTCAATTTCGTGTCCATCGGTTGCAGAACTAATAGTAAGATTGATACCACCAACTTTTAATACCTTACTGTCGGAAACAATATTTAGTTCACCATAAGCAATGCCCGAATACATCGTCATTGATGATTTAATTTCAAACTCCACAATACCTTGCTTTGCATCAATAATCGTAGCGTCAACAATCTCTTCAGAACCACGAGGCAAAGTAGAGGTATAAGTGATTGACGCTCCTGTCAAATCAATTGAACCATTATCGTCAATAATCTTAAGGCGAGGATATTTGACACCACCCTCGCCCTGAACCACAGTAAAAAACTTGTTGTTGTCTTTCCAAGCGTGTACTGTATATATTTTATTGTAGGTTTTCATTATTCTCCTCCTTATCACTTCGTTAATATGTACATTGTATTTTCATAAATAGAAATATTACTTGTACACAATAACGAATAATTTGGCTTTAAAACCCTCCTTTTAAAACTCTTCAAATTCGCTCTCATCCCATCCTGTTGTTGTTTTGCTCTCAGTACTTATATATACATAGCGTTTACCGTTGTGTGTATAGTAGGCATTAGGGATAAGCATAACACCTTCGGTAAATTCAAATGGGTTATCGGCAACACCAACAGGGTTCTCTTGTTTAACATATGTCTGCTTGACGAGTGTTTCACCGACATAATCCTCAACCCAATTATATCCAAGTTTGTCTGACTGCGTAATTTTTTGAGATAAACCGCCGAGTTTTTCAATCTTAACAGCCGTAGCATGGTCAGCTGCAATCTTATTTATCAATTCGCTACAATCACTCATTGTATACCTCCTCAATCTTAAACAATACCTTTTGTGCCGTACCTTCTTTGGCAATGATATCCGCCATATTTGACACACACTCATCAGGTAGATTTTCGGGCTTTGCAATTCGCCACTCGCTGAATGTATATAATGTTTTACCATCATTATCCGTTGATGTTGAGATATTAACAGGTATATAAATCACATTGCCATCACGATGAGGAGTAGGTGAATCATATGATGTTCTTTCGCTAATTTCATAATTATTATACATTTTATACCTCCGTATCCGCTAAAGCATAAGCCTTTTCGCTATCGCTCCATTGCACATAAGTTGAAGTTGAAAGTTGACAGAACGGACGAACCGAACTGTATATGTAGTTGGCGCTGCCACCGCCCAAACCTCCAGAGGAGTTGAAGTAACACACTTGTGAAGCAGATGAATTTCCACCAATTGTTCGGCTCCAATAATTGTTCTCAAATTTTTTGTTGTTCTCGCCAACATCCTTAACCCATTCGTATACATGGTCATCTTCAAGCGGAGACACAACTTCACCGCCCATTGCATAAGACGAGCAAAGGAAGAAATAATCGGTCATTGTTTCAGAACCACCACCGTCATTTGTGTCGAGAATACATTTAACAGATTTTGGAACAATGATTGATTTTTCATAGTCTGTAATTTCATACATAAAGCCATTCTGCGATTTATATGGCGGAGCAGTATCGTAATCGTGGCTCGCTGTCCACCACTCATTTTCTGGTTTGTTACTGTTAAGCCATTGTCTGACATTAGATAAATAATATCTGTTGTTACCACGCGATTTTCTTTCATTTATGGGATTTGGATTGTCTGACGCATTTTCGGGCTGGTCGAATATCATTCTTCCAGCAGGTGATGCCACTGAGCCTATCGTAATAAATCCCTTTTCTTTGTCGAGCATATCAAAAATTGTCCATTTGATTTTTATGCCATTATATGTGCCAAAAACAATAGTATCGCCAGCTTTAAGACTGCCAAGTAATACTTGTCCTGTTCTGTCTTTATAATCCACTTTAGCAATGCTTTTTGTTTTTTCCGTTTGATATTGCTTTTCAGCGTTATACGGAAAGATTCTATAATAGTATGTTCTTCCGACTTCAACGGTTGTATCTGTGTAAGTTGTACCTGTGCCGTTAAATACAGTTTCACCGTCAAGTACATTCGTTGGAGCAATGTTTTCCTTTTTTACGATTCTATATCCACTTGCCTCTGTGTCCTGCCATTTAAGTTGTATAGAAGGAGTTTCGTATAGGGCATCGGCTACCAATACCGTTTGTGAGGGAAGCGTAGAAGTGGGGGTAATACCATTAGGAATAGTCTTAATTCTATCGGCATAGGCATTAAAGCTATCAGATGGTTCGACAGTTCCGCCCTTGTATTCAATTGCAGATTTAATATTTTGTTTGGTCGTTGTCATATATTCTTTCAGTTCTGCATCCACATCAATCACCTCACCTGCAACAGCACTAATTGTTCCGTCATCTGTAATTGTTATATTTTCGCCTGCTGTTAATTTGTCTTGCTTTTTAGCAAGTTTGGGATTAAGACTTTCGGTAACTTCGGCAATGAATTCAGTTTTATCTTCGGTGGTAAAATAATCAACACCTTTTACTGGAGTTTTACCGTCCGCACCGTTCTGACCTTTTTCACCCTGCTCGCCTTGAACACCCTGTATTCCCTGTTCACCTTTCACTCCGTCCGCACCTTTAAGGGATTTTAACCAATCTTCTTCAGTACCGATAAAACCACCATTTTTTGCGATTTCATAAGCTGATAAACCATTTTGTCCATTTGTACCGTTAAGACCGTCTTTACCTACGATTTTGCCAAGATTTGTTGAATCTCCATTCGAGTATGTAATTACAAGTTCTCCACTCGTATTAACTTCGGATTTTGTAACACCTACACCATCGTTTCCGTTCACGCCGTTTGTGCCTTGTGACGGTTTATTTGTATCTGTTTCGCCAATGAACCAATTGCCGTTATAACCAATATGAGGAGTAATTCCGTCAGCACCCGAAACACCATCTTGTCCTTTTAGTTCACCATTGTTGAATTTCTGTTGGAAAGTTTCGCCATCTGCAAACGAAATATCATCGGCAGTGTAGGTTTGCTTGATGTTCAAATCTTCAAGTGACTTATCTCCATTAAGTTCAACACCATTGATAGAAGGTTTGTTGTTCAAATGTGCATAATCATCACCGCCAAACTCTTTAAGTGTTTGCCAAATAGTGTTACCGTCATTGTCTATAGACAATACCTGTCCGGCAACACCGTCTATAGTCGGTTTAGAGATAAAGTTTTCTAAGACATTGAAATCATCAGTGCTTTCAACCTTTGTGTCATCTGGTGCAAAAGAAACCTTAAAATTAACGCCTGAAAATCTCACATTACCTTCAGGAAACTGTAATTCTACAATACCTTTTAATACACCCTCAGCCGTTGTCATCTGTAAATACAAAGGCAAATAAATCAAACCTTTATCTTTATCTACTCTGCACTTAACACCTACTTTGTGTTCGTCTGGCTTTAATCCATAATAGGTGGCAAGCGTACATTCTGAAAGGTCGATATCAGTACCGTGATTTTTAACTTCAATCTCAAACTCAGTCACACCGTGTTCTCTTTGTGTAATTGGTGCAAGAACCTTATTAATATAAGCACAGTCAATGCTTAAATGTCTAATAATCATATAATCACCACCTATTATTCTGTAAAATTAAATGTTGTATTTCTAACACTTGTTTGTGAAATCGTATTGAAACAATCAATAAATCTCTTCTTGAGAGGTTTGGCAGAATAGTTTGTATTAAATGTCAAACTAAAATCTGATACATCATCATAATTTATATGGATTGAAAGCAAAATAGGGTACTGCCAATCACCGTCTTTTACTTCAAGAGATAGTGCTGTTCCAAGTGTTAAATCTGCAATGTTATCCTTCATTTCGGGAATCGTTAATATGTTAGCTGATTCAATCTCAAATTCATAACACTGTTTGCTGAGATAATTGTCGTGGTCGGATTTAGCTTGAACCCTTACTTCTTGCAATGTTGTTATAATATCATTAGCGGAATAGGTATCACTAAATACAACATTGTCATTTGTCCAATCTCCTTCAGTAATATAATTTTGAAGTTCTAAAATTTCAGCAGGGGAGAGGATTGTTGCAATACCGTCTTTGTTTGCCTGAACTGCTGTTTTGTAATTCAGTGTAAACTTTTTAGCTATTGTTTGCATCTTGTTATAATATGTGTTGTATTTGGCTACTGCGTTATCATAATCATTTTTTGTATTCCAATATGTCTCTGCTGCCGAATACAATTTTGTATATAAAGATTTGGAGTAATAGCATTCGTAATTTTTATAATCGTATGGCACTACTTCCATTCCACTCGGAATACGCACATGGTCATTCACAAGAACTTGATAAGCATAACGCAACTCTCCACTTGAAGCATTAGGGATTGGAGTATCGCTAAATCCATATTTGTCTATTAGTTGTGTATTAATTGTATCTGCAACTGTTAAGTATGTTGTTAAAGCTTTTGATACTTTAGAAACTTGTTCTGCTTTCTTTTTATTGTACTTAATCAACAATTCCCCTGTATTAGCATATTCTACAGATTGTTTTTCGATGCTCGTCTGCCATATCGTAAGAGCTTCTTTTAGGGTTCTGTTTTTAGTGTTATCAGCCACATAATCTAATTGATTTTCAATACTACTAAAATTGTATAATATATTATTTCCCGTAGGGTTGATTAACCCTAATCCGTATTGATCGTTAGATGTATGTACTCTTAATGCAGTAATACACCTATCATCAGTTGTGTGAATATTCGTATTTTTGATTGCATTTTGCCATGTTAATATCGTCTTAGAATGAGTGCCTAAATATTTTTGACCAGTATCATAATACCGTCGCTCTTCTGTCTCTATATTTCCATCTATTATATTAATTGTCATATTTTCTGAATCAAAAATGAAATAGCATTGGTACGATGAAGCGATATCATTATTTAGAAAAGTATAAACATTTGCATTATCAACATCGTCAAGTGTTCTATACCTAACACACACTGCTTGAGCAATGTATCCTATTTTCCATTGTGGAAGATAGTCAAGTATTTGATTTAGTAATCCCCGGACAGACCTTTGTTTGTGTCTTGTATTACTATAACAATCGTAATACCAATCATTACTGGTAACAAGATTGTTAATACGATCAGGTACAAATAGTGGTAATGTACTGTTTGACAAAGAAAACGCTCTTTTTGATAAAGTTATCTCATAAGACTGAGCTGTTACTTTTAACACGGCATTACTTCCATTATCGTTTATTTCTTCCGTATTAGTAATAACCCACCATACATTTCGTATGCCATAGTTTTTGTTTTTATTTGTTTCAAAGTGTGTACACAGTCTTTCTCTCGAAAAAATTTGCACCCAAGAGGCATTAGGGATATATGTATAATAAGTGTGGCTACTATATGTCGCTCGGCTACATACAAGACTTATTCGGATATATCCTTCATCAATAGTATCAGTATTGTCTTCAATGTTACCATTGTCATCCTTTACTGTAAAATCTACATATCTTCGATATGGCTTTTTCGATGTATCATAATAGTAATTATCATCAGATTTAAGCCAACTATCTGCGTTAGCTTCCTTATAGTAATGAATTTTGAATGAATACTGTAAAGTGTCACCGCTAAAACAATCTGTCGCAATGACATCCCCTTTATGCACAGGTATAAAACTTTTACAAGCCAAATACTGGTAGGCGTACCATCCTTGCTGATACAAGTCTAAGTTTTCTGAATAATCTTTAAATACCCCATCATCAATCATGCCACCCCACACCCACTCATAACCGTATGTAGTGCCAATGTCAAAAAGCATAGTTTCATTTTTAATACTGAAATTGCTAATTGCTGTATTGACATCAAATGACAAATCATACTCTTTTCGTGTACCTGCTCCTTTGAAATCATACAGATGATCTGAATAACACCTTTCACCTGTAAATTTAAAATACTCAGTTGAATCATTGAGATACAAAAGCATATCGGGTTTGAGATTATCATAATTAGGATTATCTATCCAACTGTTGGTACGAGTATCATAAACTTTTTTAGGTACTTCAAAACTCATTTCCGAAGCTGCTCCGAAATTATAATCAGCAGTCCAATTATGTATATTTTTGACATAGCCAAGTGAGGTCTTTTTATTCTGCCTATACAATACCATATCGGGAGTCTCTTGTGCGTAATTTCGTGTTTGCATTAAATACCACCCAACCTGTGCATTGTCGTGTACTTTAAAACTAAGCTTTTATCGGGATCGAAAACATCGTAAGCATAGTTATGTTTAGCGTCAGTTTTATCTGCGGATTTAATATATAGATAAATCTGATTTTGACCATTGCCAAGCCAAAATAAAGATACATAATCGAGATTATCTTTAATGACTCCATTGTATTGAATGAATGGGGGAGTGAGCGAATGAAAAGTTTTTTCATTAGGTTCTTTCATTGTTACCATTCCATATTTAGTGTCCAGTTCATATACTGCATCTTTATTTGTATGATAATTCACATTCGCATCGAAAACGAACATAGACTTATTAAGTTTATTTCCAACATACACTCTATAATTCGATAATGTGTAATCTATTTGATGTTCTGTCCAGTTGTGTCCGATCTTTAAATCAATAATAGGACAAATTTTGTTATTGATAGGTTGTCCTTCAATATCAATTGTAGTTTCAAAAGATAATGTTTGCCCTGTATTTGACGGTTTAGTTGCAACCCCCTTAAACTCAATTGCATTGTCCTTATACCAAAATCCACTATCATTTTGTACCTTACAACGCAAACCTCTATAGCCTCGTGCATCGGTAATATCACTGTCAGGAATAAATAATGCGTTGAGGTAATAGTCGGATGTTTCGTTTTGCAAATAAAGTCGTTTCCAACCGTCTTGTCCGAATAACCAATTTTTAATTTCAATCATTATTTCGGCTGGAATATTATCTTCTGGACTAATAATTTCAACTGAAAATTCAAGTGGATGTTCAGCATAATTAAGATTGTATAAAAGCTGTTGTGCATTATGGGGGAGAGTCACAGTAGTGGGTTCATATTCGCCTCCGCTTGCGAACTCATTACTATCGTCACTTATAAAAGCTAAAATTAAATTATAATCACCTGAGTATATATCATTATAGGTAAAATAACAATCTCTATACAACCAAAACACCTCCTTAATAAAAACATAGATAAATATATAATCTTACTTGTAAAAATAAAAATATTATGGTAAAATAAAACAAAAAGGGAGTGAAGAATAATGAATGCAAATAACACTAAAAACAATAGTGGAAAACTGATTACCATTGGCATTATAGTGGGCGTAATACTGTTACTTTCATTGATTGGCTCAAATTGTTCATCAACTTGTATTGAAGATGGATGTGACCGACCAAGAGCTAATAACAGTTATTGGTGTACTTATCATGAGTCAATACATTATTTAGCTCACGAAATGGAACAATCTAAGTAACACAAAAGGCTGTCAACCGACAGCCTTTCTTTTAATTTTGCAATAAAAAAGAGAAGATGAAATTCCATCTTCTCTTACAATATTTTACTATTTAGTTTTAAAATAATTAATCTACTGGCGGGTCATATCGCTTGCACAACTTAGGGTAAACTTTCAACATAAATGTGTTAAATAATTCAAATAGATGCTCTATTGGTTCATAATACGCATCAACCTTTTCTTTAATATCATGAAAACTTGAATTTATACCCTTATTATTTCGTAATCCAGCCATAAGTGTAGGAAATGTTACTAACCATCTGCGATTATCTTCATACTCACGCCATACTGTAATGATTTGCTTATATGTAAATTGCTGCAAGTGCATACTTAAAGTACGCCTTATTACAATGCTAAAAAAATCCGCCGTGTCGTAATAGGCACGAAAAATATGCCCCAATGCTTTATCTAAATTATCTTCAATGTTTGCATCGGTACTGTTTTTACCAGAAATGCCGTCATAATAATCTTTATAAGCTCTCGTGATATGATCCAATGAATCTTTTTGCTCTTTAATAGGTTGAACAAATGTACATAACTCATTATCATACTCTTCAGACAATATACATAACTCTTTTTGCTTATTATATACATAATTATACTTTTCCCAAAAAGTATAAAATATATTTTGACAATCAGTCATAATCTACCCCTACTTACGGAAACACAATTTCATCAGCTTCTGCTTTGACATTGTTTTCATTTTTGATGTATCCCTGATTCATACGGACAGAACCACGAATTCTGTTATTGCATACATCTGTGTCTAGCTCATACTTGTATAATTTTTCTTGAGATGAATGTGTTTCATATTTGATTTGCTTTTGTTTTTTGATAGCAGATATTAACTGTCCTAACGAATGCAATACAGCTAAAAGTCCAACAATTCCAGATAAGATTAAAAAGAAATATTCCATAATATGCCTCCGTGCATTAATTGATAGTAGCTAGACTACAAAACTGTAACACACCTACGACTATCACACTTGCCAATGATATAATATTTATCCACATAGCTATATTTTGATTAAAATAACGATACCATCCGTCACTAAATACAGCCATAGTATATAATGCTAACAGGATGGTCATCATACCTAATAAATATGTCCTTAAACCTTTACCACCTTTAGCTCCATTGACTAAAAGTATTTCTACTAGTAGCAATGTAGCAATGCTAAAAATAGAGAAAAATATATCTTTGTCTGAAAATATGGATACAAAACTAATTTCTTCTGCATGACCATGCAACACTAAATTCATTGTTTTAAATAGTATGGGAATAGAACTAACCAATATACCAATAAACCAAATGGAAATATTTTTTTCAAAAGTTCTTAATTGTTTTCGTCTTATGTTGTTATTATGTATAGAAAATATCTCAATCCGTCCCATATCTTAGTACCTGTGTCTATGTTTTTTAATGTAACTATTAATAGTCTATTGCAAAACCACACACTTGTCAAGTAAAATTTGACTGTTTTGATAACAATTTTGTTAAAACCTTGCTCAAATTACTATTTTGTAACTATATAGACAATAATGATAACAATACTGTGAACGAATATATAGATATATGACAAGAACTATTACAAGTGCCTATTATTAACAGTGTATGACATAAGCCTTTTTATGGTGTTATTCATGATTTTCTCAGACTCCTTATGCAGTGCATTAACAGTAGCCTGAGTAGCATCACCTTGCACATTGATATTAATAGCAGGGGAAACAACAGTTGATTTATTGTTCACTATATTCGGTGTTATTTCAGAGCCAAACTTCTGTGCAAAATAATCAGTTGGAGCTGATGCAAATTCAAACAATTCATTGGTCATCGCTTTGCTAAACACAGGATTGCCTTGTGGTAAGATTGTATATCTGCCATTACCAAGAGATGTAGGAATAAGTTCTGAACCGATGCCTTCTTCGTCAACAATAGACAAACCACCTTTGGCTGATTTTGTACCAGAAGCATACGCTTTCATTTTAGACCATAAAGAACCTGCCGGTAGTGCTCTTCCGCCATACCAGTCTTTACTGATCCGACTTATGAAATATGTTTCAGCATCCTCTTTGTTCGTTAGGTTGGTTTTATACACTTTGCCGTTATAGGTAATTTTATACCCATGACCTGTTATACTCGATGGTTGTATTTTAACTGAATCAATCTTTGCTTTAGTGGTCTGTGCAGAATTGCCCAACTCGTCAATTTTTTGTTTCAAACTATCAATTCGAGAAGTGTAGTTGTCAATGCTTCCTGTCACATTAGCAATAGCAGAGTCTACATCGTAGATACGAGATTGTAGTGTATTCATTAAATCCATAACATTGAGCTGCGCAGTGCCATATTCATAAAGAGCACTTTGAGCCGACTGCCACATATGGTTAAACTCAGCCTCTGTGGTTGTAGTGTAATTTTGACAATACCACAACAGGTTGTTATACAATGTGCCATTATCATTGTCAATCATATTACATGCAGCTCTGTGTAAAGACACCTCGTTGTTTAAGAAATCTTGAATAGTTTGGATTTCATCATCATAATGCTTATCTGTCTCTTCTTTCAGTTTATCCAAAGCCTCTTTGCGAGTATCATACTGATAGTCTGATAGATAATCATATAAGTCTTCTCTGGACTCAACCAAATCATCAACATTTTCTTTGTGAGCCTTTTTACCTGCGGAACTATCGTCCAGTCCAGTAATAGCAGCAGACAATGCGTTTGAAGCAACAGCATTTTCTTTCTCTTTGAGCTGTTTGTTGAAATCAGCTTCTTCTTTTTCTTTGTCAAGAAGTTCCTGTTTCTTTTCAATAAGCTCATCAATTTTATCTTTGCGTTCTTGCAACGCATCTATTTCGTTCTGCTTAGTTTGCTTAATGTATTTTTCTGTCCAATCGACTAAATCTTCAATTGCAGATAAAGCGTCTTCATAACCATCCTTACTATCTTCTAATGCCTGCTTTTTGTTTTCTAAAGCCTCTTTAGTTTTTTCTAAAGCCTTTTCCTCGTTTTCAAGTGCCTTTTTATGTTTTTCTGTAGCGGATGTTGCTTCATCAGTAGCAGTTGATAAATCGCTTAGTGAAGACTCATAGTAGTCTATTAAAGCTGCCTTTTTACGCCAAGCACTTTCTGCTGTAATTACAGCTTGTTGATATAGGTCGCCTGTGCCTTGCTCTGCATCTTTTGCCGCCGCTGTTGCGTAAGCTTCTTGCCACTTAGCATCTGCTAAATTTAATGCCGACTCAGTTACACCCTGTTGATTTTTCTTTAAATACTCAAGCACTTGGGTTTCGTTTTCTAACTGGTTTACTTCGTCCAAAGACGCTTGCAAATAAGAAACCTTAAGCTTTTCCAACTGAGCCTTTGCCAATTCTCTGAACTTATTAGAAGTTAAATCTAATTCGCCTTGCTCATTGATAAGCATATCAATGTACGAACTATCTAATGACAATAAAGATTGAAGTGTAGAAAAGGAGAGTGTTCCGTTTTCGCTATACTCAGAAATAGCCGACTTAACAGTATTGAAAGCTGAAAAAGTTGACTCTAAGGCTTTATTAGCATCTTCGGTTGAGATTTTGAACGAGAACTCATTCGACGCTTCTGCTTTGATTTTCTCTACTAATTTTTGAATATCTTGTAAATCGTTTAACGCAACATCGCTGTTGTATATCTGTTTAATGGTACTAAAATCAAGTGTAGATAAATATTCATTAACATCTTTACTTGACTGGATTTGCTCTTCAGTGTCTCTTCTGACTTTTGTACCCGGAATAAACTCACCTTTTGAATTGCCAACTACACGCTTTGTAATATTCGCAATTGCTTTATTGATATCCACATCGTCAGCAACTTCCACATCAGAAAACAACACTTTTACAAAAAGTTCTCTTGTGTCGGCGTTCATCCCATCAATGCCCGACAAAGCATTAACAACTTTATTATTAAGATCTTTAAAATCCGAGACATCTATTTTTCCACTTCTAATATCATCTATTTTAGTTTGTACCTCGTCCAGCGTATTGGTTAATTCTGGATTATTAAACGCTTTAACAATACCCGATACAGTTTGCTTAACTGATTCTAAATTGTCTGCTGTACTCGCTTCAGGATCGATAATCTTACTGTAAAAGTTATCCCATGTAGCACTATTTATATATTGTTCAATAAGAGCTTGACTTTTACTGTCTAATGTGCTAAACTGCTCATTAGTATAGTGAATATACGCATCAAGTACAGGCTTAAAACTATTGTTTACCAAATCGTTAATTTGACGCTTTAAAACGGATTGCTGGTTTTTGACTGCCGATATTATGGTAGATAAGTCTTTTTCGTTTATCTCATTATAAAGATAAGACATACCATACTCTGTACCGCCACCAGTCTTAACAAGATCTTCAACACCGGCACCTTTTAACGCTTTACTTAAAGCAGGAGTCAATTGAGTATCTTTTTTTTCATTAAGGTTCCGCACAAATTGGTCGAGTGCTTTAATTTGGGTAATGTAAGTTTCATCATCTGCACCCCACCTACCTTGATTAGTCCAGATGTTTTCTAACGCTTTGCCAAAACTATCCTGCTCTTTAGACACGATAGTTTCGTAATAAGCATTTTTTTCATCAGCCATTGCCTTATTAAGAGCTTCAACATTATTTTTACACTCTAAGATAGCGTCATTCTGGGCTGAGTAACCTTTTACCAAGTTTGGATACATCTGTGCAATCTCATTAGAAAGTTCAATATATCTCTCATACTGAGTAGAGGTTAAAGAGATATTTTCTCCATAAGAATTAACACCATCAGCTAATTCGTAATATTCATTTTTGATTTTGTTTACAGATGCTGAATGAGATGTGTAGGCATCTTTTTTGTCGTTAATCTCTGTTGTGATTTTTTCAAGGTCTGATAGGTTATTTTCAGCTCTGTTGATGTAATTATCAAGTGCTTCAAAACCAAAAGAAATTGCAGTCATTACACCTTGTATAATAAGCATATTACCAATACCTGCGGCAATATTCTTTAACGAAGAACCTAATGAAGATAGCTTGCTTTTAATGCCTGACAAGGCACCAGACATTGATTGAGCATTTTTACTTAAGAGATTTTCTGATTCGGCATAATCTGTGTTGTATTTTATGCCTTTTAATAATTCTTGGTTTAAATCTTTAGTAGCTTCTGCAAATTTTGACTGCTTGAGTATATCTGCTTCATTGGCAGTTACTTTATTTCTTAAAACCTTGTCATCTAAGCTTTCGGCGTAGGCTTTATATTCTTTATATTTGTCAGTAGCTGTTTTAGTCTCCTGCTGCACCTTTTTTTTATTGGCAGTAGTAAACCATCCAATATGTTTATTTTGATTCTCGTCTAAATAAGTTTGGAGTATCTTATCTTTAGACCTATATTAAAA
>PPYF01268421.1_pt1 | contig 14514 bp, 13 predicted proteins | sample 1559871 | NCBI WGS metagenome assembly PPYF01 (sample SAMN08240021, study PRJNA423297) | Human gut metagenome, whole genome shotgun sequencing project. | reverse complement strand
TTTCCGCACTGACATTGCCTGCCGTGCCTACGTAATAGGACGGAGACCTCAAATGTCCGCCGTAAAGCAGATCCTTCAAAATCTTTACGGCATCGGCTATCCCACCTGTAAGTATTCGCTTGCGATACTTCTGGCACCATTATCACATGTTATGCCGTCTGGTACACACAATTGCGGTTGTATACGATTTCTACCATGTCTCTAATTATATAACATGGTAATTAAAATGCATGTGCCGCAATTCCTCACCTGACTGAAGTCAGATGTTTCCTTGCGGCGTTTCTATGAATGGGGAACTTAAGAAAGTAAAGCTTGCGGCAATTTACCAAAATATTGCTACAAAAATTACGAATAACTGACTGATATTAAAAATATTTTTGTCAAATTCTGTCAAAGTCTATATTTGCTGAAGTGCTTTTTTTATCCTCTCAAGTCCTTTTAGCAGCAGATCTTGGGGGCAGGCGACGTTAAGGCGCATGAAGCCGTCACCTTCAATACCGTAGTCACTGCCGCGGCTTAGCATCACTCCCGCCTCCAAAAATTTTTTGAAAAGCTCATCGGAGCTTAAGCCGTAAGAGCGCAGATCAAGCCACATGAGATAGGTAGACTGCGGCATGAAGATCTTTACCTGCGACAGCTCCTTTGCAAAGAATTCGTATGCACAGTGTAAATTCTCGCGAATATAATCATTTAAGGACTCAAGCCAGCCTTCGCCCTCGTTGTAGGCGGCGATCAGGGCCTCAATGCCGAATACGTTCAAATCGCAAATCTCATTGATATTGACGCGACGATCGATCTCTCTTAGCAGCGATGCATCCTTGGACATAATATAAGCGCACTGCAGGCCTGCGAGATTAAAGGCCTTGGAGGGAGCGTTGAGGGTTACGGTTTTAACCTTGCTATTTAAGGTTGCAAAGGAGGTAAAGACGCTGTCGCGGGATCTGAGATCGGAGTGGATCTCATCAGCGATCACGGTTATGTCGTATTTTTCGCACAACGAGGCGATGCGCATGAGCTCGTCGCGCGTCCAAATTCGCCCCGTAGGGTTATGAGGATTGCACAGGAGCAAGGCACGGGCACGATTCGAGGAGAGTTTGGCCTCCAGATCTTCAAAATCAAGCTCGTAGCCCCTTGCGCCTTCCTTCAGCGGATTTTTCAAAAGATCTATACCGCAGTTGCGCAGGCTTGAGTAAAAGCAGTTGTAGGCCGGCGTTTGCATGATCACCTGCTCGGACGGCTGCAGCAGAGCCTGTAAAACGGCCGAGAGTGCGGGGATCACTCCGGGCACCGCCAAGATCTGTTTTTTGGTATACAAAACACCGTTGCGCCGCTGCTGCCAATTGATGACAGCCTCATACCACAGATCATCAATAAGACCGTAGCCGCACACTCCGTGATCAAGACGCTTTCTTAACGTTCTCTCCACCGCATCGCAGATCTTAAAGTCCATATCGGCAACCCAAAGCGGGATCACGTCGTCCTTTTTGCAAATATCCCATTTAAGGGAGCGGGATCCGCGACGATGCGGAGCCGTGTCAAAACCGTATCCGTTGCTTTTGCTCATGTTTTTTTCCTAATTGGCAATCAAAGGGCGGTATCGATGAGGCAGTCGCCCGGGGCCTTAAGGTTTTCATCCAGTATGATTTCGCCGTAGCCTGCGGCCGTGATGTGACCTGAAAGCGGATTTTTTACGGAGCTTATGAAACCCTTGATTGAAGCGTGTACGGAGCTGTATTCAAAGGCAAGATCGGCATCCTTGTCGAAGCTGCAGTTCTCAAGGATAAGATCCTCGGCATAGCAGAGCGGTTGTGTTCCGCTGATGTGACAGTTAATAAGCTTAAGTCCCTTGGAGTGCCAGCCTAAATATTCACCGTTGATGATGCTGTCGCAAACGGTGACGTTTTCCGACTCCCAAAAGGCGTCCTTACAGTTTAAAACACAGTTCGAGATCATGACGTTGTGGGTTTTCTGGAAGGAATAGTTGCCGTTTATAGTGACCTTCTCAAGCTCGATATCGCTTGAGCCTAAGAATATATAGTCGGCCTCATCGGCGCGGCAATCTTTAAGCTTGATGCCGTGACAATACCAAAGAGTTTCCCCGGCATGGGGAATGCGTACGCGCTCAAGCTTAAGATCGTGCATTTCGCGGAACATTTTGGGGGCCAACACCAGAGTATCGGTCATGATCAGATGATCGGAGTACCATAAGGCGGCACGTGCGCCCTCGCGAAACAGGCAGTCCGTAACGGTAAAGCCGTGGGTATGCCAAAAAGGGTATTTGCCGTTGAATTCGCAGTTTACGGCCTCGATGTTTGAGGTTTCCTTAAGTGCCGATTCTCCTGGAAGTATGATCACATGATCAAGCTTAAGATCCTTCCTGCTGAAAAGGGGACGCTCGCCCTCAAAGCTTTCGTGAGAAATTGTTTGCATGCTCTGTACTCTAATGTATAGCTAAAGTGAATAGTTTTATTAAATATATGCTCTAATTAAAACTATATCAAGTTAACGACGTGAGTGAATTTCTCGATTTATGGCCGAGGCCTTGTCACCTTTTTTCATCACTATCATTACGGCACCGGTGCCGCCTTTCCATTCCGGAGCGGAGTGAAAGGCCAAGACCTCGGGGATCTGGCGTAGCCAATGGGCTGTAAAGCTTTTGATGAGCGCCTTTTGCTTTTGCATCTGTCCTTTGCCGTGGATGATGAGTATGCAGCGGTATTCCTTTTCTTTGGCAAAAGCTATGAAGCGCATGACTCTTTCGTAGGCCTTTTCCACGGTCAGACCGTGCAAATCTATAAAATCGGCTTCGCTGTATTCGCCGTTTTTCAGTTTGCGAATGATATAGGGTTGAATACCGGGACGCCTAAACTCCAGCACCTCCTGAGGACCTACCATGTGTACGAAGGCTGAGGATGCGCTTTCGGTGAGCTTTTCGGGTAATTTAACGGCCGCCTCCTGACGCAACTTGGCGGTATTCTTGTCCAAGAGCGGGGTGTTTTTTTCTATCTTGTCCTGCTTCATGCGTTTGACGGGCCCTGCTGCCTCTGCAAAGGTCAGATCGTCACCATGTTCATTTTCTGATTGAGCAAGCAAAGATGCAAAATCGTTGTCGTTCATACCTGATGTAAATATTTTTTGGGGAAAATAGGGATCGCCGTTGACTGTCTACTGATCTGCTGTCGTCAAACAATAAAGCAGGATACATGACAATATGGAATATTTTAGCAAAGACGACGATTCTTTAAAGAAGATGCCCGCGCTTTGTGCGCGGGCATATGCCGAAGGATTGTGATCACTTGATCCTTTCAAGCTTTGCCATATAGAAGCCGTCGGTACCGTCGGAGGGCATGATGTGTTTGGCCTCGACGAGACGGTATTCCTCAGGATGCTTGGCTAAAAACTTTTCGATTTGCTTTTCATTTTCAGAGGGCATGATGGAGCAGGTCGAGTAGACGACAAAACCGCTCGGTCTGACCATAGGAGCATAACGCTCGAGAATATCTTCCTGGGTATAGAGCAGCTCGCGCAACTTTTCACGTCCGTCACGCCACTTGGAGTCCGGCATGCGGCGTACGACGCCTGTTCCCGAGCATGGAGCATCTATAAGCACCTTATCGGCGGCATCGTAAAGACGCTTTATGATCTTGGTGGAGGTGATAAGTCGGGTTTCAATATTGAAGGCTCCGGCGCGACGGGCGCGCTTTTTCAGATCCTCAAGCTTCCATTCCTCCGTGTCCATGGCAATGATCTGTCCCTTGCCCTCCATCAGTGCCGCAAGATGCAGAGTCTTTCCGCCGGCTCCGGCACAGGCGTCGACGACGCGCTCACCTGGGGCGGGGGCTAAAAATTCGGAGATCTTTTGGGAGCCCGCATCCTGCTGCTCGAATTTGCCGTCACGGAAGGCCTGCGTGCGAAACAGAGCCGAGTTGGAGGTGACCTCAAGGGCTACCTGCGATCCGCCTACCTGACGGGTGACGGTACCCTCCTGGGACAGCTCGCGGGCCAATTCGTCGCGTGTCGTTTTTAAGGTGTTGGCGCGAATGAAACGACGAGCCGGTTCGCCCAGAGCCTTTCTCTCGTTTTCCCACCTGTCCTTAAGCTCCTTTTCACCCATTTCATTGAGCCATACGGGACAACCCTGATTCATGAGCGGATTGTTGCGTCCCTCTCCCATACGTTTTTTCATGCTGCGGCGATCGAAGCCTTCCTCTCCCTCAAGCTCGGGCAGAGGCCAATCATGATCGGCACAGAAGGAGAAAAGCAGGCGCGAGGCGTGGCGCTCAAAATCTGAGGGCCGCTTTAAGCCCGAGACAAAGGCATAATAGGACAGGCGGTTGAACATGGCGTTGATCTGACGGATCAGAAAGCCCTGCTCAACGCTCTCAAGCTTGACCTTGGAAAACCACAGCGCATAGGCGCGATCCAGCGATTTATGGTTTTCCAGCACGTCCTTAAGTATGGATAAAACCAAGCGCTGCTGGAAAGCCGAGAAGCCCTTGCGTCTTACATGCTCCTCGTGCTGCTCGGGCGATCTGAACATGCTTTCCTCACGCTTTGCCTTGTTGCGATCGTGTCTGCGATCACGCATGGGACCGTCGCTCCTGCGTCCGTAGGGTGTGTGATTGCTGCGGCGCTGGCGGCCGTCGTGTTCCGAGCCCTTACGCTCGCTTTTATAGTTTGCGCGCTTTGTATTTTCCATAAATTAAAGTTAACCCTGTTTTAAATAAGCCTGTTCTTAGTCGATCCATGTCTAAAAGGTGAGCCCTAATAACGCAGATCAGCTCTTTCCGCTATGACCGTAACCCGATTCCTTAAGCGAAAAGCCCTCGCGGTTCATCCATACGTCAAGTCCGTTACGTACGTTTCCGGAAACTATGGCGGCAGCAAGCGAGCTGCTTTTTAAACGCAGATCCTGTGTCAGCGTAAAGCATTCGTTTTCAGGATCGAGTCTCAGCTTCCCTTCATCCAATAATTTTTCACGCAGCTCCTTAACATGCTGAGGCAGAGAATCTGCTCCCTCAAGCACGGCCTGTGAGTCCTTGATCAGTACGAACGCGGGACGCTTGCGCGGTCCGTCCGGGTAGCCGCGGGCAATTACGTTTTTTATTTTAAGCACGTAAATTTCGTGTCGCCCTATGCGTGAGGTGTTTTTTACCAGATCCGCAAGCCCCATCAAAGCATTATAGGTAGCTATGGGCATTACCGCATGGGTTTTATTTCCGTGATCGTCGGTGAGAAAATATATGTTTCGTGAGCTCATGATCGTGTTCTCAATGCGCACAGAATATCAGAAAATATCAAATTTTCTTGGAAAAGGCCCTCTTTTTTAAAGTGACGACAGCCGGTGTTCAAAAAAAGTCAGCGGGTTTTTAAATAAGCAGCTGCGCGGAGAAATTCGGTTTTTGGGGGCAGCAGCGTCCGTTTTTAGTTACGGGCTCATTTTCAGTTTGCGATCTTGGGGGCTGAAAGTGCTAATATCAAATTTCCTAAAACCAAAATCAAAACGGGTATTTAAATATGAAGCTTTTACAAAAATCACATAAATTGGACAATGTCTGCTATGACATAAGAGGCCGGATCCATCAGGAGGCTCTGAGAATGGAGGAGGCCGGCGAAAGAATTCTGAAGCTCAACATTGGCAACACCGCGGTTTTTGGTTTTGACGCGCCCGAAGAAGTTGTCAAGGATGTGATCAGAAATCTTCCCAATGCGTGCGGTTATTGCGAGAGCAACGGCATTTTTTCAGCCCGTAAAGCCATTGCCCAGAAGTACCAGCAGGCGGGAATGAAGCATGTGGACGTCGACGATATTTTTATCGGCAACGGCGTGTCCGAGCTCATCACCATGACTATGAATGCATTGCTTAACAACGGGGATGAGGTGCTGGTACCCGCTCCCGACTATCCGCTTTGGACGGCCGGCGTGAATCTGGCCGGCGGTAAAGCCGTTCACTATATCTGTGATGAGCAGTCAGGATGGTATCCCGATCTTGCGGATATGGAGAAGAAGATCTCCTCACGTACCGTAGCCTTGGTACTCATCAATCCCAACAATCCTACCGGTGCCGTATATCCAACTCCTGTTCTGCAGGAGATAGTGGAGTTTGCCCGCAAGCATGATCTGGTGATCCTGGCCGATGAAATCTACGACAAGATCCTCTACGATGATGTGGCTCACCGTTCCATTGCTACCTTGGCTGATGACATCACCGTGCTTACCTATAACGGTCTGTCCAAGGTCTATCGCTCCTGCGGCTTCCGCATGGGCTGGGTGATGGTGACCGGCAATGCCAAGCGCAATAAAGGCTTCCTGGACGGCCTGAAGATGATGATGGCGATGCGTCTTTGTGCCAACGTTCCTCTGCAATATGCCATTCAAACCGCACTCGGCGGCTATCAGAGCATCAATGAGCTTATTATTCCTGGTGGCAGACTTTATCTGCAGCGTGATGCCATGTACAACCGTTTGAATGCCATCCCAGGCGTCAGCGTGGTGAAGCCTCACGGTGCTCTGTACATGTTCCCCAAGCTCGACAGCCGCTTTAATATTAAGGATGATCAGAAGTTTGCAATGGATCTGTTAAAGCAGGAAAAGCTGCTTATAGTGCAGGGTACCGGCTTTAATTGGCCCGAGCCCAACCACTTCCGTGTGGTATTCCTGCCGTCCGTGGACATCATCAATGATGCCTGCGATCGTCTCGAGCATTTCCTTAAAAATTACAGGCAGTAACATAGGCCTCGTCCGTCTTCGGCTTTGTTCTAAAGGAGCTTGAGGGCGGATTTATGATTTCAGATTAGGAAGATGGATCCGTGAAAATGGATTCATTTTTTTATGCGTTTCCGTAGGGGAAAAGCTTGGAGGTGTGTGGATCCGGCATGGTAGAAAAGCAATACTCCGCAACCTTAATGAGGTGCGGAGTATCTTGTCAAAAACTATGTGCTAAAAATCTCGGCCCATTACCTTTTCGTTGTAGATTTCCTCCAACACGTAGCGCTCGTAGCCTAAGGTCGGGGAGGCCATGCGGTGATACATTACGGCCTCGCGCTGACGCTGAGGCAGGGAAATACCGTTGGTAAAGAATACGAAAGGTACGCGTTTTCCGGATTTTGTGGTGATTACTCCTGCCAAATTAGAAATATTGGTGAGGGTTCCGGTTTTGGCGATCACGTTGTTTGCAAGCGGGGCCTCATGTACCGAGCCGCGCCATTTCAGCGTTCCGGTTTTGGCGGCCAAAGGCATATCCTCAAGTAGCTTAAGTTTATCGTCGTTGTCGATGATGTATTGCAGTACTCTTAGCAATTGGGCCGGGGTGATGAGATTGTGCGGAGACAGTCCCGAGCCGTCGACCTGATAGGATTCCTCAAGCTTAAGCCCCGCATTTTTTTGGAGTATGGAGCGCATGGCGGTAACGGCGCGGTAGTAGGTAGCAGGCTCCTTGTAATATTCGGCTCCGACGTTTTTCAATATGGCATCGGCATAGAGATTGTTTGAGCGATACAGCATGTAGCGCACGAGATCCTTTAGGGGCGCGGAGTCCAAATACCCATAATCGGCATAGCCTGATACCGTGTTGTGACTTATTACGATTGAATCGTAGCTTATACCCATTTTTTTAAGTAGCAGGGCCGTCCAATCCTCACCCCATTTGTCAGGATCGGATACTGACAGGGACAAGGGCCATGGCTTGTTATCCTTCTGAATGGGTACGCAGCCGGTGATATGGTAAGCGTTGTCCAGATAAAGATTGGCCTCAAGCTCGCAGTTTCCTCCGTATTGAGAAGCGGGAATACCCACGGCATCCGAGCTGATGGTGACGGGTGATCCTGCGGAAACGACAGCGGTTGCCAAAGCTCCTTTTCCATGAGGCTGAAGCTGGGCAAAGGCGCAGTTACGATTGATGATGGCAGCAGCGGCAGGGGCGGTGAAGCATACGGGCAGATCATCCCAGGACCAGCCCTTGGCACGACTGCGACCGCCGAAGCGACTCATATCCAAGATGACACGACCGGCTATCCTTTTGACCCCCTCCTTTTTCAGCATACCTAGCAACTTTTGATATTTGTCGGAGGTTAAGGTGGGATCTCCTGAGAAACGTATGACTATATTTCCGTTTAAGGTACCGTCGGCGCTTAAGCGTAATTTGCCGTTTTGATCAAAGGCATTGCGATTTAACAAAAGCGAGGTACGAATTTTGTAGTCATGTCCCAGATACAGATAAGCGGCCAAGGCCGTAAGGATCTTTTGCGTGGATGCCGGATGCATGTATACATCGTAATTTTGGCCGTAGATATCGTTGCCGCCAGGGAGCCTGTAGGCAATACCCATATTGGTGCCCTGTACGGGAAGCGATGATGAGGGAACGGCAAGAACTGTTGATGATGATAAAAGCAGAGATAAAAAAGCGTTTTTAAAAAAGGATTTCATACTGAAAAAAGAATGTTGCCGCATGCAGCGGATCTGATATTACTCATAACAAAATGAAAAAAGTGTTGGAATTATAACGCACAAAATATATGAGGAGTGGTTGCAAATCTTCACAGGATGTAGCTTTTCGGGTGCAGTGCGGGCTATGTGTTAAAATGCCCTCAACAGATCCGCATTCAAGGCGGATGTTATTTAGGAGCATTTATATGATCATCGAACCGAAGACTCGCGGTTTTATTTGCGTTACCACTCATCCTGCAGGATGTGAGGCCAACGTAAAGAGCCAGATAGAATTTGTAAAATCACAGCCGAAAATGGAAAACGGTCCTAAGAAGGTGCTGGTGATCGGCGCCTCCACCGGCTACGGTCTGGCTTCACGTATTTCTGCCGCCTTCGGCTCCGGAGCCGCTACCTTGGGCGTGTTCTTCGAAAAGGCCGGAACCGAGAAGCGTCCCGGAACTGCAGGCTGGTACAATACCGCCGCTTTTACCAAATTTGCCAAGGAAGCGGGGCTGTATGCCAAGAACATCAATGCCGACGCCTTCTCTAACGAGTGCCGCGAAAAAGTCATAGAGATCATTAAACAGGATTTGGGGCAGATCGATCTCCTCGTTTATTCCTTAGCTGCCCCCGTCCGCAAGATGCCGGATACCGGAGAGGTGGTACGCTCCGTATTGAAGCCCATAGGTAAGACCTATACTGCAACTGCGGTTGATACCAATAAGGATGAGATCATCGAGGCCTCCATTGATCCTGCCACCGATGAGGAAATTGCCAACACCGTAAAGGTGATGGGAGGTCAGGATTGGGAGCTTTGGATTGAAGCTCTGTCAAAGGCCGGAGTTCTCTCAGAGGGCTTTAAGACCGTAGCTTACTCCTATATCGGTGCGGAGCTTACCCATCCTATTTATTGGGGCGGAGCTTTGGGCAAGGCTAAGGAGGATCTCGATCGTGCCGCCAAAGCCAACCGTGAGCGTCTTGCCGGCGTTAAGGGCGATGCGCGCGTGACCGTGCTCAAATGCGTGGTAACCCAGGCTTCCTCGGCCATTCCTATGATGACTCTGTATACGGCCTTACTCTTTAAGGTCATGCGTGAGAAGGGAACCTATGAGTCCTTAATTGCGCATATTTACAGATTGTTTGAGGATGCTCTGTACGGTAAGAAGGCTGAGATCGATGCCGAGGGTCGTCTAAGAATGGACGGCTGGGAGCTAGATCCTGCAGTTCAGAATGAGACCAAGAGACGTTGGGGAGAGGTCACTACGGCCAATCTGCGTGAGCTTGGAGACTATGACGATTATAAGCGTCAGTTCCTTGAGCTGTTCGGCTTTGATGTCGACGGCATCGACTACAAGGCTGATCAAAATCCCGTCGTGGAGATAGCAGATCTCACCGACATGGTGGCTCCGCGCTGATTGTAATGAATTTTAGCGTCTTTCGGCGCGTAAAAAACACCCGGCTTGTCCGGGTGTTTTTGCAGGAGCCAAGTTATTTTGCAATATGGCTCTTATAGGCGGTGACGGTGTTTTCCATCAGGGTTGCCACGGTCATGGGACCTACTCCGCCCGGAACCGGAGTAATGAAGGCGGCATGCTCCGCAGCCTTATCGAAATCCACGTCTCCGCACAATTTTCCGTCGGGCAGGCGGTTGATACCTACGTCAATCACGGTGGCTCCGTCCTTGATAAGGGAACCGTCCAAAAAGCGCGGCTTACCTACGGCAACTACCACGATATCGGCAGCCTTGATAAGAGCCTTTTGCTCCTCGGGACGGCTGAAGCGATGAGTTACGGTGACGGTGCAGCCAGCAAGCAGCAGCTCAAGTGCCATGGGGCGGCCTACTATATTGGAGGCTCCGACGATCACGGCATTTAAGCCCTTGAGATCCGAGCCTAAGGTTCTGTGTAATAAGGTCATAACTCCGTGCGGAGTGCAGGCACAGATGTAGGGGATGCGTTGCACGAGACGACCCACGTTATAGGGATGGAAGCCGTCCACATCCTTGGCGGGACTTATCTCCTCAACTACCTGAGACTCATCAAGACCTTCAGGCAGGGGGAACTGCACCAAAATTCCGTCGACCTCGGGATCGGCGTTCAGCTTGGCTATCAACTGCGAAAGCTCCTCCTGAGAGGTCGATGCTGGTAAATTGTACGAGAAGGTCTTGATCCCTACGTCCTTGCAGGCATTATGCTTGTTGCGCACATATACCTGAGATGCAGGATCCTCCCCTACCAGGATCACGGCCAGTCCCGGTGCACGATTGCCAGCGGCTACGAGATCGTCTACCTCTTTTCTTAAAGAAGCGCGCAGTTCCTTGGCAATTCCCTTGCCGTCAATAAGTTGAGCAGTCATAAAAACTCCGTAACAGGTTAACCTATGATCCCTTCATACAGCATGCGGGCACTTATTATGAACAAGGCTACCGCAAATATGCGTTTTAAGGTAATGGGAGAAATACTTTTACCAAAGCGTACACCGAGCGGGGCACATAAAATAGAGATGGGAACTACGCATACGGCGGTAAGGACGTTTACAAGTCCCAAGGTTCCGATGGGGGCATCCGCAGGAGTTGCGGAAATGTTCATGAAGATCATGAGCAGGGCTCCCGGCACGCATACGAAGAGCGAGACTGCCGACGAGGTTCCTATGCAGGTATGAGCCTTGACGTTGCAGGCATTCAAGACCGGAACGGTCAAGGTTCCGCCGCCTATTCCCAGCATGGAGGAGAAGCAGGCTATGCAAAAGGCAATTACACGTTGAGGATTGCGACCGGGAAGTGAATCGAAGGCAGGCTTGGCCTTGGCGCGTAACAGCATGTTTAAGCTGTTGATGATCATAACCGAGCCGAAAAGCACGGCCAGCCAGGAACCTCCGTAGAACTTTGCTACCACGGTACCGACGGCGACGCCGCAGAGCATGGATACGGACCAGTTTTTTATGATGTCCAAATTCATATTTCCGCGCTTGTATTGTGAGCGTGCCGCAGAAATGGAAGTTGGGATCATGCACAGCAACGAGGTGCCGGTTGCAACCAAAATGGCAGTATCGGCAGGAACGTGAAAGAAATAGGAAAAAATAAAGAAGAAACAGGGGACGAATACCACGCCTCCGCCGATACCCAGGAGTCCTGCCAGAAAACCGGCAAAAACACCGCAAAGTACCAGAACGCCGATGGAAATAAGCAACTCGTTTAGAGAAAGACCGAAAAACACTTTTAAATACCCCCGAAAAGGAACGTGCGTATTCTATCAAAAGCGCACAGGAGTGAGCTAAAAGGATGATTATTGGTTACAAAGAGGGCATGGTATGAAAAAAAAGATGAAAATAAGGCTTGACGAAACAAATGAATTTGATAATATGTGCTCCGTTAATTCACTCGGTGATTAGCGCAGTCCGGTAGCGCATCTCGTTCGGGACGAGGGGGTCGTAGGTTCAAATCCTATATCACCGACCACTTGAGCGTCCTTAGCTCAGTTGGATAGAGCAACAGCCTTCTAAGCTGTGGGTCAAAGGTTCGATTCCTTTAGGACGCGCCATCCAGCCTCCGGACAGGATATAAAGAGTGGATTAAAATTTCTACCGTGGTGGCTATAGCTCAGTTGGTAGAGTCCTGGATTGTGATTCCAGTTGTCGTGGGTTCGAGCCCCACTAGCCACCCCATCCTTTTCTAAACATCTATTTGAATGCGGAAGTGGCGAAATTGGTAGACGCACCAGATTTAGGTTCTGGCGCCTTCGGTGTAAGGGTTCGAGTCCCTTCTTCCGCACCATTCAAGTATTAAATCTAGTCTTTTCTGATTTAATCTCAAATAGACTTATTTAGCTCTGTAAACCGCATTTTTAAGCCGTTTTTATGACGGATAAAACACAAAAATACATCCCAAATAATTCCGAAGTGGCTTTTTACTACATTTGTATTTTGTAGTAATCACCCCAAAAAATTTTTTTACGTATGCGGTAGGTCTCGAAAAATGCCACCCTCTTCGATATGAGAGGTCCAAATTGCATGTGATGTGAAACGATCATTTATAATGAAATTAAGAGGGCCTCTATCGCATATAAGGAAACGTAGTTCTGTGGGCCGATTTTTTTTTTACTCTTTTTAGTGGAACTTTGATAAAAGACAGAAAACTTTTTCCTAATTTTTTCAGAAGGATAAAGTTTCTCCGTCTTCTGGGATCAGCAAATTAACAGCATCGTTATTTTTCTTAAATTCCACTAAATCTTTTCTTGTAACCGTCAAATGGCTTACGGTATCCATGTGACTTGCAATGATTGCCGATTTTTTGGCAAACGATAGAACCTCTTTTAAATCATCTATATTCATGATTAAACGTTCCCCGTTCAGCACCGTTGCCGCACAGGCATTTACAACAATTATCTCCGGAGAGTGTCGACTTAAAGCCTGTTTTACCTCGTCACACCAGATTGTATCACCTGCAATGTACAGCGTTTTCTCGTTATCTGCTTTCAATACAATTCCCATCGCGTCATAGGGCATTCCTATTGATTCACACAGCGGTTTTAAAATTTCACGTTTTCCATGTTGAGTTTTTGTTTTACATAAGACGATGTTATGAAATTCTGTGTTGTGCTCTGCCAACACCTCAACATTATGGAAGCCCTTGTTGGTAATAAATTCTTTGTCTGTATCTGACTGGACAAAAATAGGAACATTTTTATTCAACGATTCTTCTGCGTATTGATCCCAATGATCAGGATGAAGATGAGTAATTATGACCGCATCCACTTTTACTATTTCTTCGACGGCAAGGGGCAAATCTACTCTGGGCTGTCGAATTTCAGAATTAACGGCAGAATCGAATCCAGGCATATAGTTCTTCGGACCAAGCCAAGGGTCAATTAAAAATTTCGTACCGTTGTATTCAATAATCAGCGTGGCATTTCTTATTTGTGTAATTTTCATAAAGCTCTCCTTGTTATGAATTTTTATACTAAATTAAATGTAACTTTTCGCAAGAATGTACAAATTAGTTTAATATATACTTATTCGTAACATAGTTACTAAATGGTAACTAAAGGAAGGATCAAATGGGTAAAAAAAGACAAAGCGAATATGTATGTCCTTTGGAAGTAACTATGGAAATAATCGGCGGCAAGTACAAGGGAGTTATAGTCGGTCACCTAATCGATAAAACTTTGAGATATAGCGAGTTGAAAAAAAAGATTTCTAATGCAACCGCGAAAATGCTTATTCAACAGTTAAAAGAGCTTGAGGCCGACGGGATCATAAAAAGAAAACTTTATCCTGTGGTTCCTCCTAAGACAGAGTATTCTTTGACTGAGCGCGGCAGGAGGTTAATACCTGCTATTATTGAATTAAACAATTGGGGGCTTTCATATTTAAAGGAAATGGACATCCCTTGTTCCTATGAGGACAATAAGTAAATTTCTTAAAAAAGCAGACAAACGGAGCTTATAAAATATCTTTTGGTGACAAGGCGAGCTTCCTGTCCCCTAAAACAATTAAGCTTTCCTTGCTCATTTATTTTGCTTGCGAATGTTGAGTCACATAATTACTCGGTAAGACGGTACGCAATCGTACACAGTGTTACTACGGGGTTGAATACATCATTCATATTTCATCAAAAAATAATCTTTAGGCGAATGTCACAAAAAGGTGCATTGTCGTTTTAAGTTTTAAGATCAGAGATTGAATGTTATAAATCTAAGCATTTATTAAGATAAGAAACTGTACTGATATTTTTTGACTATGGTTACCGATAATATTGCACAGCAGGAAAAAGAAGCAACTCCCTCAAGATTGAGAAGCTATACTGGACGTACGGCGCTAATAGTGACTATTTTGCTCGTGGTGTGGTCTGTTTTTCAGGTTTATTTCACTACCTTCGGCGCCATCAGCGCGATAAATTTAAGAGCATCCCATTGTCTCTTCCTGTTACTGTTCACTTTTTTATTGTTTCCGGCCTATAAAACTCAGAATAAAAAACGGACTCTGCCGCCGGCACTTGATCTCTTGTTGATCACTCTAAATTGGGATAACAGAGTACGTATGTAGTATTTCATACTCTGTTTTTTTACCTACCCCCAAGTTGGGATATCCACA
>PPYF01621495.1_pt1 | contig 14515 bp, 10 predicted proteins | sample 1559871 | NCBI WGS metagenome assembly PPYF01 (sample SAMN08240021, study PRJNA423297) | Human gut metagenome, whole genome shotgun sequencing project. | reverse complement strand
GGCTTATTACAAGACAAATTAGCTAAATATGACGAGCCACAAAAGTACATGGCTGAAGGCATATACCCTTATTTCCGCGAAATAGAAGGCAAACAAGGTACCGAAGTTCTTATGGGTGGCCATCGCGTACTCATGTTTGGTTCTAATGCTTATACAGGTCTGACGGGCGACGACCGCGTCATAGAGGCTGGCGTGGCTGCTATGCGTAAATATGGTTCCGGTTGTGCCGGTTCACGATTCCTCAACGGAACATTGGACATACACGTTCAACTTGAAAAAGAATTGGCAGCTTTTGTAGGTAAAGAAGAAGCTCTCTGTTTCGCAACAGGCTTTACAGTCAACTCCGGTGTCATTCCTTGTTTGACAGGACGGGGCGACTATATCATTTGCGACGACCGAGACCACGCTTCCATTGTAGATGGCAAACGTTTGTCTTTCTCTCAAAACCTGAAGTACAAGCACAATGATATGGCAGACCTGGAGAAGCAATTACAAAAATGCAATCCGGATGCTATCAAATTAATCATCGTAGACGGAGTCTTTTCAATGGAAGGAGATTTAGCCAACCTTCCCGAAATTGTGCGACTGAAACATAAATATAACGCTTCCATTATGGTAGACGAGGCTCACGGCCTTGGTGTTTTTGGCAAGCAGGGTAGAGGAGTATGCGACTATTTCGGCTTGACGGATGAGGTAGACTTGATAATGGGAACATTCAGTAAGTCTTTGGCTTCAATCGGAGGTTTTATCGCAGCAGACAAAAGCATCATCAATTGGCTGAAGCATAATGCGCGTACCTATATATTCAGTGCGTCAGCCACACCGGCCGCTACGGCTTCAGCGTTAGAAGCCCTGCATATTCTTCAGCAAGAACCGGAGCGCTTGGAAAATTTATGGAACGTAACGAATTATGCTTTAAAACGTTTTCGTGAATCAGGATTTGAGATAGGTGCCACAGAATCTCCAATCATTCCACTTTACGTCCGTGATACGGAAAAAACATTCATGGTTACGAAATTGGCTTTTGACGAAGGAGTTTTCATTAATCCTGTGATTCCGCCTGCATGTGCGCCTCAGGATACCTTAGTACGTTTCGCCCTGATGGCTAACCATACACACGAACAAGTGGATGAAGCGATTCAGAAACTTACAAAAGTATTCAAGCAGTTAGAGCTACTCTAAACAGCAAAATAAAACACGAAATAAAGAAAAGGAAAGAAAGCCGAAGAGGATTTTGGCTTTCTTTCTTTTTTTTGAAAGAAACTTTCGAAGTAGAATGAATAATTAAAAAGCTTCTTTATTATTAAACATAATGCCGATTAGATATTAAATCTCAAGATTCAAGCAACCACAAAGCCTGTATTTGAAAAAATAGTCTTACCTTTGCAAAAAACAGAAGAAAAGATGAGAAATAAGTCCGGTGCACAATATGCAGCATCAAAATACATAGAGTTTACAGTCAATAAACCCATGTCATTATTAGATTTCATTATGGAATCGATGAAAGGAATCAGTAGGAATAAAGCCAAAGATATTCTGACGGGACATGGCATCACGGTAGACAGAAAATCTGTCTCCCAATATAATTATGAATTACGACCCGGTATGGTTGTACGGGTAAGCAAACATAAGCGTAACAATGAGCTGAAAAACAAATACGTTAAGATTGTATATGAAGACAAAGACCTGATTGTGATTGAAAAAAGTGCCGGTATTCTCTCTATGCCCGCTGTTGCACAACAATTTTCAATCAAAACCGTATTGGATGAATATTTTACCCGACGGCATTTCAAATGCACTGCCCACGTAGTCCACCGTTTGGACCGCGACACATCCGGTTTGATGATGTACGCGAAAAATATAGAGGTACAACGGATTTTGGAAGAACACTGGCAGGAAATCGTGACAGACCGTAGATACGTGGCTGTTGTCAGTGGGAAGATGGAAAAAGAAGGCGGAACCATATCTTCTTGGCTGAAAGACAATAAAGCGTATGTAACGTACTCCAGTCCGACAGACAACGGAGGAAAATATGCCGTCACACATTTTCATACGTTAGACGCGAGAGAGCGTTATTCGTTGGTTGAATTGAAATTGGAAACCGGCCGGAAAAACCAAATCCGTGTACACATGCAAGATATCGGCCATCCGGTAGTCGGTGATTCAAAATACGGCAATGGAAGCGATCCGATAGGACGGTTGGGGTTACATGCCTATCGACTGAATTTTTACCATCCCATCACGGGGGAGCCGATGGAGTTCGAGACCCCCTTCCCTACTTTATTCACTAAATTATTTCCGGTAAGCAGACCACTTCACTCTATGACAGAAGCACCTTCTGAATAATTCCATTTCCGTCATTATGAGATGGATATTATAAAAATGTGCGAGGGATTATTTCCTTCGCACATTTTTATATCTATAATATTTCTCTATATTCTTCTTTTGCTCAATCTTTTAAATCGAGTGCCAAATTCAGTTCATCCAACTGCTTTTGGTCTATATAAGAAGGCGCATCCAGCATTACGTCACGCCCACTGTTATTCTTCGGGAAAGCGATACAATCGCGAATACTGTCAAGTCCGGCAAACAAACTTACCCAGCGGTCAAGCCCGTACGCCAAACCACCGTGGGGAGGCGCACCGTATTTGAAAGCATCCATCAGGAAACCAAACTGCTCCTGTGCACGTTCTTCCGTGAAGCCCAATATCTTGAACATCTTGTCCTGAAGCTCCGGATCGTGGATACGGATGGATCCCCCTCCTACTTCTACTCCATTGCAAACCATATCGTAAGCATCCGCACGCACTGCCGCCGGATTGGAGTCCAACAATGGGATGTCCTCATCCTTGGGATGCGTGAACGGATGGTGCATCGCCATCAAACGCCCTTCCTCTTCGCTCCATTCGAACATCGGGAAATCCACCACCCACAACAAAGAGAATTTGTTCTTGTCGCGCAATCCCAAACGGGTCCCCATCTCCAAACGCAATTCACACAACTGTTTACGCGTCTTCATGGCATCCTCGCCACTCATTATCAGTATCAAATCGCCCGGCACGGCCTTCATCGTCTCCTTCAAGCGCAACAATACTTCTTGCGTATAGAACTTATCCACACTGGATTTTACGCTACCGTCTTCCTGCACACGGGCATATACCAATCCTTTCGCCCCGATTTGACTGCGTTTCACGAAGTCCGTCAGTTGGTCCAACTGTTTACGGGTATATGAAGCACATCCCGGCGCACAAATACCTCCGATGTAGGACGCATCATTGAACACGGAAAACTCTCCCGTACCTTTCAACACGTCCATCAATTCCACGAACTCCATACCGAAACGCGTGTCCGGCTTGTCGCTACCGTAAAGCCGCATGGCTTCGCTCCAAGGCATGCGGGGGAACGGTTCGGTGAGTTCAATGCCCCGTATCGTACGGAACAGGTGTTTGGCCATCCCTTCAAAAAGAGCTATCACGTCCTCCTGCTCCACAAAACTCATCTCACAGTCTATCTGTGTAAATTCGGGTTGGCGGTCGGCACGCAGGTCTTCATCACGGAAACACTTCACAATCTGGAAGTAACGGTCCATACCGGCTACCATCAAAAGTTGTTTCAGAGTCTGCGGACTTTGCGGCAACGCATAAAACTGTCCCGGATTCATGCGGGAAGGCACCACAAAGTCACGGGCACCTTCAGGAGTAGACCCGATCAGCATCGGTGTTTCTATTTCCAAAAAACCTTTGCTGTCCAGGTAACGGCGAACCTCCATCGTCATCTGATGACGGAGTTCCAGATTTTTCCGCACGCAAGCACGGCGCAAATCCAAATAGCGGTATTTCATACGGATATCATCCCCTCCGTCCGTATTGTCTTCGATCGTGAAAGGAGGAGTGGCGGAAGCATTGAGCACAGTCAGTTCCGACACGATGATTTCAATCTCCCCTGTCGGCAAATTCTTATTCTTACTCTCACGCTCGTTCACTTCGCCCTTTATCTGAATCACATCTTCACGCCCCAACTTATTAGCCCGGGCACAAAGCGCGTCATTCACTTCTTCATTAAAAACTAATTGTGTAATGCCATACCGGTCACGCAAGTCGACGAAAGTCATGCCTCCCATCTTGCGCACACGCTGCACCCACCCGGCCAGCGTCACGGTCTTTCCGGCATCCGCAAGTCTCAGCTCACCACAAGTATTTGTCCTGAACATATCTGTTTGCTTATATTTAAGATTCAATGTGCAAAGTTATCCTTTTTTTATGAGGAATTCAACGTTAGATAAAAGTTTTCGTTCTTATTTTATCCTTTTTCTTCAAAAACTTGTATATAAGAAATAAGTGTCGTATTTTTGAACCCGCAAAATATGAGAAACCATATCATTAATAACTGATTTCTATGATGAATTTAAACAGAAGTATCAGCCACGCGCTTAAAGCATCCTTGCTCACGGCCGGATTGTTCCTTTTCACTCCGACGGAAGCCGCGGCCAAAACCGAAACTTTCGGAGTAGGAAACAAAACATTCCTCCTTAACGGCAAGCCTTTCATCATCAAGGCCGCCGAAGTGCATTATCCCCGCATCCCGCGTCCCTATTGGGAGCAGCGCATCAAGATGTGCAAAGCTTTGGGAATGAACACGCTTTGCCTGTACGTCTTTTGGAACATACACGAACAGGAAGAAGGCAAGTTCGACTTCACGGGCAATAACGACGTAGCGGAATTTATCCGATTGGCACAAGAAAACGGCCTCTATGTCATCGTGCGCCCCGGCCCTTACGTATGCGCCGAATGGGAAATGGGCGGTTTGCCTTGGTGGTTGTTGAAGAAGAAAGACATCCGTCTGAGAGAACAAGACCCGTACTTCATGGAACGTTACCGTATCTTCGCCCAGAAACTGGGAGAGCAGATCGGAGACCTGACCATTGAAAAAGGCGGACCGATTATCATGGTGCAAGTGGAAAACGAATACGGATCGTACGGCGAGGACAAACCGTATGTTTCGGCCATTCGCGACATCATCCGCGATTCCGGTTTCGACAAAGTGACTTTGTTCCAGTGTGACTGGAGTTCCAATTTTACCAAAAACGGACTGGACGATTTGGTATGGACCATGAACTTCGGTACCGGCGCCAATATCGAAAACGAATTCAAGAAGTTGGGCGAGTTGCGTCCCGAATCTCCCCAAATGTGTTCCGAGTTCTGGAGCGGATGGTTCGACAAATGGGGCGGGCGTCATGAAACGCGCGGCAGCAAGGAAATGGTCGGCGGACTGAAGGAAATGTTGGACAAAGGCATTTCTTTCTCGCTCTACATGACGCACGGAGGTACCAGTTGGGGACACTGGGCCGGTGCCAACAGTCCCGGATTCTCGCCCGACGTGACTTCGTACGATTACGATGCTCCTATCAACGAGGCCGGACAAGTCACTCCTAAATACATGGAATTGCGCGAGATGCTGGCCGGGTATAGCGACAAAAAGTTACCCTCCATCCCCAAAGATTTCCCTGTAATCAATGTTCCCAAAATACAGTTTACGGAAGTGGCTCCCTTGTTTGAGAACCTCCCCGCCCCTCATGCGTCGATGGACATTCAGACGATGGAAGCGCTCAACCAAGGATGGGGTTCCATTCTTTACCGTACCAAAACCCCGGCAGTGCCTACCCAAAGTGTGCTGACCATAACGGATGCGCACGACTTCGCGCAAGTCTTTATCAACGGGAAACTGATCGGTTCCATCGACCGTCGCAACCACGAAAAGACCATGTTGTTGCCGGCCATGAAGGAAGGAGACCAATTGGATATCCTTGTGGAAGCCATGGGACGAATCAACTTCGGCCGTGCCATCAAGGACTTCAAGGGCATCACGGAGAAAGTGGAATTGAGCTACACCATGAATACTGGCAGCCAGGTGACCGTCAACTTGAAGAACTGGCAGATTTACACCCTCAGCGACAGCTATCAGGTGCAGAAGGACATGAAATATGTTCCGCTGAAAGACCAGAAAGTACCGGGATGCTACCGTGCGACTTTCAACCTGAAAAAGACCGGCGACACGTTCCTGAATTTGGAAACATGGGGCAAAGGACAAGTGTACGTAAACGGACACGCCATCGGACGCTTCTGGAAAATCGGTCCGCAACAGACACTATACATGCCCGGATGCTGGTTGAAGAAAGGCGAGAACGAGATTATCGTACAAGACATTGTAGGTCCGCAGGAAACCGTGGTCGAAGGTCTGTCCAAACCTATCATCGACAAACTGAACGTCGATGCGCCGAATACGCACCGCAAGGAAGGACAAACTCTGAATTTGGCCGGCGAAACGCCTTGCAAGACCGGTGAGTTTGCCGCAGGCAACGGTTGGCAGGAAGTCCGGTTCGACCAACCCGTAACGGGACGTTACGTGTGCATCGAAGCCTTGAATTCCCATAACAACCGCGAATATGCTTGTATCGCGGAATGGTACATGCTCGATGACAAAGGTCAGCGCATCAGCCGCGAGCCATGGACAGTGGCATACGCCGATGACGAGGACATCTCTTCGGGCAACAAAACAGCCGATAAGATTTTCGACCTTCAGGAGTCTACGTATTGGAGCACCAATAAAGACGTGAAGTTCCCCCATTACATCGTATTGGATTTGGGCGCAGAGCAGACATTAGGCGGTTTCCAATATCTTCCCCGCGTGGAACAGGGAGCACCCGAAAGTATCAAAGGTTACAAAATCTATGTAAAGAGCCAGCCTTTCAAATTCTAAACCGTTAGTCTGGCATTTATCAGAAAATGGCATGCTTCTTTTGAGAGGCATGCCACTTTTTTTGTATTTAGTTTGGATATGTCGTCTAAAAGACGTACCTTTGCATCGCTTTTGAGAAATCACATTCTCTCAAGTCTCGGGGTGTAGCGCAGTCCGGTTAGCGCACCTGCTTTGGGAGCAGGGGGTCGTGGGTTCGAATCCCGCTACCCCGACCATCAGAAAAGGCACTGTAAAACAAGCTTTCAGCGAGTTGACAGTGCCTTTATTTTTATTCAGCCAACAAATGACCGTCATGAATAAGTCATACCACAAAGAGATACTGCACATCGCTCTCCCGTCCATCCTTTCCAATATCACCGTTCCCCTGCTCGGGCTAATAGACCTGACCATTGCGGGACATCTCGGTGCCGCTTCGTATATCGGTGCCATAGCCATCGGCGGTACGATATTCAATATGATCTATTGGATTTTTGCATTCCTGCGGATGGGAACCAGCGGGATGACTTCACAAGCCTACGGTGCCGACAATAAACAAGAAATCCAACTGTTGCTTTATCGTTCCTTGGCTACTTCCACGGGCATAGCCATCCTCATACTCCTCCTGCAAGGCCCGTTACTTCATCTGGCCCTGTCTGTCATGTCGCCCACGGAAGCTGTGGCGGATTTTGCTTCGGTATACTTTAGAATCTGCGTATGGGGCGCCCCTGCCGTGCTCGGGCTTTACAGCCTGACCGGATGGTTCATCGGATTGCAAAATGCAAAATACCCGCTCTACGTGGCCATCGTCCAAAACCTCGTCAACATAGCGGCCAGCCTGTCCTTCGTCTTCGTATGGCACATGGACGTGGCCGGAGTGGCTTTGGGAACAGTCATCGCCCAATATTGCGGACTGACGCTTTCCCTATATTATTGCCACCGTATGCACCGTAGGCTCGGCCTTCCTTATACATTCGTCCCCTCTTCCGTATTCCAGAAAAACGCCATTCGCCGTTTCTTCAGCGTCAACCGCGACATTTTCCTGCGCACCCTTTGCCTCGTGTGCGTCACTCTCTATTTCACCTCCGCCGGTTCCCGTCAAGGGGAATATATCTTAGCGGCCAATGCCTTGCTGATGCAATACTTCACCCTCTATTCTTATTTCATGGACGGTTTCGCCTTTGCCGGAGAAGCCCTCTCGGGCAAATGTGCCGGTGCGGGAGATTATCAGGCCCTGAAAAAAGTCATCCGTAACCTGTTTCTTTGGGGAAGCGGCGTGGCACTGACCTTCACCTTATTCTATATGGCCGGCGGAAAGGCTCTCATGAACCTGCTCACCAACGAGGCCTCTGTCGTCGCCACAACTTCCGACTACCTGCCTTGGGCTGTCCTCATCCCCTTTGCAGGTCTCTCGGCATTCATTTGGGACGGTGTTTTCATCGGACTCACGGCCACACGCTATATGCTCCTGTCCATGTTGGGCGCCACCCTGACTTTTTTCAGCGTCTATCTCAGCCTCTTCCCTATATGGCAAAACCACGCACTCTGGCTGGCTTTTCTCCTCTATTTATTCGTGCGAGGCCTCATGCAACACTTGCTATATAGAAATAAAATCTTAACTTTGCATCCTACAAACTAAATACACGCAAACGCAATGAACTACGTAGGCATACTTATCGGCTTAGCCACCTTCCTGATTATCGGCCTGTTCCATCCTTTAGTCATCAAGGGCGAATACTATTTCGGAACCCGATGCTGGTGGGCTTTCCTCGTGACGGGAATCCTATGTGCCGGTTTGTCCCTTTATGTGGAAAACGTGTACTTGAGTATTATTTTCGGTGTCATATCGTTCTCTTCCTTTTGGGGGATACTCGAAGTGTTCGACCAACGCAAACGGGTACTGAAAGGCTGGTTCCCGAAAAATCCCAAACGACTGAAAGACTACGAATAAACCGTCCGTCGTTTCTTTATCATTCCCATTCTCTCTCCTTCCCTCGCGTCAAAGATTTTTCCTGCTGAGAAAAAAGCCTCTCCATCTTTCTATATTCCTCTTTTTCAAGCTCTTGAATACAGCGTAAAAATATGCGCCAAATGAAAAATCATTCGCCTGAGATTGATTTTTCATTCTCCTGCAAACGATTTTCCGTTTGCCGCAAGATGATAAATCGCTTTCATGCAAGCCTTTTTTGTCAAACTTACCGATATATCCGAAAGAACAGCCACACGCTATATCCTCCCATGTCATACTCAAACGACAGGCGGGGCATTCAACACAAATCCCGTGAAGCCAGATATTCAACTTCACGGGATTTTCCTGCCGGATATGCTACGACATCCGGACTAATACACCATACGAGATAATTACTTGTCGCCGAAGTAACGGTTGTACAGACCGGCGAAACCACGGCCGTGACGAGCTTCATCCTTCGCCATTTCATGCACAGTGTCGTGAATGGCGTCCAAATCCTGCTGCTTGGCCATCTTGGCCAAATCCATCTTGCCGGAGCAAGCACCGCTTTCAGCCTCCATACGCTTTTTCAGGTTCGTCTTCGTGTCCCAAACCATGTCGCCCAACAATTCGCAGAAACGAGAAGCATGGTCGGCCTCTTCAAAAGCATAACGCTTGAAAGCTTCCGCAATTTCAGGATAGCCTTCGCGGTCAGCCTGACGGCTCATGGCCAAGTACATACCCACTTCTGTGCATTCGCCTTCAAAGTTAGCCTGCAAACCTTTCTTGATTTCAGGGTCAACGTCCTTGGCAATGCCGATGACATGTTCGGTCACGAAAGTCAATTCCGTATCTACCAATTCCTTGAACTTTGAAGCCGGAGCCTTGCACTGCGGGCACTGTGCCGGAGCTTCTTCGCCTTCATGAATGTAACCACATACCGTACATACAAATTTCTTCTTCATTTTCTTTCGTTTTTAATTTAAATTACACATTCGTTTATACTTTATTTCTCTGCCCGTACCTTTCAGGCTCACGCCTCCATCGCACAGGCTTTGCATACACCTTTATAATAGACATGCGCTTCATCCACCTTAAAGTCCGAACCCTTAGGCAAGAAATCTTTCAAACTTTCCGGAAGAGCCACATCGAATAATTTTCCGCATCGTTTACACATAAAATGTGCATGGGGAACGACCACCCCGTCAAAACAAACTTTCTTCTCATCAATGGTCAACATCAAGGCAGCTCCATGCTCGGAAAAAAGCCGTAAGGTGTTGTACACGGTTGTCTTAGACAACGTAGGTATCACTTTACACAAAGCCACATACACCTCATCCACTGTGGGGTGCGTATGATTTTTAAGCAAATAATCCATAATTGCTATGCGCTGTACGGAAGGGTGAATCCCGTAATTCTGCAATGTATCCAAAGCCTCTTTGTTGACCATGTCCAATATAAATTTGTAATGTTTACAATGCAAATTTAGTGTAAGTTCCGTTCTCGTGCAAGCCTTTCCGCGTTTTTTTTGATAAATAACAGCTTTTTTTGCTTTTATTGATACCTTTATATTATCTTTGCCCCACAAATATCAAACATAGCAACATGAATTACGGATTTGTCAGAATTGCCACGGCCATCCCCGGCGTAAAAGTAGGAGATTGCAAATACAACGCGCAACAAATTGAAAGTTTGATTATTCAGGCGGAAGGTAAAGGCGTAGAAATCATTTGTTTTCCGGAACTTAGCATCACGGCTTACACTTGCGGCGATTTATTTGCCCAACAACTGCTGCTTGACGAGGCGGAAATGTGCCTTATCAGCATCCTCGACTTCACCCGCTCATTAGACATCATCTCTATCATAGGACTGCCTGTCGCTTACCACGGTACGCTGCTGAATTGTGCGGCAGTGATACAAAAAGGGAAGATTTTAGGGCTTATCCCCAAAACTTATCTGCCCAACTATAAGGAATTCTATGAACAACGTTGGTTCACATCCGGCGATGTGCACGGAAACAGCAATGTATTGATTTGCGGACAAATGGTGCCGCTGAGCCGCCACTTGGTCTTCAATACTCCCTCTTGCTGTTTCGGAGTGGAAATCTGCGAAGACGTATGGGCTCCCATTCCCCCCAGTTCCGAATTGGTACTCCAGGGAGCTGAAATCATTTTCAACCTCAGTGCAGACAACGAAGGCGTAGGCAAACAGGACTATCTCAAAGCCTTGTTGGCACAACAAAGTGCAAGATGCCTCGCCGGTTATGTATTCTCGGGGGCAGGATTCGGCGAAAGCACACAGGATGTTGTTTATGCCGGTAAGGCACTTATCTACGAAAATGGAGTGCTGTTGGCGGAAAACGAACGTTTCTCTTTTAAAGAACAACTGGTTTACAGCGAAATAGACGTAGAATGCCTGCGTGCGGAAAGGCGTGTGAACACCACATTCAGCGCTTCTGTAGCCCGGTTGAAATCGCACGACGTCATACAGATAGACACCGAACTGTTTGCTTCCAAAAACATTGAATTAAGCCGTAAAGTCAATCCGATGCCTTTTGTTCCGGCAGGAAAGGCACTGAACGAACGGTGCGAGGAAATCTTTGCCATACAGATAGCAGGGCTGGCCAAAAGATTGGTACATACACAAACCCAGACCGTAGTCATCGGGATTTCCGGCGGACTGGATTCCACCCTTGCTTTATTGGTCTGCACCAAAACGTTCGACAAATTGGGACTCTCGCGCAAAGGCATTGTCGGTGTGACCATGCCCGGCTTCGGAACCACCAACCGTACTTACACCAATGCCGTCAACCTTATGAAAAGCCTGGGGGTAACCCTGCGAGAAATCAGCATCAAAAAGGCCTGCATACAACATTTCGAGGACTTGAATTTCGACATGGCCAACCATAATGTGACGTATGAAAACGCACAGGCACGCGAACGTACGCAAATTCTGATGGATGTGGCTAACCAGATGAATGGCATGGTAGTGGGAACCGGCGACTTGTCGGAGCTGGCTTTGGGATGGGCCACGTACAACGGCGACCACATGAGCATGTATGGCGTCAACTCCTCTATCCCCAAGACGTTGGTGAAACATTTGGTCAAGTGGGTGGCCGACAGCGTCATCGACGAATCCTCCCAAGCCACCTTGTTGGATATCGTGGACACACCGATCAGCCCCGAACTGATACCGGCAGACGAAGATGGCAACATCAGCCAGAAAACAGAAGACTTGGTCGGTCCTTACGAACTGCATGACTTTTTCCTGTATTATACCTTGCGTTTCGGCTTCCGCCCGTCCAAGATATTCTATCTGGCCCAATATGCTTTCGCCGGAAAGTACACTGACGAAACGATAAAGAAATGGTTGACAACGTTTTTCCGTCGTTTCTTCTCGCAACAGTTTAAGCGTTCCTGCCTGCCCGACGGTCCTAAGGTGGGAAGCTGTAGCCTGAGTCCCCGTGGAGATTGGCGAATGCCCAGCGACGCGTCGGCTACGGCATGGGTGGATGAATGCAATAATCTGTAAGCCTGCCCCCATATCAAAAAAAGAAACGGTGTATTCCCCCTCTTCTGGCGGAACACACCGTTTCTTTTTATTCCATCTGACACTTCCCTCTTCTACTCTCCGTCGTCTTCAAACCTCAATGTCTCCACTTTCTCCAGTCTCGATTTAAGGCGTGGCATACTCCCTTTCCGGATGCGCAGCGTCATGCTGCAATCGTGTTCATACCCTTGACGGACAATAGACGGCTCTTCCTCCTTGACAATGCGCATGACGGAGTTCATGAAAGGATACTCAAAGAAAAACGTGATTTCCTCGTCCACCGTTTTTTCTATAATCCGGGCCGCCTGTATAGCCTCGATAGCCGCCGCCTTATAGGCTTGTATCAGACCGCTCGTCCCTAACTTGATTCCACCGAAATAACGGATGACGACAATCAAAACATCCGTCAGTCCGTAAGAATTAATCTGTCCCAGAATCGGCTTGCCCGCTGTGCCGGAAGGCTCTCCGTTATCATTGGCACGGAAATCCTTCCGTTCGTGTCCCAGCATATAGGCATAGCAACAATGGCGCGCATCGTAATACTTCTTTTGATAGAACTCCACTTGCTCTTTCACTTCGTCTACCGTATGCACAGGATGAATGAAAGCCAGGAACTTACTCCGCTTCTCGCTATATTCTCCTTCCGCCGGTGCCGCTATCGTCTTATATACGTCATTTCCTTCCATATCCTTCCTATTCAAAAAACTCCGGCCGCCGGGTTCCACCGGCAACCGGAGTTGCAAAGATAATTATTTTTTCCTTATGAAAGTTTATGAATCACCAGTCCGCTGCGTAATTTCGGCTCGAACCAAGTAGCTTTTGGGGGCATGATTCTCCCGCAATCCGCTATATCCATGATTTGCTGCATAGACACCGGATACAATGCCAACGCCATTTTCATCTCGCCGCTGTCGCAACGTCTTTTCAGTTCATCCAAACCACGCAGTCCTCCTACGAAGTCAATCCGCTTATCCCGACGTAAATCCTTAATGCCCAAAAGCTCATCCAAGATAAGCCGACTACTGACAGTCACGTCGAGCACGTCTATCGGGTCGTTTTCATCAAAACGTCCCGGAAGTACACGCAACCTGTACCATTTTTCATCCAGATAAAGCGAAAACTCATGCGGCTGCGCAGGTTTGTACACCGAACCGCCCATGCAAGTCACTTCGAAATCCTTCTCCAAAGCCTGCAAGAACTCATCTGAGGTATAGCATCCCAGGTCTTTCACCACGCGGTTGTAATCCAAGATAGTCAGTTCGCTTGCCGGAAAGCACACGGCCATAAAAAAATTGAATTCCGCCTCGGGGTGCGTCCCTCCATGGGCTAAAGCTTTCTCTTGTCCCACCAAAGCTGCCGCAGCCGTGCGATGATGGCCGTCTGCTATGTACAATGCGGGAATGGCTGCAAATTCTTTCGTAATCGCATCAATATCCGCTTCATTGTCCACAAGCCAGAACCGATGGCGGAAACCGTCGATCGGAGCCACGAAATCATATTCCGGCTCACGCCTTGCATATCGGCCTATCAAAGAAGCCAACGCAACATTATCGGGATAAGCCAGAAAAACCGGTTCTATATTCGCATCCGTAATACGGATATGCTTCATACGGTCTTCTTCCTTTTCGTGCCGCGTCAGTTCGTGCTTTTTGATTATCCCGTCCATATAGTCCTTGACCGAAGCTCCCAACACGATGCCGTGCTGTGTCCGCCCGTTCATGGTCTGTGCGTAAATATAATACATGGGCTTAGCGTCTTCCACCAACCAGCCGTTACGCTGAAATTTGGCAAAATTCTCTGCCCCCTTTTCATACACACATGAAGCGTATTCATCCGTTCCCTCCGGAAAATCTATCTCCGGACGGATCACATGATAGAGCGACATCTCGTTGTCGCCTGCCTCTATACGGGCTTCTTCCGAACTGAGCACGTCGTACGGACGACACTCTACCCGTTCCACCAAATCCTTAGGCGGACGAAGCCCCTTAAACGGTTTAACCCAAGCCATAGCCCCTACGATTATTTATTTACCTGATATTTCGTACATCCGTCCTTGAAGAATGCGGCAATCTGATGCGCCGCAGCCACTCCGGCATTGATATTGGCCTCGGCTGTTTGTGCACCCATCTTCTTAGGTGTAGAGAAATAACGGCCTTCCAACATACGGAAATCCGCATCCGCTTCCGGCATGATGTCCGTGACATACTTCAGGTCTGTACGCTCCTGCATCAATTTCAGCAATTCCGGTTCATTAATGACCTCTTTCCGGGCCGTATTGACCAACAC
>PPYF01494838.1_pt1 | contig 14520 bp, 8 predicted proteins | sample 1559871 | NCBI WGS metagenome assembly PPYF01 (sample SAMN08240021, study PRJNA423297) | Human gut metagenome, whole genome shotgun sequencing project. | reverse complement strand
AATTACGAGAAGTTGGGAAGCTTAACGTCAACTCCAACTCGTACGATTGTGGTAACTGATCCAAGTGGCAAACAAACAACGGTAACTCAAACCGTCAACTTTACTAGAACAGCAACGTTTGATGAAGTAACTGGTGAGATTACTTGGAATAACTGGAACAAAGATAAAGAAAGCTTTAATGAAGTTCCTTCTCCAAAAGTTTCTGGATACATGGCTTCTCCAACTAAAGTCGCAGTTCAAACTGTAACTCCTAACTCAGAAGACCTAGTATTCAACGTAATTTACACTAAGAATTCACAAACTCATCCAACAATTCCAGAAAATAAACCAAATAAGCCACAAGAAGAAAATGTTTCTAAGCAAGAAACTAAGACTCAAGATAAACTCATTCACGAATATGGATATAAGAAACGTGCAGATGGTCGTTTAGTAGACCATACTGGTCATGTATATCCAGCAAGTAGCAAAGTTAAAGAAAATGGAGCTATCTACAGTGAAAAGGGTGAACTATTATCAGTTGGTTCAAGAAGAAAACATGAATTGCCGCAAACTGGTCTTCATGACAATAGTTTAATTGCTGCAATTGGATCACTTCTTGCTGGTATTAGTATCTTTGGTTTACTTGGTGGACGGAAGAAAAAGGATGACGATAAATAAAACTGAATAGGTTTTGAAAGAGGCAATTTGCCTCTTTTTTTTTACGCTCGTGCAAAATAGTTCATTAATTGCTAGACTGAATGTAAGAGTCTTAGAGAAAAGGGTGAAAAAAGTGCACGGTAAACAGAATATTCAACCAGATGATGAAATTAAGCTTCATTGGCTCCTATTAGGTGAGTTATTTACCTGGATTGGAGCTAGTTTTATCTGGCCATTGACTTCAGTTTATTTAAATAAAAGGCTGCATGTATCTTTGGCAATGATTGGGATTGTGTTGCTCTTTAACTGTTTAGCTAATATGCTTGGCTCCTTTGTCGCAGGTTGGGCGTATGATCATTTCAATCCCTATTATTTAATTATTGCAGGAGCAGGTTTAGATGCCTTAGTTTTGTTTGGAATGGCTGCTAATCATACTTGGCCGATTTATTGGGTCTGGATGACTTTAACTGGGCTACTTGGTGGCTGGAATGGGGCTTTAATTAATTCAATTGCAACTAGTATTAAGTCTAAGCCTGGCAGGTATGTTTTTAATACGATCTATTTTGCACAGAATCTAGGTGTGGTACTTGGTACATTGATCGTGGGTTATATTTACGATTATTCCGTTACGATTTTATTCGTTATTGCAGCTAGTCTTTTCGTGATTGTATGTATAAACTCAATTATTAATTATCGTCCAATTATTAAGTTTCATTTGGAAAGAAAAGCTCAGCAAAATACTAATAGTAAAAATAAGACCACACCAATGCCGGGTGCTAATTTGAAATTAACTATTGGCTTTTTTACTACTCTAGCTGTGATCTGGTTAATGTACATGAACTGGGAATCTAACCTTTCAGTTTATATGGTTTCTTTGGGCATTCCATTTCATTTATATAGTTTACTTTGGACGATTAATGCCAGCATTATTGTGATTGTACAGGCTTTTTTAAGTCGTTTTCCTAATACTTTTAAGAATTTATTCCATCAGGTTGTGTTCGGAGTTACAATGTTTGCTATCTCTTTTGTGACTTTAATTTTCGCGAAAGATTATGCGCATTTTGTGTTTTCAATGGTTACTTTGACTTTAGGTGAATCAACTGCAATGCCGGCAATGCCAGCTTATGTAAATGATTTATCTCCAGTTGAAAGTAAAGGAAAATATCAAGGATTAACGATTTCAACGTCTGCGATTGGTAGAGCGTTTGGTCCTTTATTTGGAGGGTTAGTGATTGATAAGTTTGGCTATATCAATTTCTTTATTGTAGCTGCAGCTGGAATCTTTATGATGCTGGCAATTATCGTGCCACTTCACGCACAGTTGAAAGATAAGCTGAAAATATTTAGGTAAACTTTTACATGATTTTTCTCATTAGATGAAAACCTTTACAGAATGTAAGCGATCTCTTCTATTTGTGAAAGCGCCATCTTATAATATAGATGTGCGGTTAAGTAAAAGGAGATACATAATGAGAAAAATTTCACCTGAAGTTGCAAAACATATGGACAATTTATCTAATGAAGCTGGAGTAATCAGCGCATTAGCAATTGACCAAAGAGGATCATTAAAGAGAATGTTAGCTGAAGCAGCAAATAAACCTGCTGATGAAACAACAATCGTAGATTTTAAAAAGGCTGTTTCTAAAGAATTAACACCATATGCTTCCGCAATTTTAACGGATCCAGAATATGGTCTTCCTGCAACTAAGGTAAGGGATAAGAATTGTGGTTTATTACTATCTTATGAAAAGACAGGCTATGATACCACTGAACCAGGCAGAATGTGTGATTTGATTGCCGACCAATCAGCTTTAAGAATTAAAAATGATGGTGCCGATGCAGTTAAATTCTTGCTTTACTACGATCCAGACGAAAGTGATGAAATTAATGATAAGAAGAAGGCTTTCGTTGAAAGAGTAGGAGCTGAAACTAAAGCAAATGGTCTTCCATTTTTCCTTGAATTATTAACTTATGATGGCAAGATGGATGACGTTAAGAGTGAAGAATATGCTAAAGTAAAGCCTGAAAAAGTATTTAAGACAATTGAAGAATTTTCAAAACCTCAATATGACGTTACTGTTCTTAAGGTTGAAATTCCATTCAATATTAAGTATGTAGAAGGCTTCAATGGCGACAATAATGTTGTTTATACTCAAGAAGAAGCAAAGAAGTTGTTGAAGAAACAATCAGACTTAACTGATTTACCATACATTTTCTTATCAGCTGGTGTAACAAGTGAAGAATTCATTGCTGAAATTAAAATGGCTGAAGAAGCTGATGCAGACTTCAATGGTGTTCTTTGTGGACGTGCAACTTGGAAGCCAGCAATTAAGCCTTTTGCTGCTGAAGGTGAAAAGCAAGGTAGAGAATGGTTATCAACTGAAGGTAAGCAGAATATCGAAAACTTGAACGATGCACTTAAGGGTGCTAAGTCATGGAAAGATAAGCTCGAAGTTGAAGATTAATAAATTATTTTAATAACTAATGAAAAACAAGGCTAGAAATTTAGCCTTGTTTTTTTGTGGAAAATTTAGCTTGATTTTTATATGTAAAATGCCGATGTTTATGCACTTGAAAAGCTATTTATAAGTTATTAGAATAAAAGAGTAATGTTAATTGGAGGAGAAAAAAATGAAAGGATTAAAATACACAAGTTTAGCTGTGGCAGCATTAACTGCTACTATTTTGGCAAGCACCAATAATGGTAAAGTCCAAGCTGCATCAACTAATGAAAATGATACTGTTACTGTAGCAAAATCAGATAAAGAAAAGGCTCAAGCAGCTATTAACCAAGCACAAAATTCAGTTAATAATGCTCAAACAGTCGTTGATAGCAAGAAGAGCGCGTTAACTGATGCCCAAGAAAAGGCTCAAGCACCAGATAATGCTTATTCTGCTCAACAAGCTAAAGTAAATGACAGTCAAAAGAATCTTTCTGCTAAACAAGCACAAGATAAATTAAATAGTGCTACTGAAATTTCAAAGCAAGCTACTCCAGAAAATATTCAAAAAGCACAAAAGAATATTACTGTTCAACAAGATGCAATTAAAAATGCGCAGCAAAATGTTAATGATGCAAATGCAGATTTGAATAAAGCACAAGCTCAATTAGCAACTGCTAAGCAAAAACAAGCTGATGCTCAAAATGTAGTTAATGCTAAAGAATCTGCTAAACAAACAGCCGATAAGAATGTTGCTAAGGCAGAATCTGATGTTAAGAACAGCGGTTTAGATGAAGCAAAGCAAGACGTTGAAAAGGTTCAAACGACATTAAACGACATTAAAAAGACCAATGCTAATAATGAATCTATTTTAACTACAAATAAGTCTGCTTTAACTGAAAACAATCAAAAGATAGCAACTGTTAATAATAAGATTGCAACTGCAAATCAAGCTGTAGTAGATGCTCAAAATAATGTTAATGCTAAGCAACAAGCATTGGCTGATGCTAAAAAGGCTTTAAAAGATTTACAAGATCAAGTTGCTAAAGATCAAGCAAGTGGTGCGGCTGGTTTCTTTAAGTCAATTGCCGATAATAAAGATAATTCTGAAAGTTTAAGAGAAGATGCACGTACTGCATATGATATTGTTACTGGTAAGCCAAATGCTTACCAAGATATTACTGTAAGATGGGTTAAACAAGCTGTTGAGTTGGGTCAAGAAAAAGACTCTACTTCATTCAGTAATATGGAAAAAGCTCTAGGATATTATGAACATTGGATGACATACCGTGATAAGTATGGCTTGAGTCATCCATCAATTTCTTTAACTGCTGTTGCCATTGCAATGCTTAGTTCTGATTTTCAACATTACTCTGATGAATTTAATCACCCTATTTTATTAACTGCTAAATATGGTCCATTTTATGAAGATGAAGAAGATATATCAGCTGGAGACGTTAATCCAATTGATAACTGGATGAGTGAAAAAGAAGATATCGATAACTATATTAAGGATCATCCAGATGCAGCTGCTTATAGTTTTGAAAGTAGTCATCCATTAACTGAAGATGATTGGGCAAGAGATGTTGATTTCTGGAGTAATAAACCAGTAGATATTGGTCACTATACTTCTATGATAAAACCAGATGCCAACTATGTTGGATTAGCTGGAAATGAATATGAGATTGAACCATTCATGGATAATGCAGATAGCATGGATGAAATTGAATTTGATCCAATTAACGGTATGGACTTCAATAGTTACCAAAATCTAGTTCACTCATATTTGCAAAACATTAAACAAGAAGATCAAATTAACACTCTTAAAGCTAACGTAGAAACCGCAAGCCAAAACTTAACTGCTGCACAAAATGCCGTTCAAGCAGCCCAAAACAATGTTAAGAGTTTACAAGCTAACTTAGCAGAATTAAACAATGGTTCTACTAAGATTAACAAGGCAATTACTGATACTCAAGATGCTCTTGCAAAGGGCAGAGAAAATCTCGAATTTGAACAAAAGCAACTAGATCAAGCAAACAAGAATTTAGCAGCTGTACAAGCTAAAGTTGGTGCAAAGGCAAAAGCATTAGATGACGCAAAAGCTGCTCAAGCTAAGGCTGCCGATGCTTTAGCTCAAGCTCAAAATGTTTTAGCTGGAGCTACTGCTGCAGTGAAGTCAGCTCAAACAACTGTTGATAATGCACAAGGCAACGTCAATGCCAAGAACAAGGATCTTAAGGCTGCTAAAGCAAGTCTAGAATCATTGAAGCAAACATTAAGCAGTTTAGAAAGTGCCAAGGCTAACTTAGCAAGTGCTCAAGCAGCTTTAACTGCCGCAAACAATGATGTATTAACAGCTGATAAAGATGTAAAAGCGCAAGAATTAATTTTAGCTTCCCTAGAAGAAGCTAAGGGTAAATCAGATGCTCAAGTTGCAAGTGCAGAAAAAGATTTGAAGAAAGCAGAAGCAGCTTTAGCTAATGAACAAAGTAAATTGGCCGACGCAAAAGCTAAATTAGCTGAATTGAACAAGAAAGCCAACAACAATACTGGTAAGTCAGATTCTAAACCTGAAATTAATAATCAAAAACCTGCTAAACCAGCAACTAAGCCAGGTTCAGAAAGTGCAAATACTGAAAAGCCAGAACCTGATTTTTCAGGTAATAACAAATCAGATTCAAAGAAAGAACAAAATTCTACAGATAATGTAAAATCAGATGTTAAATCTGAAAACAAGTCAAATAAGACTAAGGAAGAATCAAAATCATCATCTTCTGTAAAGATTGTTGATAATGGTGACGACTCAACTGCATCTGTTGTTTTAGCTGGTTCTAATACCGCAGTTAAAGTCTATGGTGAAAAGACTGTAAACGGCACGACTTACTACAAGATCGGAGCAAATCACTGGGTAAAAGCTGATAAAGCACATGTTGTTTCTATCGGTGGTCAAGCAACTACTAAGCAATTGCCACAAACTGGTGCTAAGAATGAACTCATTGCAGCAATCTCAGGTTTAACAGTTGCTTCAGTTGGTATTGCTAGTGCAATGGGCATGAGCCGTAAGAAAAAGAATAACTAATTTATAAAATTTACATATTTATACAAAAAGAGTTGATAAACCAATGGCTTAAAGCTTGGTTATCAGCTCTTTTTTCTATCTTTAAAATCACGTATTAACAGTAATTATTGTCTAGCAAAACCAGTTCTAACTGAATAGGCATCTGAAAAAATCCGAGTCATAATTTGTAAAGGTAGTCTAGAACGTACTTCATAGTCAGGGAAGTAGTTGGTTTTAGACATGTATCCCATAAAAGTTAATGTCGAAAGCGAAGCAAGTTGACCCTTGGGATTAGTAGTAAAAGTAATAGTAGGGACGTCATGGTGAGATAGGCTTTTAGCTGCATCAACTAGTTCGGGCGTATTACCGTTTAGGCTAATAAAAATAACCAGAGCATCTTGTTTAATTCGCTTAGAAGCTGTTTTGATAATGTTAGGATCAGCATGAAATTCGACATATTTACCAGTTAGTTGAAGTTTGACCATTATTTCTTGACCAATCGATTCAGATAAGCCTCGCGCAAAGATATAAACTACTTTTGCTTGTTTGGTCATGGAGATACTATCTTCAATATTACTGTAGCTAAGATTATGGAGAGTATTGTTCATCTCAATTTCATTTTTAGTGATTACGCTCTTAATTTTATCGTCGGCCTCATTTAAGACGTCAAAGTTGCTGTTAGAACGATCTTGTAACTTCAAAGATTCCCGATAGGAAGTGTAGCCACTGTAGCCCATTTTTTGCATTGTTCTAACAATTGTGGCTGTTGAAACATGGGCAAACTGGCTCAGTTTGACAATCGACATTTTTGCAATTTTTTGCGGATTATTTTGAACTATTTCCCATAAATGTAGTTCCGCATTGCTAAGATCATTATTTTGCATATTAGTACTTCCCTTTCTGTAAAACTTTACCACTTATTTCGTAAAACGCTTTCAATTCAGAAAATCCTTACGTTCTTATCTAAGTATACTAATAATGTAAGCGGTTCAAGACTAAGTTTCTTAAGGTGAAAGAACCAACTAGGATTAATGTCTTTACACGAGTTTTAGATCAAAATGTGGAATATAAAGAAGTAAATCCTGGTCCAGAAGTTGGTCCAGAGGTTCAAGATAAGTTCTTGAAGTACTTAAAAGACACCCTGAAAGCAGACGATACTTTAATTATTTCAGGTAGTTTTTCAAAAGGAATTAAAGCAGAATACTTAGTTGAAATTGCGAAGATTACAGCAGAAAAGGATATCAAACTAGTAATTGATTCTAGTTCTAAAGTTGTGTTAGATACGCTGCAGTATCAGCCGTATTTATTAAAACCAAACGATCAAGAGCTAGCTAGTTTCTTTGATCTAAATGAAAAATTAGATCAGGAAAAGATCATTGAGTTAGCTCGTAAGTTAATTAGCGCTGGCTGTCAGAATGTCTTGGTTTCACTTGGCGAGAATGGAGCGGCTTTAATTAATAAAGATCATGCTTATTTTGGTAATGCACCGAAAATTCAGGCACTTAATACGGCTGGCGCTGGTGATACAATGCTTGGAACCTTTATTGGAGAAAAGTCAAAGGCAAAAAGCGACACTGCAGCTTTAAAATCTGCAATAGCGGCTGCTAGCGATACAGCTAGCCGATCCGGATTAACGGATTTTAAATTAGAAAAGTACCTAAAGGAAATTCAAGTAAGTGAAATTAAGTAGTAGGAAGGATGAAATAAAATGGCTCAATATGATTTAGTCGGGGCAACGGGCTGCGCTACGGGAGTTGCCCATACTTTTATGGCTGAAGAAGCTTTAGAAAAAGCTGCCCAAAAGTTAGGTTATAAGATCAAAATTGAAACACATGGTCAAACTGGTGTTGAACATGAGCTTACGCCAGAAGAAATAAAAGCGGCGAAAGGTGTTGTTATTGCTTCTGATGTTGATGTTGATCCAGATCGTTTTGCTGGAAAAAGAGTAGTAATTGTTCCAGTTGCCAAAGGTATCAAAGAACCTGAAACTTTAATTAGAGAGGCATTGAGTTCAGAAACGCCAATTTATAAACCAGGACAAACGGCCAAAAGTTCTACTGGAAAAAGTAGTGCTGGTGCTGAAAAATTAGGCACTAAAATTTATACTTCATTAATGAATGGTGTTTCCCACATGTTGCCATTTGTTGTGGCTGGTGGTGTTTTGATTGCTGTTTCATTCTTCTGGGGTATTTATTCAGCTGACCCTAAGAGCAGTCAGTATAATCAATTTGCTTATATGCTAAATACAATTGGTAGCACAACCATGGGATTGATGGTTCCAGTTCTAGGTGCCTTTATTGCAGAAGCCTTAGCTAAAAGATCAGGGCTAGTTGTTGGTTTTGCGGCCGGGATGATTACTAGCGTTGGTGGTGGCGGCTTCTTAGGTGCGATCATTGGTGGTTATTTAGCTGCCGTTGTAGTACTTTTACTGCAAAAATTAATGAAGCCATTGCCAGACAAAGAATTCCGAGGATTAAAATCAATTTTCTTATTGCCTGTATTAGGGGTATTTATCACTGGTGCAATCATGTTCTGGTTGAATGGACCAATTAAGGCAATTAACACAGGAATGATGTCTTGGCTAAAAGGTTTTGAAAATTCAAGTCCAATTCTTTTAGGTATTATCATTGGTGTAATGTGTGCCTCTGACTTTGGTGGACCAATTAACAAAGCTGCTTATGTAACTGGTACTGCACTTCTTGCTCAAGGTAACTATTACTTCATGGCGGGTGTATCTGCTGCATGTATTGCACCGCCTCTAGCAACTGGTTTTGCAGTTTTATTAAATAAGAAGGCATATTCTAAGAACGAGCGTACTGCTGGATATGTTAACTTCTTGTTAGGATCAACCCACATTACAGAAGGTGCAATTCCATTTGCTGCTAAACACCCATTATGGAATATTCCAGCATTTATGGTCGGCTCAGCAATTGCCGCAGCTTTGACTTATGTTTCTAGAATTCAAGTTCCAGCTCCTCATGGCGGTTTTATTATTTTGCCACTAGTTAATAAGCCATTTCTATGGGTATTGTGGATTGTAGTTGGTGCACTTGTTTCCGGAGTTTTACTAGCTTTAATTGCTGGTAGATTTGCTAAGACAGAACCACAATTTGAAGATGGTCCAGATATTGATGTCTTTGGTGAAGAAGAAAATGTTAACAAGCCAGTAGCTGAAAAAGAAACTACTGATTATAATCTGCTATTAAGCAATCTGCCATGCTTGTTTTGAAGTTGAAAAATCCGATTGATTGGAATTCCTTAGATGGGCAAAAGATTGATACGGTGATTTCTTTCTTAATTCCAGCAAAGGACAGTAAGACTCATTTACAGTACTTATCTAACACGGCTAAATTGCTTACTCATAAAGACTTTATTGAAAAATTGAAAGAAGCTAAAACGCCAGAAGAGATTAAGAAGTTATTTGATGGAGAATAAGTAAAAGCTGATTTTTAATAATAGACTAAAAATTTTAATAATGATATCATCTATATAACCACTTATGAATTACAAGGAGGAATTAATTAATGGCATTATTCAATGTACGTGGCGGTGCTGGTGATATCACTAAGCCAGATCTTAACGCAAGACCACAAGATAATCTTTACTTAGCAGTGAACTCTGAATGGATTGAAAAAGCAAAGATTCCTTCAGACCGTTCAAGAATTAGCTCATTTGACGGCATTGACTTGAATATTGAGAAGAGCTTAATGCAAGATTTTGCTGATTTTGCAGCTGGTAAAAAGAAATTGCCAGAAGTTCCTAATTTTGACAAGGCAGTTGAGCTTTATAGGATTGCTAACAATTTCGATAAAAGAAATGAAGACGGTGCTAAGCCAATTAAGGCTGATCTTGAAGAAATTACTAGTTTACGCAACTTAGCTGATTTGAACTTAAGAGCAGCTGATTTCTATAAGAATGCTTTTGACTTACCAATTAGCGTCTCAGTTGATGCAGATATGAAGGATACTAAGGTTCATGTTGTTTACTTTGGTGGACCTGGCTTGTTCTTACCTGACACAACTACTTATGACAATCCTGCAGCTGCTGACTTATTGAAAGTATTACAAGATCAATCTGAAAACTTGTTGAAGATGGCTGGCGTAAGTGAAGCAGATGCTAAGAAATATGTCGAAGATGCATTGAAGTTTGATAAAAAGCTTTCTAAAGTTCTTAAGTCAACTGAAGAATGGGCCGATTATCCAGCAATGTACAATCCAATATCTTTAGCTGAATTTGAAGCAAAATTTGATAGTTTCAAGATTGATAACTTCTTAGCTAGTTTATTTGCTAAAAAACCTGAAAAGATTATTGTAACTGAACCGAGATTCTTAGATCACGTTGAAGAATTGATCAACGAAGATAATTTTGATGAAATTAAGGGCTGGATGGTTGTTAAGTTCATTAACGGTGTAGCTGCATATCTTTCGCAAGACTTCCGTAAAGCGGCCTTTCCATTTAGTCAAGCTTTATCAGGTCAGCCTGAATTATCTTCTGGAACTAAGCAAGCTTACCATTTAGCTAATGGTATGTTCAGCGAAGTAGTTGGTGTATACTACGGCCAAACTTACTTTGGTGCAGAAGCTAAGGCTGATGTTGAAGATATGATTCATAAAATGATTGATGTTTATGAAAAACGTATCTCTGAAAATGATTGGCTATCTGAAGATACTAAGAAGAAGGCAATCGTTAAGTTACGTGCCTTAATTTTAAAGATTGGTTATCCAGAAAAAATCGAAAAAATTTATGATCGTCTTCAAGTAACCCCTGAATCAGAAGGTGGTAGTCTTTACTCAAACGAAAGTGCTGCTGCTGTTGAATCAATTAAGTACAACCTTGAGAAATTAACTGAACCAGTTGATAGAACTGTTTGGTTAATGCCAGGTAACTTGGTAAATGCATGTTACGATCCACAAAGAAACGACATCACTTTCCCAGCTGCAATTTTGCAAAAGCCATTCTATGATTTGAAGCAATCACGTAGCTTGAACTATGGTGGTATTGGTGTGGTTATTGCTCATGAAATTTCGCATGCCTTTGACAACAATGGGGCTAAGTTTGATGAATTCGGTAACTTGAAGAACTGGTGGACTGACGAAGATTTCGCTGAATTTAAGAAGCGTACCCAAGCTGAAATTGACTTGTTTAACGGCATTGAATATGGTCCAGTAACCTTGAATGGTAAGCAAATTGTTTCAGAAAACATTGCTGACCAAGGTGGCTTGACTGCTGCTGTTGAAGCTAATAAGGGTGAAAATGGCAACATGAAGGAAGTCTTTGAAAACTTCGCTCGCGTTTGGGCAAACAAGCAACTTCCAGAATCAATTAAGACGCAAGTTTCAGTTGACGTTCACGCTCCTGGTCCTGAAAGAGCTAATGTTCAATCACAATGCCAAGAAGAATTCTACAAGGCATTTGATGTGAAACCAGAAGACGGTATGTGGCTTGATCCAGAAAAACGTGTTGTAATTTGGTAGGAATTAAATAAGAATCATTAAGAATCAAATGGTAAAAAGCTGTTTGATTCTTTTTTCATAGTTTGCAAAAAAATATCGTTAATAATATTATGAATTGGTATTCTTATTATCTAAGACAATCTTCTTAATTAGAAAAGGTTAAAAATGTTAGAAAAAATAAAAACTAATAAATTTTGCCAATTTATCTGGCCGTATCTCTTAATTATTTTGGCCACTACAATTGTTATCTCGCCGCAATTAATTTCGCATACTATCCTAGCTAGCGATGATACGGCAGATACCTTGTTTCACTATAGTCGTTTCTATGATGCAGGAATGCAGCTAAAAACTGGAATTTTTAGCATCTTTCAAACTAATTTTACCTTCCAGCAGAGCGGTAGAATTATTAATGCAATTTATGGACCGTTATTTGCATACTTTAATGGAATTTTAGTTCTTATTGCGGGTAATTGGTTTAATTATCAAGTCATTTTAGCCTATGTTATTTCGCTATTAGGTGCTGGGAGTATGTATTACTTACTTCAAAAAGTAGGTATTAATAAACTACTAGCTACAGTAATAGGAATTATTTACATTAACATTGGGATGATTCCAGCCTTTATTAACCGTAGTTCATTTAACGGTTGGGGACAGGCATTAATGCCGTTAGTTGTGTTATGCGGCGTACGCATGATTCAAGATAAAGAGAAACCAATTAACTGGATTCAGCTAATGTTAGTAATGAGTTTGCTAGTGCAAGTTCATGTTTTGAGCACTTTAATGGCAGCTCTTTTATTAATTCCTTTCTTTATCTATTCCTTAATTATTAATTATAATTCTAAAAAGGTGTGGATCCCTTTTATTAAGGCTGTTGTCGGAACAATAGTATTATCAGCTAATGTAATTGGGGCTTTTTTAGTTTTAATGCCTAATAATCATTTAGCTGCGAATACTGAATTTGATCTGTCTCGTGGCGGGTTACGTCCACATGTGCTGTGGCATAACGAATATGGCACAGCTTTTGCCTATATTTTGCCAATTTTTGTTTTATTAATTATTGCGCAATTTGTTTATGTCGTAATGCACTACAAAAAAGATAGATTAAATACTTTTGTAACTATTTGGGGTACGGTTTTATTAGGACTGTCTTCATTTGTTTTTCCTTGGGGATTGAATATCATTACTAATCACATCTTTACTGTTGCTTGTGGAAAAGATGCGCAAGTTCAAACAGTAGCTAAAGCATCAAACAGTGATCAGATGCTTAAGATGTTGAAATGGCACTACTTGCCTGATTATTTACCAACTAAAGACAAGTCTATTGACCAAAATGCAGCTTATCTTTACAAACTAAATGTAGTTGATCAATATCAAAAATTTAATCATAAAGTTGCTAAAAATGGTGATTTGATTCTTTCTTGGAAAGGAAAAAAGGATAAAGATATTGTCTTGCCCGTTGTTTTATACAAGCAAAGTGAATTAACTGTGAACAGTAAGAAATTCACTGGTGCAAAAAACGTAATTGGAAATCCAATTATTTCGCAAAAGTCAGGTCTCAATCGTGCTGTTTTGCGTTTTATTGCTCCAGCTTGGTTCTATGTAGTCAGCGCAATTTCGTTAATAGCATGGCTCAGCGTACTTGTATTTTACCTGTGGAAAAAATTTATTAATAATAACAACAACAAAATAAAAGTTGCTTAATCATATACAAAAGTAGTCTTTTAATAAGATAGTCTTATTAAGAGGCTCCTTTTTGTTTGTATGGTTTTACTTACTATTAATATCAATTTATTTTTTGATTATTACATGGCTATAGCTGTCTTGTTATGTTATGATTTAATTGTAATCATTGAAACCGCTTTCTATGGTTTCAGAGGAGGAAAAATAAGGTGAGTACACAAGAACGTTATTCTCATGATGAGTTAAGAAAAGCTAACAAAAAATTTAGTCGGGTTCGTTCTACTATTGAATCTGCCTTTTATGGCAACAATGTACACGAAGTAACTAGTGTTGCTGAAGCTTATAATTTAGCTAAAAAACAATCTGGTGTTATCGAAACTGACCTACCGATTTTGCATACTAAGGAACTAGGCTTGCCACAAGGTGCAAAGCAATTAGTTTATAACCACGGTAAAATTTTGGGTAGAACAGCAAGTGCACGTCACTTTGTTGATGATCCAAAAGAAGATCCAGAGGCATTAGCAGGTAACTTACGTGAAGATATTTATAAGGGCCATGATCAAAAATTCTTAAAGGCTACAGTTTTAGTTGGATTAGACCCAACCTTTACTGTTAAGGCACATATTATGATGCCAGAGGATCAAGCCTTTAACTTACTTTCATATATTTTGAACTTCCACTTCTTTGATGAAGAAGCAGAGAAAATTTACAAGAATTCTAAAGTATATGACGAAGGAGATATTTACTTCTACTTCGATCCAAATACTCAAGATGAAGATTATCCTAAGGGATTCGGCGTCTTTGACGCACCACATAACTGTGCTGCAGTCTTCGGCTTACGCTACTTTGGAGAATTGAAGAAGGGTACTTTAACTCTTGCTTGGGCTATGGCTCACAGAAATGGTTATACTGCTTGTCACGGTGGTGAAAAGTCATTCCACTTTAAGGACAAGGACGATAAGGTATTTGCCTTCTATGGCTTATCTGGTTCAGGTAAATCTACTTTGACTCATGAAATGTACGATGGTAAATATGACATCACTGTTTTACATGATGACGCATTTATTATTTCTCGTGAAGATGGTTCTTCAGTAGCATTGGAGCCTTCATACTTTGATAAGACTCACGATTATCCAGCAGGTCACCACGAGACTAAGTACTACACTACAATTATGAACTGTGCAGTTACTCAAGATGAAGATGGTAAGAAAGTTATTGTAACTGAAGACTTACGTAACAACAATGGTCGTGT
>PPYF01000851.1_pt1 | contig 14523 bp, 11 predicted proteins | sample 1559871 | NCBI WGS metagenome assembly PPYF01 (sample SAMN08240021, study PRJNA423297) | Human gut metagenome, whole genome shotgun sequencing project. | reverse complement strand
CAATGAGTCCTTACACTTTCTTGCGTGCAATTGGTCCTGAACCATGGAATGTGGCTTATGTTGAACCTTCACGGCGGCCCGCTGATGGTCGTTATGGTGAAAACCCAAACCGGCTTTACCAACACCACCAATTTCAGGTATTAATGAAGCCTTCTCCTGATAATATTCAAGAATTATACTTAGGAAGTTTGAAAAAGTTAGGAATTGATCCTTTAGAGCATGATATCCGGTTTGTTGAAGATAACTGGGAAAACCCTTCAATGGGCTGTGCCGGTGTTGGTTGGGAAGTTTGGCTTGATGGAATGGAAGTTACTCAATTTACTTACTTCCAAGTCGTTGGAGAGTTGCCAATGAGCCCAGTGGCCGCCGAAGTTACTTATGGACTTGAACGGTTGGCTGAATATATTCAAAACGTTGACTCAGTTTATGACTTAGAGTGGGCGGATGGTGTTCTGTATGGTGATATCTTCCAAGAACCTGAATATGAACATTCTAAGTATGCGTTTGAAGAAAGTAACCAAGATATGCTTCTGCAAGACTTTAATGATTACGAAAAAGAAGCTAAACGTTTAATTAAGCTTGGATTGGTTCACCCAGCTTATGATTATGTTTTAAAGTGTAGTCATACCTTTAATTTGCTAGATGCTCGTGGTGCTGTTTCGGTTACCGAACGTGCTGGTTATCTTCACCGTATTCGAATTATGGCAAAATCAATTGCCAAAGCCTTTGTTGAAGAGCGGCGTAAACGTGGCTTCCCACTGATTCATGACGAAGCAGTTCGCCAAAAGACAGTTGAAGAATATACAAAAAAAGCGGAAAAAGCAAAGGAACGGGCCGCAAAGCAAGCAGCTAAGAAAGCACAAAAGGGGGAAAAGTAAGATGGCAAATACATACTTATTAGAAGTCGGTGTTGAAGAAATGCCTGCTCATGTTGTAACACCAAGTATTAAACAGTTACACGAACGAGTAGCAAAGTATCTTAAAGAACAACGGATTACTTTTGATGATATTCAAGAATTCGCTACTCCACGACGGATGGCATTACTAATCCATGGCTTAAGTGATAAGCAACCTGATATTGATGAATCAGTTAAGGGCCCTGCAAAAAAGATTGCGCAAGATGCTGATGGTAATTGGACCAAAGCTGCAATTGGTTTTACCCGAGGACAAGGTGCCTCTGTTGAAGATATTGAATTCAAAGAAGTAAAAGGCGTTGAATATGTTTTTGTTGAAAAGCATATTGCTGGAAAAACTGTTGCTGAAGTTCTTCAAGGATTGCCAGCAGTTATTACTTCGATGACATTCCCAACCTTGATGAAGTGGGGCTACAATAACTTACAATTTATTCGTCCGATTCGGTGGCTAGTTTCCTTATTAAATGATGAAGTCGTTCCATTTAATATTTTGGACGTTGAAGCTGGTCGAGAAACACAAGGTCACCGGTTCTTAGGCCATCCAGTTGAAATTGCTAAGGCTGATGATTATGAGGAAACCTTAAATAATGATTTCGTTATTGCTGATCAAACAAAGCGAAAGAATTTAATTAAGGATCAAATTACTAAGATTATTAATGAGAACAACTGGCAAGTTGATTGGGATGAGGACTTACTAGAATGACAATTGATGAATATGTGGAACGACTTAAGAAAGTTAGCTTCCATGATAAGATTAGTTCAATGTATGACAAAATGCAGCGGGTCGCAGTGATTGCGAATGTTCTTGGTAAGCAACTAAATCTTTCAGATGAAGAACTAGCAGACCTTGATCGAGCAGCACATATTTATAAATTTGACCTTACTACGCAAATGGTGGGTGAATTCGCTGAGTTGCAAGGAATTATGGGTGAAATTTATGCTAAGCTATTCGGTGAAAAAGATGATGTTGCCACAGCTATTCGTGAACACTACATGCCAATCTCTGCAGAAGGAGAATTGCCACAAACTAAGATTGGAGCGCTCTTAGCAATTGCCGATAAACTTGACAGTATCATGAGCTTCTTTGCAGTTGATATGATTCCAAGCGGTTCAAATGACCCTTATGCTTTACGTCGGCAGGCATTTGGAATTGTCCGGATCATCGCCGATCGTGGTTGGAACCTTCCATTATTAAGTATTCAATCAGAAATTGCCCCTGCCTTTGAAAACGCTGAAATCAATGTTTCCTTTGATTTGAATAAAAATAGTGATGAAGTCCGTTCGTTCTTCTTGGACCGGATTAAGCAATTATTCCATGGTCAAAAGGTTCGTCACGATATCATTGATGCAGCTACCGATACTCGTCAAAATGATATTGCTAATATCCTTGAAGCTATTCAAACTATCGACGATCATAAGGATGATGATAGCTTTAAGGAAGATATTGAAGCTCTTACCCGGGTATTACGGATTGCAAAGAAGGATAAACGTCCAGTTAGTGAGCTTGTAGTAGATCCTAATTTATTTGAGAACCCATCTGAGGCTAAGATGCATACTGCTGTTTCAGAATTGATTAAGGAAAGTCAACAGACAGTAAGTGAAAACTTTGCAGCCTTACGGACTTTAACACCAATAATTAGTGAATACTTTGATGAAAATATGATTATGGATAAGAATGAAGACATTCGTAATAATCGTTTGGCCCAATTAAGTATTTTGGCTAATCAAGCATCGTTAATTGGTAACTTGGATAACTTGATTGTAAAATAAGACGTTTTAATTGTATTGCTGCTAACTTGTGGTATTATAGATACTAGTTAAATGTAAAAATAGGTGGAGGTCGCATTCCGTTAGGTTGCGACCTTTCATTTCGTTGCTGTTCGCTTACTAAGTGAGGTGGATCAATGGCAAAGATACCGCGTAATGTAATTGATGAAATACGAAATTCAGTTGATATTGGTGATGTAATTGGGCGCTATGTCCAACTGCATCAGGCTGTTAGGCTATGCTCCTGATCAGCGAATCTTAAAGCCGTTCTTCCAGCAGCAAAAAGTTGATTACCAATTGCTAAGAAAAAGTGGGCTTTTTAGTGAAGACCAACAGGGAGAGTTGCGAGACCGGTTCATTGAACGGATAATGTATCCAATAAAAAATGGTCAAGGGCAGGTAATTGCTTTTTCTGGTCGATTAATCGATACCAGTAAAACAAATTTACCTAAATATTTAAATAGTCCTGAGACACCAATTTTCAACAAACGACGGACATTATTTAATTTTGACGTTGCACGAAAAGCAGCCCGTAAAGATGGTCGATTATACTTATTTGAAGGATTTATGGATGTGATCTCTGCTTTTGCCGCAGGAATCGAAAATGGAATTGCTTCAATGGGGACCAGTTTTACCGAAGAGCAAGTAGCGATTATTGGTCGAGCAACTAGGCAATTAGATATTTGCTATGATGGAGATCAACCGGGACAAAATGCAATTGATCGTGCAATCAGTCTCGTTAATGATCATCGACCTAATCAGCTGCAGGTGAAGGTTGTCCAATTACCAGCTGGGATTGATCCAGATGAATATGTTCAAAAGTATGGTCCACAGCAATTTAACGCCTATCTTACTAATAAGGAAGAAACAACAACAGAATTTTACCTGCGCTTTTTAAGAAATGGGAAGAATTTAGATAATCAGAATGAACTGATGCAATATCTTAACCAAGCACTGAAGGTAATTGCTCAAGTTCAAGCTCCCTTAGAAGAAGATATGTACTTGCAACGGTTAGCAAGTGAGTTCAATTTAGATCGGCAAACCTTAAAGACGCAGTTAGATCAATTGCGACAGCAACTAGGAATTCATAATCAGCCATGGATTAAGCAACAGCCTTCACTAGTGCGTCATCAACAGTTTCAACAAACTAGTGAAGAAGAACATCGAAAAGTTAAACTTAGTAGGACTGAATTAGCGGAACAGATCTTACTAAGGTACATGCTATATGATCGTGAAGTGTGGATGCATGTAACATCAGATCACGATTTTCATTTTGCACATGAAAAATATCAAACCTTGTATTTATTAGCAGCAAGTTATTTTTCTGAAAACGGATCGTATTCAACCGCTGACTTTCTTGATTATTTAGATGAAAGTAGTTTACAAGGTACTCTTGGACAAATTGAAAATTTAAATGTTGACCAAGAAGTTGATATGCGGGCAATTGATGATTGTATCCATATGATCGCAGAACAAACACCGTTAGCTGTAATTACAAGAAGCAAAAGCAGATTGAATACGATGAATTAACTACTAAAATTGCTAAACCATTTGAATTGAACGCTGATGGGATTGATAATTTACTTCAAAATATTGAAGATGCCGGAATTAGTGTTGTCGATGAAAATGGGGACCCAGATCCTCGTGCTTTAAAAGCTACTGAAAAATTATCACAATCTGCCATGAAGGATACATCAGCACCAACTGGGGTTAAAATTAACGATCCTGTGCGGATGTATTTGAAAGAGATTGGTCGTGTAAACCTTTTGACGGCTGATGAAGAAGTCCAGCTTGCTTTACGGATTGAAAAAGGTGATGAAGTAGCTAAACAAGAGCTAGCTGAGGCAAACTTACGGTTAGTTGTTTCAATTGCAAAGCGTTATGTTGGCCGTGGGATGCAGTTTCTTGATTTAATCCAGGAAGGTAACATGGGACTTATGAAAGCCGTTGAAAAATTCGATTATCGGCGAGGATTTAAGTTCTCTACTTATGCTACCTGGTGGATTCGTCAGGCTATTACACGGGCAATTGCTGACCAAGCACGGACAATTCGGATTCCAGTTCATATGGTTGAAACTATTAACAAATTGATCCGGATTCAACGGCAATTACTTCAAGATTTAGGACGTGAGCCATTACCCGAAGAAATTGGTGCAGAAATGGATATGCCAACTGAAAAAGTACGGAATATTCTTAAAATTGCCCAAGAACCAGTTTCACTTGAAACGCCTATTGGTGAAGAGGATGATTCTCATTTAGGGGACTTTATTGAAGATCAAGATGCAACGAGTCCAGCTGACCATGCTGCTTATGAAATGATGAAAAAGCAGCTTGAAAATGTTCTGGATACATTAACCGATCGTGAAGAGAACGTTCTTCGGCTTCGGTTTGGTTTAGATGATGGTCGAACACGGACCCTTGAAGAAGTCGGAAAAGTCTTCGGGGTAACCCGGGAACGGATTCGTCAGATTGAAGCTAAGGCGCTCCGAAAATTACGTCACCCATCACGTTCTAAGCAATTAAAAGATTTCTTAGAATAAAAATATATATGTAAAAAGATGAATTTACACAAAAAGCAACTTGAGTTAATTAATTATCTTAAGCTGCTTTTTAATTTTATTTAAAATAAATGAGAGAAATCTTATTTTTATATTGAAAACATTCAATTGTTCGGGTAAAATTTTTATAAAGCGTTTTTTAAATCTATTATAAATAAAAATTGAGGAGAGATCGAACAATGCCAGAACTATCTGCTGATTTATATGGAACTGTTAGTCATAAGTTAGATGCGTTACAGCCATCAGGTATCCGTGAATTCAACAAAGAAGTTTCAAAGATTCCGGGGATTATTAAATTAACATTAGGAGAACCAGACATGGCAACTCCTGAACACGTTAAGCAAGCAGCCATTAGAAGTATTGAGGAAGATGATTCTCATTATGCTCCACAAATGGGAAAGCCAGAATTACTTGAAGCAATCAGTGATTATATTCAGAATACTCGTGATGTAAAGGCGTCAAAGCTGTTATCCTTAACTACCCAAGTAACCCAACTGGTCGTGAATATCCTCAAGAAGTTCTAGCAGGATTAGCTGAAGTAATTAAGAAGCATCATTTATATGCGATTGCTGATGAAATCTATAGCGAACTAGTCTATGGGGTAGAGCACTATTCAATTGCTACTATGATTCCAGAGCGGACAATTTTTATCTCTGGACTCTCAAAATCTCACGCAATGACTGGTTACCGTTTAGGATATGTTGCAGCTCCGGCTAAGATCATGGCTAATATTTCAAAGATGCATGCCTTCTTAGTCACAACCGTAACTAATAACGTTCAAGTTGCAGCGGCTGAAGCACTGACAAATGGTTTAAATGATCCATTAGAATTTCGAAAGATTTACCAGCATCGTCGCGATTTACTTGTTGCCGGTCTTAAGAAATTAGGCTTTGAAATGTTAACTCCTGAAGGGGCCTTTTACCTTTTTGCTAAGATTCCAGCTCAATTTGGAACTGACGATGTTGCCTTTGCAAAGCAGCTTGCTAAAGAAGCAAAGGTTGGAGTAACACCAGGTAGTGCATTTGGTAAGGGTGGCGATGGTTATGTTCGTCTGTCATATGCCTCCTCTGATGAAAACCTAATAGAAGCCATTAAACGAATTGGTGAATTTTTAGACCATCTTGCGTAAATTAGAAGGAAGTAGACGGTTTAGCAGCGATTGAACCAGCAGATAAAGTCGATACAATTACGATTGCCGGAATGGGCGGGAGTTTGATTGCTTCGATTTTAGAGAAAGACAAGAATAAGTTAACAGGAATTAAGCGACTTGTCCTTCAACCGAATGTAGGGGAAAGTCAGTTGCGTGAATGGTTAATGAATAATCATTACCAAATAATGAACGAAAAAATAATTGAAGAAGATAATCATATTTATGAGATTATCGTTGCTGAGCCATCAGTTGTCCCATTTAGATACAGTAAGTATGAGCTTGATTTTGGGCCATTTTTATTGGAAAACAAAGGCCCTATTTTTAAGAAAAAATGGCAAGAATATCTTCAACGTGAAGCCCATGTTATTGATCAGATGCAAAAGGCTCAACAGCCACCAGTAAAAAAGATTAATGATTTGGATACTGCTAATGGCGGAATGAATGACTGGTTAGCAGATCAACTTCACCTAACTAATACTGTGCCTTTAGTGCCAGCAGGAAATGATCCAATAAGTGGTGAACCAGTTGGAATGGGGCGTGTTGGTGAGCTGAATGAACCATTAACACCGCAAAAATTTGCAAATTATTGTATGGGTGTTTTTGGCATCCGCGGATTACGATTAATTGTTAACCCGCTTGACCAAGAGAGAGAGATTAAACGTGTTGCAGTACTTGGTGGTGCTGGTCAAGATTTTTATCAACAAGCTCTTGAAGCTGGAGCTGATGCTTATGTCACTGGAGATGTAAGTTACCACTTTGCGCACGATATGATTGCTAATCACCTTGTTGTTATTGATCCGGGACATCATATTGAAGTGGTAGCTGCCCACCAGCTTGCTAACTTAATCACCCAGTGGAAGAATGAAAATAATTGGCAGTTTGAGGTGCTAGAGAGTAGAGTTAATACAGAACCGTTTGCTTTTATTACTAAATAGGTTTTAGATAAGGAGATGCTAATCATGAGTGAGAAAAAGTATGAGGGGTTATTACCACGTTTTTTGAAGTATGTTAAAACTGAAACAAGGTCAAATCCAGATTCGCAAACAATTCCTTCTGATCCTAAGGAAACTGCATTTTTAAATGAATTAAAAGCTGAATTGATATCTTTAGGTTTGAGTGATGTTCATATTAATCCACAAAGTTCATATTTGGTAGCTACAATTCCAAGTAATATTGACAAGGATGTGCCAACGGTTGGCTTCATTGCCCATATCGACACTGCAGATTTTAATGCTCATAATGTTAATCCACAGATTGTCGAAGATTACGATGGCAAGTCAGATATTAAACTTGATAAAGGTGGCCAATATGTCTTAACTACTACTGAATTTCCATCATTGAAAAAATATCAGGGCAATACTTTAATTACTACTGATGGGTCTACTTTGCTTGGGGCTGATGACAAGTCAGGAGTAGCGGAGATTGTTACAATGGCTGCTTACTTGATGGCTCATCCTGAAATCAAGCACGGAACAATTAAGATTGGTTTAGGACCTGATGAGGAAATCGGCACCGGGGCTGATCATTTTGATGTTAAGGATTTTGGGGCCGATTTTGCCTATACGGTTGATGGTGGTCCACTTGGCGAATTGGAATATGAAACATTTAATGCAGCTCAAGCAGAAATTGAGATTCAAGGAAAAGATGTTCACACTGGGGTTGCAAAGGGAACGATGATCAATGCTATTCAGGTTGCAATTGACTTGCAAAATAGTTTGCCAGCCCATGATCGCGCAGAACGGACAGATGGACGGCAAGGATTCTATCACTTATACAAGTTTGATGGCACTGTTGATCATGCTTCAATGACTTATTTAATTCGTGATCATGATAAGCAAACATTTATTGAACGGAAGCATTTACTCGAACGGGTTGTTGCTGGTTTAAATGATGAACTTGGTGCAGACCTAGTAACGATGAATCTTTATGACCAATACTACAACTTAAAAGATGCGCTTAAAGATCACATGGAAGTTGTTGAAATTGCGAAGAAAGCTATGGAAAATCTAGACATTAAACCTGATATCTATCCAGTTCGTGGCGGGACGGATGGTTCAACAATTTCTTACAAGGGCTTACCAACTCCTAATCTTTTTGCTGGTGGAGAAAATATGCACTCACGTTTTGAATATGTATCACTGCAAACAATGGAACGCGCATTGGACACCCTGCTTGAGATTGTGCGGTTGACTGCGGAAGAAGATAAATAAATTAAAAAGGATCGAGCCATTTTGGACTCAATCCTTTTTAATTAATCTTCATTTTTGCTAGGATTTGCATCTGCGGTAATTTTATCCACACAATTGATAACGACTAATCCCATAATTACAGAACACCAGCCGACGAGGGTGTAGTCTGGTGTCATCGATTCTAGTTGACTTGTGATGTAAGCTAGGACCTCACCCAGAATAAGTGCCCAAATACCAGCCACGATATTCTTTGATAAAAAGTTCATGTTGGTCATCCCCTTTGAAGTCATACCATATTCTAGCATATTTATTAATGCTTTTGAAAGGGCTGGGTTAATTTCTCTATTTAGTCTGATTTGATATAATTTTATTGAGAGGTGAAATGAAGTGGATTTTACGCCCTTAGATGTTAAGAGTAGTTATAGTTTGCTAAAAAGTCCCACCCGGATTTCTGACCTAGTTACAACGGCTAAGGAACGAGGGTATAAGACATTAGCGTTAACAGACGAAAATGTTTTATATGGGGCTGTCGAATTTTATAATGCAGCTAAAAAAGCAGGAATTAAACCCATTCTCGGCTTGCGGCTGGTGGTTGCATTAAATGAGATAGATGGTACCAAGCTAGATTTAGTATTTCTAGCTAAGAATCAACGAGGGTATCAGCGTCTGATGGACCTATCGACGCTTCAACAAACACGAAAAGATAAAAAAATACCTTTAACGATTGCACAAATTAGTCCTTTATTGGGTGAATTGTTTATAATTATTCCTCCACAAAGTACGGTTTTTAGTGTGCTTGCTCAGCCAACATCAATTTTAACTGAGCTTGCTAATCTGGGGGATGATGATAGCGTCCTGTTAGGAGTCAATTCGCGGTTAGATGACGTTCAAATAGATACCTTGCAGCAATTATCAAAACAATTATCTTTACCATTAGTAGGGACGTCTCCAGTTGATTATTTAAATGCTAATGATCTTTTTGCTAGTCGGGTTTTACAAGCGATTGATGCCGGAGTTGAGTTAAAAGATCCGACAATAGAAGCGGGACGAAGAGGACAACATTATCTTCATTCGAAAGAACAGATTGTCCAAGATTACAATGCAAAGGGGCTTAGTGCAGCCGCGCAAAAGACAGTTGAAGTAGCAGCCCTGTGCAACGTTGAACTTCAATTTAGGGCCCCGGTCCTTCCTCATTTTAAAAATCAAGCAGGGATACCATCGCAACAATATTTACGTTCCCTATGTATTCAAGGATTGAAAAAAAGACGAGTAGCACCAGGAAAAACTATTCAACAGTACCAAGAACGTTTAGCGATGGAATTAAAAGTAATCCATGAAATGGGCTTTGATGATTATTTCTTAATTGTATGGGACGTAATGAATTTTGCTCACCAGCAAAAGATTACGACCGACCCTGGACGAGGATCAGCTGCGGGATCGTTAGTTGCCTATGCTTTAGCAATTACAGAAGTTGATCCTTTGCAATACGACTTATTATTTGAACGCTTTCTGAACCCAGAACGAGCTCAAATGCCCGATATTGACTTAGATATTCCTGATAATCGGCGTGATGAAGTTTTGCAGTATGTACATCAAAAATATGGTCACCAACGCGTAGCCCAAATTATTACTTTTGGAACGTTGGCTGCTAAACAGGTCGTTCGTGATGTGAGTCGGGTCTTTAACTTACCCCGTTACGATATGCAAAGGTTAATCGATGCATTACCGCATGGCCTTCACGTGACACTCAAAGATGCATTAAAGGAGTCACAACAATTAAAAAATCTTCTTGATGATAATCCTAAATTTCGTTTGCTGATTCAAGTTGCACAGCAATTAGAGGGATTGCCGCGTCATTATTCAATTCACGCGGCAGGTATTGTCCTTTCTGAGCAGCCATTACATGAAATTGTGCCGTTACAAGATGGTAGTGATGGCTTATTAATGACGCAGTTTGCCAAAGACACAGTAGAAGCGCTGGGGCTATTAAAAATGGATTTTTTGGGATTGAAGAACCTTTCAATCATGGATAACACCCTTCAAATGATTCGGCAAGAAGACCCTACTTTTGATTTGCAAAAAATTAACTTTAATGATCAGTTGACTCTTCAACTGTTCCAGCGAGGAAAAACTGAAGGGATTTTTCAATTTGAATCAAGTGGGATCAGAAATGTATTGGTCAATCTTCATCCAACGAATTTTGAAGATATTGTGGCAGTGAATGCACTTTATCGTCCGGGCCCAATGGAAAATATTCCTCACTTTACCGCCCGCAAAGCTGGAAAAGAGAAAATTACTTATCCTGCTCCTTCACTTGAAAAAATTCTGGGACCAACTTACGGTATTTTGGTCTATCAAGAGCAGGTAATGCAACTGGCCTCGGTAATGGCTGGCTTTACCTTGGGAGAGGCGGATCTTTTACGCCGGGCAATGAGTAAGAAGAAAAAGGCCACAATGGAGGATATGCGGACAAAATTTATTGCTGGCGCAACAGAACACGGATATTCAGCACAAGTTGCTCACCAGGTATTTGAATATATCGATCGCTTTGCTAATTACGGGTTCAATCGTTCGCATGCAGTTGCCTATTCTATGATGGCGTTTGAGATGGCATATTTGAAAGTTCATTACCCTGCAGCTTTTTTTACAGCCCTAATGAATGCAGAAACTAATATTGAGAAATTGAAACGTCACGTGGGGGATGCAAAGCAATTTGGCGTTAAGATTAGTAGTCCGCGAATCAATATAAGTGAGAGTAGCTTTCTGTTGCATGATGAGACAGTTTACTTTGGCTTCTCTGCTATTAAAGGAGTACGTCGTGATTTTATCGCCGCAATTCTGGAAGAACGGCAGGAAAATGGTAAGTTTACAGATCTTCGTAATTTTATTGCGCGTATTCCAGAACGTTGGCAAAAACAAGAATTAATCGAACCGTTAATCTATAGTGGGGCCTTTGATAAGATGGGATATAACCGAGCGGAGATGATTGACGCCCTTCCTAAATTAATTTCCGGGATTGAGTTGTTTGCTGGTTTTGCTAATTTTGACGATCCAGCTCTCCAAACGGCAATTGACCAACGAAATGAATTCCCTCTGTTGACCCGTTTAACGAAGGAGAATGAATACTTAGGAGTATATCTTTCCGGCCACCCGGTTACTCAATATTACCAATTAGGACAGCAGCTCCATGCAACTAAAATTGCTGATTTATACCCGAATTCAGAAGCGACAATAATTGTCCTTACAAATCATGTTAAGACTATTTATACTAAACGTGAACATCGAGAAATGGCCTTTGTTAATGGAACAGATGAGACCGGAGCAATTGATATTACTGTCTTTCCTAAACAATATCAGCAGTTCAAAGAGCAACTAGAAACAAATAAGATTTTAATTGTCAGAGGTCGAGTAGAATATCGTGAGGGACGGGGTCTACAATTAGTTGCTAATCAATTGCAGGATGTTAAAAAAGGTCAACAGAAACGCCGCAAGCAACGATGGGTTTTACGAATCTTACCGTCATTGGACACTGAGATGGTGCATCGAGAGTTAAATAATATTTTTAATGAATACCATGGTTCAATTCCTGTCTTGTTGTTTTATCCAGCAACCGATAAGAAGATCCTGCTTGACCAAAAACGATGGTTAGAAAATTCTCAGAAAGCAAAAAAGGCGCTTGGCGCCGTTCTTGGCCAAGAAAACGTTGTCTTACAACAGCTTAATAGTAATCACTGAAAGCTATAAAATTAAATAACAGTTAGAAAAAATAACTAATTTTAGAATGATAGCGCTTTTTTAAAACCTTTTGCATAAAAAATAAAGACACGTTATTTGAAAAGTGCTATCATAACAGTGTGCAAATGAGGCATACAATTACAGATCGTGATTGATGCTATAGATGCAAAAGGAGAGATTCATTTATGAAGAAAACCAAGATTGTAAGTACACTTGGTCCTGCAAGTACTGATGTTGATACGATCGTTAAGTTGATCAATGCGGGAGCTAACATTTTCCGTTTCAACTTCTCACACGGTGACCACCCAGAACACTTGGGTCGGATCGAAAACGTACACAAGGCTGAAGAAATTACTGGCAAGCACGTTGGTCTTATGCTTGATACTAAGGGTGCCGAAATTCGGACTACTGTTCAAAAAGAAGGTAAGATCAACTTTGAAATTGGCGACAAGGTTCGCATTTCAATGGATCCTTCAATTGAAGGTACTCATGACAAGATTGCTGTTACCTACCCAGGCTTATACGATGATACTCATGTTGGTGGCCATGTTCTTTTTGATGATGGTTTAATTGACATGGTTATTGATGAAAAAGACGATGCAAACAAGGAACTTGTATGTCACGTCTTAAACCATGGTGTTCTTGGTTCTCGGAAGGGTGTTAACGCCCCTGGTGTATCAATCAACTTACCAGGTATTACTGAAAAGGACAGTAGCGATATTCGGTTTGGTTTGGAAAACAAGATCAACTACATTGCTGCATCCTTCGTTCGTAAGGCTCAAGATGTTCTTGACATTCGCGAATTACTTAAGGAAAAGAACATGGAAGATGTTCAAATTTTCCCTAAGATTGAATCTCAAGAAGGTATCGACAACTTTGAAGAAATCATTGCTGTTTCTGACGGTTTAATGGTACCTCGTGGTGACATGGGTGTTGAAATTCCTGCCCAAAATGTGCCAATTGTTCAAAAGCACATGATCAAGCGTTGTAACGAATTAGGTAAGCCAGTTATTACTGCTACCCAAATGCTTGACTCAATGCAAGAAAACCCACGTCCAACCCGTGCCGAAGTATCAGACGTTGCTAACGCCGTATTTGATGGTACTGATGCTACTATGCTTTCTGGTGAAAGTGCTAACGGTGACTACCCAGTTGAATCTGTTGCAATGATGAACGACATTGACATCAAGGCTGAAAACCACCTTTGGGAATTCGGTACTGAAAAGTTCGATTGGGACAAGTCTGACGTAACTGAAACTATCGGTTCTGCTGTTGCTAACGCAGCTAAAGACTTAGACATTCACACAATTGTTGCTTACACTGCTTCAGGCTACACTGCTAAGATGATTTCTAAGTACCGTCCTAATGCTGATATCGTTGCATTAACTCCAAACGAACGTGTAGAACGTGGACTTATGATCAACTGGGGTGTTCAACCATACGTTGTTGATGAAATGAAGAACACTGATACAATGTTCGACTTAGCTGCTAAGAAGGCTGTTGAACTTGGCTTTGCTAAGAAGGGCGACAAGATCATCATCGTTGCTGGTGTTCCTTTGGGTGTACCAGGTGCAACTAACATGATGCGTGTTAAGACTATCGACTAATATTTTATAATATTGTCTGCAAAAAGATCGGTCATTGGTAACCGGTCTTTTTTTATACCAATGATAATCATTGATCTTACTAGCAAAATAAGCCTTTACCGTGTAAAATCGATATAGAATAAAAAAGGATAAGTGATAAAAATGAATTCAGCATTAGGAAAAGTTGTTACAGCGGTAATGATTGATGAAAATGATACCGATTATTTTGTTCAACCAGATCGTAATGGGCAAACGTATCGATTACCGAAAAGCGAAAGTCCTCAAGAATTACATATTGGTGGACAGGTACGCGGTTTTGTTTATGAAAATGAGGACCACCAACTACAGATGACCTGTAAGCACATTCCAACGATCCAGGTTGACCATTACGATTATGGTACAGTAGTTAATGTTCGTCGTGATTTAGGGGTTTTTGTTGATATCGGTCTTCCCAATAAGGATATTGTCGTCTCTTTAGATGATTTACCAAGCTTGAAACACTTATGGCCACAACCAGGTGACCGTTTATTAATGTCCCTTCAAGTTGATGATAAGGACCGTCTATGGGGTAAATTAGCAGATGACCAAATCTATCAAACTATTTCAGCAGCTCCAGATAAACGC
>PPYF01017157.1_pt1 | contig 14531 bp, 11 predicted proteins | sample 1559871 | NCBI WGS metagenome assembly PPYF01 (sample SAMN08240021, study PRJNA423297) | Human gut metagenome, whole genome shotgun sequencing project. | reverse complement strand
GCAGAGTGTTGTTATATTTGCAATTGATTTTTAAACTTTTTTATATTTTTTTTTACACAAGCTAAAAGCCTTGTTTTTAAGCTATTTTTAATTTCATTTAGAAATAAAAAAATATAAGCAAAGCTTTTAATTGAGAATTGTTATCCATTAGAAAAGGCCTATATAACTTAATCTCATATATATAAGCCGACTCTAATTTTACATTTAATTTTTTCTATAAACTTTTTCATAAAAACAATTGTTTTTTAATATATATATTAATCTACAACTATTTTTATTTTCTATAGCTGTTCTTCGTCTCTTTCCTTCATCAAATAAGATAAAGTGAATAAACTCTCAGTTAAGTTTACACTTTCAACTATAACATCTGATGGCACTTCAAGATCTATAGGTGCAAAGTTCCATATTCCCTTTATACCTACTCCAACCAACTTATCAGCTACATCTTGAGCTCCATTCTTTGGTATACACAATATAGCAATATCTACCTTATTGTTTAATACATAATCTTCAATATCATCAGAGTCTAAAATCTCATAGTCTCTAAGCTTAAGACCTATCATCTTTGGATTGGCATCAAATACAGCACTTATATCAAATCCCGCATTTTTAAATCCTGCATAGTTGATTAAAGCCTGCCCTAAATTTCCGGCACCTACTATTACAGCTCTATATCTCTTATCTAAGCCTAGTATTTTTCCTATTTCTCTGTGCAATGCTTCCACATTGTATCCATATCCCTGTTGTCCAAAACCACCAAAGTTATTTAAATCCTGTCTTATCTGTGAAGCAGTAAAACCTATTATTTCACTTAATTCCTTTGAAGATATTCTTTGAATATCTCTCGCCAATAAATCTGCCAAATATCTATAGTACTTGGGTAATCTTCTTATTACAGCCATAGAAATGTTCTTATTTCCCATATGCTTTAGCCTCCTTTGTTTTTCTTAATTATTTCGATTGAATTTCTTTTTTTTAAAACACCGATAAACTATATTTTGTCATACTAAGACAAAAACACTACTATACACTTAATTATACAATATTTTCGATAAATTTAAAACATATTTATGCCATTATTTCTTCCCATTTCGTATATAAGTGCTTTAATTTCTTTTCATGTTCGGCTTTTTCTTGATTTACTTCTTTAGATTTTTCTGGAGATGAATATATTTCTTCTTGGCAAAGCATATATTCTAATCCCTCTATTTCTTTTTCAAGTAACTCAATTTCATCTTCAATCTTCCTAACGCGGTTTCTTACTTGATTTTCCTTCTGTTTTTGCTCTTTTTCGCGTTTTTTCTCTTCTTTAATTTGTGTCTTTGTTTTTTGCTCAATATCCAAATCATCAGCAAGTGTTTCCATTTCTTTTTGCTGAGTTTTTTTCTCCATATAGTAATCATAATTTCCTAGATATTCAGTCACACCTTCTGGTGAAAGTAGTAAAATCTTATCAATTACTGTGTTAAGAAAATATCTATCATGTGATATTGTAAAAATAGTTCCATCATATTCTAACAAAGCTTCTTCCAAAACTTCCTTAGAATCTATATCAAGATGGTTGGTTGGCTCATCTAATAGCAGTAAGTTTGATTTAGATAAAATCAGCTTCAATATTGCTATTCTTGCCCTTTCACCACCACTCAATAAATTAATTTCCTTGAATACATCTTCATCGCTAAATAAAAATGCACCCAAAAGACTTCTTATCTCAGTCTGAGTTAGACTTGGATTTGAGTTCCATATTTCATCTATTATTGTATTTTTAAGATTTAAAGTCTTTTGCTCCTGATGAAAATATGCAGGTATTACATTTTGACCTATCTTAAAATTGCCATCATTTTGTGTTTCTTCACTCATCAAAATCTTAAATAGAGTAGACTTTCCTATTCCATTTGGTCCTATCAAAGCTACTTTTTCACCTCTATATATATCGAAGTTGACACCCTTAAATAAAACTCTTTCATCAAAGGACTTCTCTAAATTTTCTACTCTTAATACATCATTACCACTCTGTGGCGCACTGTGAAACTTAAACTTAGCCTTTTTTCTATATTCTTGTGGTTTTTCTAATTTTTCCACCTTGTTGAGCATCTTTTCCTTGCTTCTTGCCCTCTTAATGTGTTTTTCTCTACCGTAAGACTTTAGCCTTTCAATAGATTCTTCTTGTTTCTTGATTTCATGTTGTTGATTTTCATATCTTTTTAACTCAATTTCTTTTTGAATCTTTGCTTGTTTTTGATATTCTGTGTAGTTACCGTTAAATGTAGTAAGATGTTTATTTGACATTTCAAATATTCTATTGACAGATTGATCCAGAAAATATCTATCATGAGATATAATCATCACTGTACCTTCATAGGCTCTCAAAAATCCTTCAAGCCACTCTACTGCCTCTGCATCTAGATGGTTGGTTGGCTCATCTAGTAGTAAAAGAGATGGTTTACCAAGAAGTAATTTTGCAAGTAAAACTCTTGTCTTTTCCCCACCAGATAATACATCAATTTGCTTTTCAAGATCATCTTTCGAAAATCCTAGCCCCCTAAGCGTTCCTATTACCTCACTTTTATAGCTATAGCCATGATTTTCTTCAAATCTTTCATATTTTTTACCATAATCATCCATCAATTTCTTTAGTTCTGAAGTTGGAGAACCCTCTAATTTAGATAGCTCTGCTATCTTATGTTCCATATCTCGAAGTTCTATTTCAGACGCAATCAAGTCGCTAAAAACTTTTAAAACTTCTTCATAAATAGTCTTGTCAGAATGGAAATTTGTATTCTGTTCTAAATATCCCATTCTACAATCTTTTGAAGTATATATTTCTCCACTATCGTATCCATATATTCCAGTAATTATTTTAAATAAAGTGGTTTTTCCAGTACCATTGACTCCTACTATACCTACTTTATCACCTTCACTAATAGAAAACGATATATCTTCAAGAATAGTTTCTACACCGAAGCTCTTAGTTACGTTGTTGCAAGACAACATTATCATATCTATACTACCTCCGCTATCCTTGATTTATTTTTAGATTTGGAATGGCATTTAGTTCCATCCCATCTCTCCTTCCATTTATATATCTATAGTAACCTGCACATCCTATCATAGCTGCATTGTCTGTACAAAGTATCAAAGGAGGATACTTTAATTCAATTCCCTCTTGTGCACATAGCTCACTCATTTTTTCCCTTAAGCCAGAGTTTGACGCTACACCACCAGATAGGGTAACTGTCTTATATCCCTTTTCTTTGCAGGCCTTTATAGTTTTTTGTGTCAATACATCAACCACTGCAGCCTGAAAAGATGCACAAACATCTTCAGGAACTATTTCAATATCTTTCATCTTCATTGAATTTAAATAGTTTAATACAGATGACTTTATTCCACTAAAGCTGAAGTCATATCCCTTTTCATGAAGACAGGCTCTAGGAAATTCTACTGCATGTGGATTACCTTCTTTTGCCAATCTATCTACTATCGGACCTCCTGGATATCCAAGTCCCATAGCTCTAGCTATTTTATCAAATGCTTCACCTGAGGCGTCGTCTTTTGTCTTACCTAGTATTTCATATTCTCCATAATCTTTTACCTCTACAAGATGAGTATGTCCACCTGATACAATCAAGGTAATGAAAGGGGGCTTTAAATCCTTGTGCTCTATATAGTTTGCACTCAAGTGTCCTTCTATATGATTTACTCCTACCAAAGGTTTGTTAAGTGTAAATGCCAAAGATTTTGCATATGATAAACCTACTAGCAAGGCACCTACTAGACCTGGTCCGTAAGTAACTGCTATATGTGTTATATCATCAAAGGTCATATTGCTTTCATCCAAAGCTTCTTGAACTACTATATCTATATTTTCTATATGCTTTCTTGAAGCTACTTCTGGAACTACTCCACCGAATTTCTTATGTGTTTCTATTTGAGTAGATATAATGTTTGATAGCACTTCTCTTCCGTTTCTTAAAATTGAACATGCTGTTTCATCGCAACTGCTCTCTATTGCTAGAGTAATTATATCTTTATTTTCTATATTTTTATTTTCAGTATTCATAACGCTTAAATCACCTCCCTTACTTGCTTCCACATGATTATAGCATCTTCTTTATTATCTTTATAATATTCTTTTCTTATTCCACCGGGTTTAAATCCATATTTCTTATATAGATTTTTTGCAATCTCATTGCTCTTTCTTACTTCAAGAGTAATTGAATCTATATCATCTTTTTCACACTTTTCTATAAAACAACTCATAAGTTTATCCCCTATGTGCTTTCCTCTATGCTCCTTATGAACGGCAACATTAATAATATGAGCCTCATCTATAATATACCAAGAGCCGATATATCCTACTATTTTTTCATCTTCTACGGCTACAATATATCTAGACAATGCATTTTTTAATTCATTTTTTATTGCTGATAAGGACCAAGGATCATCAAAGGCCGATTTTTCAACTTCATATACGCCTTCAATATCATTCGCATTCATACTTCTGCATATCATAGTACTTCCTCTATTTCTATATATATAACTTTTATCTAATATACTAAATAATATAACTTTTTTCGATAAATCACAATAATAAAATCAAATTTAATAAAATAAATTTGATTTTTTCCATTCTTTAAATATAAAAAATCAATATTTAGTCTCTTTAAGTATCTTTTACTTACTACTTGCTTCTTTTATTTTCTTTTGTTTTTCTTCATATTGTGTCTCTGCCTGAGACTTTCTAATATACATAGGAAGTATATCATAATGAGTATGAATATCAACATTTTTTCTATATTTTTCTGATGCTATAGTAGAAACACTTGATGCTTTTGATATATTTTTATCTGCTGAAGCTATCTCAATTAGGGCTTGATTAGATATCTTATCTCTATATTTATGTACTGCTTCTCCCAATAAAATCACTTCTTCACCATCTCTATCTATTCTTTCCAAAAGTTCATCTATATCCAATACTTCTATCTCTTCTAGCTTTTTCAATTCATTCTCTTGTGTCTTATAGCTAGCAGTATATACCTTGCTCCCCTGAGCATCTAGTATAGCTATTATTTTCTTATCTACCCCCAGCATATTGAATGCAAGGCTTTCTAGAGAGTCCACTGCTACTACTTTAAGATCTTTTGCATGTGCCATAGCCTTTACACTAGCCATAGCTATTCTAAGCCCAGTAAATGACCCTGGACCGATACACACTGCTAATAAGTCTATATCATCTGCTGTTACATTGGCAAGCTTAAATAAGCTTTCAAGCATTGGCATAAGCTTTTGAGAGTGAGTTCTCTTGTCATTGATCACTATCTCTCCTACAAGTACATCATCTTTTAATAATGCCACACTGGCAGCCTTAGTCGAAGTATCAAATCCCAATATATTCATTACATTTCCACCTCCTCGACTATTTTTTCATACCTTTCTCCATAAGGAGTTAGTTTTGCCATTCTTCCATCATTTTCATATGTTATAAGCAGTTCCAATCTTTCTTCTGGTAGTATATCTTCAATTATATTTGACCACTCAATAATACATATACCCTCTGAATCTATATATTCTTCAAATCCTATATCATACATCTCTTCACTAGAGCCTATTCTATATACATCAAAGTGATATAGGGCAAGATCTCCTTCTGTATATTCATTTACAATGGTAAATGTAGGACTCGTGATGTCTTCCAAAATTCCTAAAGTATGGGCAATGCTTTTTGTCATAGTCGTCTTACCTGCACCTAGATCACCGTTTAAACAAACTATTGCTCCAGGAAATAGTTTAGAAGCTATCTCACTAGCAAGCTTCTTTGTAAACTCCTCATTTTCCAAAAAAAATTCTTTCATATTTTCTCCCATTTTCATATCCATTCATAAAATATATAAAGCATTTATTTTTTTTATTTACTAACTTTTTCTTTATAAAAAACAATATATTACTTAAATTTTATTTACTATAAAAAATTACCACCTTTTATTATATCATTTATCTACAAGTCTTTACAAGATTTTTTAGTGTACAGAAAAAGAACACTCTAGATAAAGAGTGTTCAATATTTCTAAAAAATTGTATATTTTATCCCTTTTTACATAAAATTTACTATTTTGCCGCCATCATACAAGCAACAGCTATAGATACCAACTTTGCAGCTTCACCATCAGATCTTGAGCATACAACAATAGGAACCTTAGCACCAACTACTACTCCACCAAATGTCCATCCACCTAGGTACTTAGCAGTCTTTAGTAAAACATTCCCTACTTCTATAGCAGATACTACTAATATATCAGCCTTACCAGCAACTGGGTCTTTGACTCCCTTTACCTCTACAGCGTGCTTATCTACAGCATTATCAAGCTGAAGTGGTCCACTTACTACACAGTCCTTTATCTCACCGTCTTGATTCATCTTCTGAAGAGCTGTTGCATCTACTGTTGCAGGCATCTTTTCATAATATTTTTCCTTTGCACAAATCATAGCCACATTTGGACACTCTACTCCAAGTGCGTGTGCAACTTCAACTGAGTTTTCTACTATTCCCTTTTTCTGTTCTAAAGTAGGAGCTATCAACATAGCACCATCTGAAGTTAAATAGTATCTATCTTTATCTTCATTAAATAATATACCTACATAACTTAGAGTCTTTCCTGTTCTTAGTTCATTTTCTCTCTTAACAACAGCCTTTAATATTACTGAAGTATCCAAAAGACCCTTCATTATAAGACTTGCATGACCTTCTCTTACCTGATCTACAGCCTTCTGTGCTGCATCAGCTAGGTCTTCTGCATGAACAAGTTTCATATCTGATATATTTAGATCAGCTTCTTTTGCCACACTCGTAATAATCTTTTCATCACCTACAAGAATTACCTTTACAAATCCTAAATCCACTGCATTTCTTAATGATTCAAGAGTTGCCAAATCATGTGGAGCTGCCACTGCTACTGTCTGAATTGCATCACCTGTTTTTTCTTTTGCTAAATTAATAAAATAATCTTGGTTTATCATCCTTTTCTCTCCTATCTAAAATCTCTTTAAATAAATTTTCCGATTGCACCCTTACATAATATATTATCATAAGTATAGCTATATGGTAACGTTTTTTCAAAACATTTTTTCTAATAATTAAATGTATTTATTAAAGCCATCTACTTTTATATTATAAAAAGGCTATCTCATATCAAAGATAGCCTTTTGTATTTATTAATTCTAATTATTTTTACTGATTTTTTATTATCTTTTCTAGTTTTTTGTATAGAGGAATTGATAATAAAGATATCATTATTCCCTTGATAAAGTTAAATGGTGCAATAAACCATATTACAAATGTAAATAAGTCGTGAACCTTTGGATTAACAGCCTTTCCTAATCCTATGATTGCATCCATTCCCATTAACTTCCCATAAAATGGTAGCATTATAAAGTAATTTACTATAGAACCTACAACTACTATAGAAATAGTTCCGCATACAAAGCCAATTACTAAATTTTTCATATTCATCTTTCTTCTATAAACGAAAGATGTTGATACTACGAAAGCACTTCCAACTATTATATTGGCTAGCTCTCCTACTCCACCAGTAGTAGTTGCTACTATTGTATGAAGGAAGTTCTTTACTACTTCTACGCATATACCTGCTACTGGACCCAGTGCCAAACCTGCTATAAGTGCTGGTATGTCCGAGATATCAATTTTTAAGAAATCTGGGAACAATCCTGGTATAGGCATCTCAATAAACATAAGCAAAAATGCCACTGCTGATAACAAGCCCACCTTTACAACTGATTGTGTGGATAACCTTTTTTTTCTAACCCTAATTACATTTACCTTTTCCATTTTATCCTCCTATTTTCGAGGGAAAATAAGAAAATCCTGAAGAAAATTATTCCTCAGGATTTGATTACAACATAAACAAATTGTAATAAATTCTTCTCTCATCCAGACTTTACTGTCGGCTTTGGACTTACACCAAATCAGCTAGACTATCTAGCTCGCGGGCTATAACCGCCGGTAGGGAATCTCACCCACCCCCGAAGACATATATTATATTTGATTTAATTATATAACTTATATATATGATTGTCAATAGCAAAACAATCAACTAATCTTGCTTTACATCTTTCATAGATAGAGATACCTTCCCTTTGTCCATATCTATTCCAATTACTTTAACCCTAACAATATCACCAACTGTTAAAATATCTGCAGGTGTCTTAATTCTTTTCTTTGAAATCTTAGAAATATGAACCAAGCCATCATTTTTAATACCAATATCCACAAATGCACCAAAGTCTACTACGTTTCTGACTGTTCCTGTTAGTTCCATACCTTCTTCTAAGTCATCAATCTTCATAACATCAGTTCTAAGAATTGGCTTTATCCCGCTATCTCTTATATCTCTACCAGGTTTTTTTATTTCTTCAAGAATATCCTTTAAAGTCACTTCTCCTAGATCTGCATCAACAGATAACTTATTCAGTCCATAATCTTTAACTCTAGAATCTATATCAGATAAATTTTCATTTTTTACATCTTCCATATCATATCCAAGCAAATCAAGGGCTTTTTTGCAAGCAGAATAACTCTCAGGATGTATACCTGTATTATCTAATGGATTCTTTGGATTTGTTATCCTCATAAAACCTGCAGACTGTTCAAATGCAGCAGGTCCTAACCTTTTAACTTTTTTAATTTGTTTTATATCAGTAAACTCTCCATTTTCATCTCTATATGCTACAATATTTTTTGCCACAGAAGGACTTATTCCAGCCACATGCTCTAGCAGTGAATAAGATGCCGTATTTACATCTACACCTATCTTATTTACAGAGTCTTCTACTACTCCATCCAACACTTCTGTAAGTCTTTTTTCATTTACATCGTGCTGATACTGACCTACACCTATACTTCTAGGCTCTATTTTCACAAGTTCTGCCATTGGATCTTGCAGTCTTCTTGCAATAGATATTGCTCCACGAATAGATACATTGATATCGGGATGTTCTTCATTGGCTAGTTTTGATGCAGAATATACTGATGCACCTGCTTCATTTACTATTACATAACTAACATTTTTATCTATCTCTGCTATCATTTCTGCCACAAACTTTTCAGACTCACGTGAAGCAGTACCATTTCCTATAGATATAATATCTATATCATATTTATCTATAAGTTTTTTCAATTCTTTTTTTGCCGCATCAACTTTATTCTGTGGTGCAGTTGGATAGACAGTAGTATAATCTAATAGCTTCCCATTTTTATCTACAACCGCTATTTTACAGCCCGTTCTAAATGCAGGGTCAAATCCCATAACTGTAATATCTTTTACAGGTGGTTGAAGCAATAATCCATTTAGATTTTTTCCAAAGACTTCTATAGCTCTTTCCTGTGCTATTTCCGTTAAATGATTTCTCATTTCTCTTTCTATAGATGGAAAGATCAATCTCTTATATGAATCTTCTGCTATTTCCCTTAAAACTTCTATATTACCCATATTTTGATTTCCCACATACTCTGAAAGGATATGTTCTATCATTCTTGAATCATCCATACTTATCTTTACAGTTAAAAGTTCTTCTTTTTCTCCTCTATTAATTGCCAGTACCCTATGAGGAGGAATTGTTTTAATGCTTTCTGAAAAATCATAATACATCTTATAAACTGAATCGATTTCTTCATCTTTTGCCTTGGATACTAATATTCCTCTTTCTAGAGCGTTTTTTCTAAGGTATTTTCTGATATCTGCATTATCACTCATTTGCTCAGCTACTATATCTTTTGCCCCTTGTATAGCTATATCTATATTTTCTACGCCCTTATCCTCGTCTATAAACTTCTCAGCTTCCTTAGTTAAATCTACATTGTTTGAAAGAAGTATCATAGCTGCCAAAGACTCCAGACCTCTTTCCTTGGCTATTGCTGCTCTAGTTCTCTTCTTTTTCTTATAAGGAGCATATATATCTTCCGCTTCCTGAAGAGTCATAGCTTTTTCAAGATTTTTTACTATTTCATCCGTCAATTTTTCTTGCTCATCTATCAATCTTTTGATGTCTTCTTTTCTGGCTTCTAAATTTCTAAGATAAGCTAGTCTTTCCCCAAAATCTCTTAGTTGAATATCGCTCATTTCTCCAGTCATTTCTTTTCTATATCTTGCAATAAAAGGAATTGTATTTCCTTCATCTATCAATTTTATAGTGTTATCTACTTGAAATTTTTTAAGTTTTAAGTCCTCACACAAAATTTTTTCTATATCCATTTTTTCACCTCTTATTTATATTTTTACTTATTAATATGTTCTCTAAGGTAAGCATAGATAAAAGAGTCTATTTCTCCATCCATTACTGCATCTACATTTGCATTTTCAGTATTAGTCCTATGGTCTTTAACCAGTTTATAAGGCTGAAATACATATGACCTAATCTGACTTCCCCAAGTTATCTGATTGTATTTGCCATGAATATCATCTACCTTTTCTTTGTTCTCTTCTTCTTTTATCTGAATTAATTTGGCAATCAAAAGTTTCATCGCAACCTCTTTATTGGTATGCTGACTTCTCTCATTCTGACAAGATACCACCAAGCCTGTAGGTAGATGAGTAATTCTAACTGCCGAATCCGTAGTATTGACATGCTGACCACCTGCACCTGAAGCTCTATAAGTATCAATCTTTAAATCTGATGGATTAAGTTCTATGTCAATATTATCATCCAACTCTGGTGTTACGTCTATTGATGCAAAAGAGGTATGCCTTTTTCCTGATGAATCAAAAGGTGACATTCTAACAAGTCTATGTACTCCCTTTTCACTCTTTAGATGACCGTAAGCATTATTACCTTGAACCAATATTGTCGCAGTCTTAATACCCGCTTCTGGATCAGATATCAGATCTATCAACTTTACCTTATAATCTCTATCCTCAGCCCATCTGATATACATTCTTAGTAACATTTGTGACCAATCCTGTGCATCCAATCCTCCTGTACCTGAGTTTATTGAAAGTATGGCATTATTTGCATCATACTCTCCAGAAAAAAGCATTTGAAGAGTCATCTCTTCTAACTTATCTTTAATTTGCTTAATCTGTTCTTCCATAGAGTCATGAATCTCCATATCCTCTTCTTCACTTGTCATATCTTCGCTTAATTCAATCAATACTTCTATATCTTCAAGTGATTTCACTAGGCTATTAAATTCTTCCAACATTTTAGAAATATGCTTGTTTTCTTGTAAAATTTGATTCGATTTTTCGCTATTTTCCCAGAAACTTTGTTCTTCCATCATTGTATTTATATCTGCCTGTCTTGCTTTTAGACTATCCAAGTCAAAGTGAAACACCCAGCTCTCTCACTTTAGACGAAAGTTCTTCACACTCCGCCTTATAATCTTGAATATTGATCATATCTATCATCTCCTTTTATTACTAACTCTCTATTTTATAATTTTTGTATATTTTTTCATTACTATTAGAAATACTTACCCTTTGCTATAATTGAATAATTTTATTTTTTAAATATAATTTCAAAATGCTTAAAAGATATAATTTTCATATTTAAACTCTTATAAATATGATATATTACTCTGCTTAAAACATTAATAATTCACTCAAAGTAAGCATCATCTTTACAAGATAAGAATATATTTTTTGTCAAAAAAGACAGTATGTAAAACATATACATACTGTCTTGATAATTCTATATATTATCTACCGCAGCAGTTTTTATACTTTTTACCACTACCACATGGGCATGGATCATTTCTTCCAACCTTTGGCTCTGCTACTGCCTGTTGATTCTGCTTTGCTCTTTCTTCAAAGTCTTCCTCTGTATCTGGAGACTCAAGTGAATCAACATCTACCACAGCCTTTCTCTCAACTGGAACTTCTACCTGTATATTGAATAGATATGCCACTGTATCTTCTCTTATAAGTGCATTCATATCATCAAACATTTCGAAACCTTCCATTTTGTAAGCTATGACTGGGTCAATCTGACCTATTGCTCTTAGACCAATACCTTGACGAAGCTGATCCATAGCATCTATATGATCTATCCAGTGATTATCTACAGACTGAAGAAGTATAATTCTTTCTACTTCTCTCATTCTTTCTGAGCCTATAAATTCTTCCTTTTCAGCATATAATTCTAACATTCTTTCATATATTGCTTCTAGTGCCTGTGATGGAGTCATTTCTGATAAATTTATATCGTCAATTACACCGCCTGGAACAAACTTACGATATAAGTGAGCTCTGAAAGCCTCATGATCTAAGACATCTTTTTCATCTGTAAATATATTTACAGCATCTGTGATTACTTCTCTCATCATCATTTGGATCTGTTCCTGAAGATTTTCTCCTGATAAAACTCTTCTTCTTTCTCCATAGATTATTTCTCTTTGCTTATTCATTACATCATCATATTCAAGAACATGCTTTCTTATACTGAAGTTCTTACCTTCGACCTTCTTCTGGGCATTTTCTATAGACTTTGTAAGCATTCCATGTTCTATTGGAGTATCGTCGTCCATACCAAGTCTACCAAGAAGCTTTTGAACCTTTTCACTACCAAACAATCTCATAAGATCATCATCAAGAGCTATATAAAATCTAGATTCACCTGGATCTCCCTGACGACCCGCACGACCTCTCAACTGATTATCTATTCTACGAGACTCATGTCTTTCAGTGCCTAATATACAAAGTCCACCCGCTTCTATAACTTGCTGCTGTTCTTCTTCTGTCTGCTTTTTAAACTCATCATATAATTTTTTATATGTTTTTCTAGCAGCATCATATTCTTCATTATCTTCAACACCTGCTGTTTCATTTGCTGAGTTTACTCTATTGATCATTTCATCTGTAAAGTTTAATCTCTTCATTTCTCTTAGAGCCATAAAGGATGGATTACCTCCAAGAACAATATCTGTACCTCTACCAGCCATATTTGTTGCTATTGTTACGGCTCCTAGTCTACCAGCCTGAGCGATTATTTCTGCCTCTTTTTCATGGAATTTTGCGTTCAATACTTCATGCTTAATTCCGTGCTGAGTAAGTATACTTGATAAAAGCTCTGATTTTTCTATTGATACAGTACCTACTAGTACTGGCTGCTTTCTTTCATGTCTTTCTGCAATATCATCAGCAACAGCATTAAACTTAGCTAATTGATTTGCATATACTACATCTGGGCTATCTTTTCTAAGTATCGGTTTATTTGTAGGTACCTGAAAAACGTCCATCTTATATATTGACTTAAACTCTTCTTCTTCAGTCTTAGCTGTACCTGTCATACCTGATAACTTTGTGTACATTCTAAAGTAATTCTGGAATGTAATAGTAGCCAAAGTCTTTGATTCTCTTTGAATAGTTAGACCTTCTTTGGCCTCAATAGCCTGATGTAAGCCATCAGAATATCTTCTCCCAAACATCAATCTACCAGTAAACTCATCAACTATTACTATTTCGCCTTCCTTAGCAACATAATCAACATCTTTTTTCATAATTGTATGTGCCTTCAAAGCTTGATTTATATGATGATAAAGCTCAGTGTGTTCCAAGGTAGTAATATTTTCCACATTGAAATATATTTCTGCCTTTCTAATACCTGATTCAGTAAGAGAAACTGCTTTATCCTTTTCTTCTTTTTCATAATCTTCTTCATCTAATGTCAATATAAATACATTTGCATCTGAATATAGATGAGTAGACTTATCTCCAGGTCCAGAAATAATAAGAGGTGTTCTAGCTTCATCGACAAGTATTGAATCGACCTCATCGACAATAGCAAAATTTAATCCTCTTTGAACCATCTGCTCTTCATGAATTACCATATTATCCTTTAGGTAGTCAAATCCATACTCATTATTTGTACCGTAAGTGATATCGCACATATATTGTTTTTTTCTTTCCTGAGGATTTTGTCCATGGACAATTACCCCTACTGAAAGTCCTAAAAATTCATATACTTTTGCCATTTGATCACGGTCACGCTTTGCAAGGTAGTCATTTACTGTTATAACATGAACTCCCTTGCCTTCAAGTGCATTTAGATATACTGGACAAGTAGCCACAAGTGTCTTACCTTCACCAGTTTTCATCTCTGCTATACGACCCTGATGAAGAACCATCCCACCTATCAACTGAACTCTAAAGTGTCTCATCCCTAAAATTCTAGTAGAAGCCTCTCTTACAACTGCAAAAGCATCTACCAATATATCATCTACTGTTTCTCCATTTTTTAATCTTTTTTGAAACTCTGGAGTCATAGCCTGCAACTGTTCATCAGTCATAGCTGCATACTTTTCCCCAACATTATCTATCTGATCAGCGATTTTATTAAATCGCTTCAAATCTTTCTTATCCGCCATATTAAAAAGGCTATCTAAAAAACTCATTCGCACATCTCCTTAGTTAAAATTCCTTAATTCATATACATAGTTTATTTTATCATAAATATTGATATATTAATACCCACAATAGAATCTATCTATTGTAAATCAAAGCCTACATACAATAAAATCT
>PPYF01370751.1_pt1 | contig 14533 bp, 10 predicted proteins | sample 1559871 | NCBI WGS metagenome assembly PPYF01 (sample SAMN08240021, study PRJNA423297) | Human gut metagenome, whole genome shotgun sequencing project. | reverse complement strand
ATCCACCACGTCGCATAGGTGCTGAATTTATAGCCCTTGCTGTAGTCGAACTTCTCGACCGCCTTCAGGAGCCCGAGATTCCCCTCTTGGATGAGATCGAGGAACATCATGCCGCGCCCAACGTACCGCTTCGCGATACTGACGACGAGGCGCAGATTCGCCTCCTCCAGACGGTGGCGTGCCGTCTCATCGCCCGCCTCCATGCGGCGTGCGAGATCGACCTCCTCCTCTGCGGTCAGCAGGGGAACGCGCCCGATTTCCTTGAGGTACATGCGGACGGGGTCGTCGAGCGCAACACCCTCGGGTACGGAGAGGTCGATATCGACATCGGCGTCCGTCTCGTCCTTATCCTCCAAATCATCGGCGAAATCCGCTGCGTCATCCTCTGCACCGACATCGGCATCGTCGATGATCTCGATGCCCTCATCCATGCAGCGCTGATACAGCGCATCCATTGCGTCGGGGGTCACGCTGTCCTGCGCGAGCGCGTCCATCAGCTCACTGCAGGTGAGTGTCCCGCCGTTTGCTCTGCCTTTCTTCAGCAGATCCATGATCTCTACAGGCGTAGCCGTCTGCTCCGTTTCTTTTCGTAATGCCGCGATCTGCACGCTGCCCCCTCCTTTCAGTTCGTATTTTTTCTAAATAGTTACTATTACCTATTATATCGTTCACCGCAGGTCGTTGTTAAAGGAATCTGCATATTTATTCCTGTGTGCCGATGTGGGCAAGCTCATCCTGAATGCGCTTCACTTCGTTTAATTCGTCAACGTAGCCCGCTTTTCCTTCCTGCATCATCGTTTCTGCACGATGTGTATGCTGTGCGAGGGCAGCGGTCAAATGCGCCCGCCGAAATACCGCGAGCGCACCCGCGCGTGCCTCCGACGTGGGCGGCTCCTCGACCAGCGCACGCGTGATCTCCGCGCTCTCCTCCGCCGGCTGCGCCGCGATAAAATCCGCATCAATCACGCCCCCCGCCGCGATCTGCGCGGCAACGGCGCAAAAAATCGTGCCGAAGAATTCATCGGGAAACGCATCGAGCGGCACGGCCGCCGTGATCTGCGCGAGGAAATCGGGATCCTGCCGCACGGCCGCGATGAGCTGTCGCCCTGCACGCTGCAGGGCACGATCCGCACGGCGTACGGGCGTGCCCGCAGCGGGTGCGGCAGGCTCCTCTGCCGCATCGCCGCGCCGCAGCCAGCGGCGCAGGGCGTCGGCAACGACCCCCTCGTCGAGAAAGAGCTCCGCCGCCGTGCGGCGCACGTATGCAGCGCGCTCCACAGCATCCAGCTCCGCGAGGACGGGCAGCATCGCGCGCAGCGCCGTACGCTGTCCCTCGATGCCGTCCGCCATCTGCGCGCGGATATGGCGCAGGTGGAAGGCGGGCGCGGGCACGGCCGTCTCGACGAGGGCGCGGAACGCATCCGCACCGTGCGTGCGCACGTACTCATCGGGATCCTTGCCGTCGGGCAGGAGGAGGACGCGCAGCTCCGCCGCGCGCCCATGCACCGCCGCGAGAGCGCGCAGGGTCGCCTCCTGTCCCGCGCGGTCGCTGTCGTAGCAGAAGACGATGCGCGGTGCGCGGCGCAGGAGCAGTGCGGCGTGGTCGCTCGTGAACGACGTGCCGAGCGTCGCGACGACGTTGTCAACACCCGCCTCCCACGCGGCAATCGCGTCCATATAGCCCTCGACGACGATGGTATAGCCCGCGCGGGCGATCGCACTGTGGGCACGATCCATGCCGAAGAGGAGCTTTCGCTTGTTAAAGACAGGCGTCTCCGCCGTATTGAGATATTTCGGCTGGGCATCGCCAAGCGCACGTCCGCCGAAGCCGACGATGCGCCCGCGCTCATCCGCGATGGGGATGATGACGCGCCCACGAAAGCGGTCGTAGATCCCGTCGCCGCGCTCGCGCCGCACGGCAAGCCCCGCATCGACGAGGACGTGCTCCGCGACGCCGCGCTTGCGGAACGCATCGGAGAGCTTTGACCACGCATCCGGGGCAAAGCCAATGCCGTAGCGTTCGATGGCCACGTCCGTGATGCCGCGCCCCGCGAGATATGCCTTGCCCGCCGCGCCGTAGCGCGTCATGGTGAGGCAGTTGTGGAAGAAATCCCGCGCGAGCGCGTTTACGCGGCGCAGGTCGTCGAGAGCGCGCAGGCGCGCCTCCTCCTGTGCGTCGCGCTTGCGTGCGGGGCGCTCGATGCCGAGCTGCTCCGCCTGCCGCAGAATCGCCTCAAAGGGGGTAATGTGCTCGATGAGCGAGAGAAATTTGAACGCATCGCCGCCCGCATGGCAGCCGAAGCAGTAAAAAAAGCCCTCTGACGGCACAACGGAAAACGATGCGGTCTTTTCGCTGTGGAACGGGCAGCAGCCCCAGTAGCGGTTGCCCTTGCGCTTCAGAGATACATAGCTCTGCACGACGGCGAGGATGTCCGTTCCTGCGCGCACCTGCTGCACGAACGCCTCCATCCTCGGGTCACGCATAGGTTTCTCCTTATATTGGTTTGATGGTCATCTGATCGACGGGCGGGATGTAGATCTCGCGGAACAGCGCGACGGCGTAGCTGTCCGTCAGCCCTGCCACGTAGTCCACGACGCACTGCTCGCGCCCCCACCGCTCCGCCCGCGCGATAAACTCGCGCGGCAGCGTGTCAAAGTACACGGTGAAGTGATCCATCAGCGCACGCAGGACATAGCCCGCCTGTGCGCGCTCGTGCGCGAGCGTCTTGGAATGATAGATGTGCTCGAACATAAAGCTGCGGAACGCATCCATCACATGCTGCACCTCCGGAGAGAGCGCCGCGTCGCCGCGTGCCTCCGAGGTGACGATCATATCCGACACCATGCTTGTGATCATCGCCGACGTATCCGTACCGAACGCGTCGCGCACCTCTGCCGGCAGATCATCCGCCGTGAGGAGCCCCGCACGCAGGCTGTCGTCATAGTCGTGGCAGAGGTAGGCGATGCGGTCGGCGATGCGGACAATGCGTCCCTCAAACGTCGACGGCATCCCCTTTCCCGTGTGGTTCAGGATGCCGTCGCGCACCGCGCCCGTAAGGTTCAGCCCGTGCCCGCCGCGCTCTAGGATCTCCACCATGCGCAGGCTCTGCTCGTTGTGGGCAAAATGCCCGAGGATCTCCTCCATCACCGCCTCGCCCGCATGTCCGAACGGCGTATGTCCGACATCGTGCCCGAGGGCGATCGCCTCCGTCAGATCCTCGTTGAGCCGCAGACTCCGCGCGATCGTGCGCGAGATCTGCGCCACCTCAAGGCTGTGCGTCATGCGCGTGCGGTAGTGGTCGCCCGCCACGATGTAGACCTGCGTCTTGTGCTTTAGCCGGCGAAAGGACTTGGAATGCAGAATGCGGTCACGGTCGCGTTGGAACTTTGTGCGAAAGGGGCACTCCGCCATCGGATGACTGCGCGATGCATCCACGCTACGCGCCGCCAGCGGCGACAGCAGAGCTGCCTCCTGCTCCTCCAAACGCTCACGTACCGTCATGGCTGCACCTCCTATTTGACGACCATGACGGGGATCTTCGACTCCTCCACCACCTTCTGGCTGACGCTGCCGATAAATACGCCCTTGAGGAGGCCGAGACCACGGCTGCCCATGATGATGATATCCGCCTTCTCCTCATCGGCCAGCTCCAGAATGCACTTGGCGACGTGCCCGCTCTTGACGTGCTTGCGCGCCGTCAGGCTCTCGGGCAGCTTCTCCCAGATACGGTCAAAGACGATATGGCTCGGGATATCCTTGTTGATGTTGCTCGCGACGTAGACAAAATCCAGCTCCGCACCGCATTTTTCCGCGATCGAGAGCGCCTCGTCCACAGCCTTGCAGCCGTTGACCGAACCATCCACAGGGACGAGAATCTTCTTGATGTCACTCATCATAATCCCTCCTAATTTGCTGCATATTGTTAGTTACGTTATCTGTATATTTCGATGATAAAACGGCAAATCCTTTTTCTGTGAAAAAAAAGTATTACAGCAGCCCCTCCTCGGCAAAGCTGAAGAAACCGTCCCGCGCGACGACGACATGATCCGTCACAGGGATGCCGAGCAGTTTCCCCGCCTCGTACAGACTGCGTGTGAGGCGGTGATCCTCCGCGCTCGGCGTGGGGTCGCCGCTCGGGTGGTTGTGTGCGACGATCACATGCGCCGCGCCGCAGCGGATCGCGGGCTCGAATACCTCGCGCGGGTGCACCAGCGCATTCGTGAGCGTCCCCGTCGACACATCGGCGAGCATCAGCAGCTCGTTCTTTGCCGAGAGCGGCAGGACGAAGAAGTGCTCGCGTCGCTCCGCATGGCAGCGCGCCGAAAGGAGCGTCATCACATCCACCGCCTCGTTCAGGTGCGGCATCCCGTGCGTCCCCGCGTAGGCGCGTCGGCCGAGCTCTAGGGCGGCGAGTACCGTCGCCGCCTTTGCCCCGCCGATGCCCGGGATGCGTGCAAACTCGGCGGCTGGCATGCGCAGGATCGCCGCGAGCCCCTCCTCCCGAAACTGCGCGACGATGCCGCGTGCGAGATCGAGGACATGCTCTCCCGTCCGCCCCGTCCGCAGGAGAACGGCCAATAGCTCCGCGTCGCTGAGCACTGCTGCCCCATGCGCCAGAAGCCGCTCGCGCGGCAGCTCCCCGTGCGGGAGGTCAGAGAGAGGCATCGTCCGCTGCCTCCATGACGACGCCCGCCGTGCGCGCGAGTGCCGCCACGGCGTAGAGAGGCAGCCCGACGACATTCGAGAACGAGCCGTGAATCTCCTCGATGTAGACGGCCGCGCGCCCCTGAATCGCATACGCCCCCGCCTTGCCCATCGGTTCGCCCGTCGCCACGTATGCGGCGATCTCCGCCGGCGACATCGGCGCAAAACGCACCGTCGTCTCCGTCGCGTCCGTGGCCACGCGTCCATCCACGACCCACGCGATCCCCGTCAGTACCGTGTGCTGACGCCCCTCCAGCAGGGAGAGGATGTGGCGCGCCTCCTCGGCGTCGCGCGGCTTGCCGAACGACTTGCCGCCGAGGACAATCGCCGTATCTGCCCCGAGGACGGCGTGGTCGGGGTACTCCGCCGCCACCTTGCGCGCCTTCATCAGCGCATTGTAGATCACATCGTCGCGCGGGTGCTCCCCGTCCTTGCGCTCCGCGACAGCGGGCGTAATCGAGACGAACTGCGCCCCGATCTGGCGCAGGAGCGCGCGGCGGCGCGGTGATGCTGATGCAAGAATAAACATAGCTCCCTCCTGCCTGATGATACTCCCTGCTCTCCATGCAGAGCACAGAAAGCAAATATTTCTCGGTCAAAAAGAGAGACACCGAAACTGTGTCGGTGTCTCCCACAATTTTCCTGTATTTAATTGATTCGCGCAAACGCTCTATTTTCCTGCAAAGAATAATTTTCTTTTATCCTTTAGGAATCAGAGCAGATAGCGCACGTAGACGTAGACCGTCGAGAGGACGATCGTGAGCAGCATGAGCGGGAAGCCGATCTTGAAGTAGCGGACGAAGCTGATGTGCACGCCGCGCTCCGCCGCCATCCCCGCCACGATGAGGTTCGCCGAGGCGCCGACGAGCGTTCCGTTGCCGCCGAGGCACGCGCCGAGCGCGAGTGACCACCAGAGCGGCTCAAGGTTCGCGATGCCCATCGCGCCCATGTTCTGAATGAGCGGAATCATCGTCGCGACGAACGGGATGTTGTCCAGAACGGATGAGATGATCGCACTCATCCAGAGGATGAGGAGCGATGTCGCCGTCAGGTCGCCGCCCGTCGCATTGACCGCCGTCTCCGCGAGCTGGGCGATGATGCCGACCTCGATCAGACCGCCGACCGCGATAAAGAGTCCGATGAAGAAGAAGATCGTCGGCCACTCGACCGCGTGCATCGCCTTTTCCACGAGGTGCTCGCTGCCGCCCGCGAGGAGGAGCAGCAGGAAGCCGCCCGAGAGAGCGATGAGCGAGGACTCAATATGCGTAAAGGAGTGTGTGAAAAATCCGAGGATCGTCAGTCCCAGCACGAACAGTGCACGCTTCAGCAGGGCGTGATCCGTGATCGCCGCCTTCTCGTCCATCTGCATCAGCTCTGCCTGCAGCTCCGGCGTCGTCACGAGCTGCTTGCGGTAGATCGTCGCCATGATAAAGAGCACAACCACCATACAGACAATGGCGATCGGTGCGAGATGTTCGATGAACATGACGAAGGTCAGTTCCTTGACCGCACTGCCGATCATAATGTTCGGCGGGTCGCCGATGAGGGTCGCCGTTCCGCCGATGTTCGAGGCGATGATCTGCGTCAGCAGATACGGCATCGGATCGAGTTTCAGAATCTTTGTGATGCTGAACGTCACCGGCACCATGAGCAGCACCGTCGTCACATTGTCGAGGAAGGCGGAGAATACCGCCGTGATCACGCAGAGGTAGACGAGGATGCGGCGCGGTTCCGCCTGTGCAGATTTCGCCGCCTTGATGGCGACGTAGTCAAAGAGCCCCGTCTCCTTCGTCACGCCGACGAGCACCATCATCCCGACGAGCAGCCCGAGCGTCTCAAAGTCCACATGGTGCAGCGCGACCTCCTGTGAGAGGATGCCGAGCAGCATCATGAGCACTGCGCCGATCATCGCGGCAACCGTACGGTGGATCTTCTCCGACACGATCACCATATACATCACGACAAAAATGATTGCGGCCAAGGTTTCCATAGATGCGCCTCCTTTGTCTTGGGAAGCACTGATACATTTGGTTTCTCATTTTATCAGTGATTCCGTGGGGGTGTTCTACTGACGTGCGGCACAGCCGCCGCACGCACGACTTTGTTCATCTTATCACAAGCCTGTGATCAGTGACAAGTTTTTTTCCGCGTACAATTTTTATGTCACGCTTGCACGTGTTTTGTAATGTTTTTCACAAAACAGTGTGCGCTGCGCGTATACCTCGGTGCAGTCGATGGGCAGCGGAGCCCTGCGCCTCATTCAACCGTGCGCTGCAAACAGCCCCCATTGGTCGCGATCACGTTCCTATACCAGTGGAACGATTTCTTGCGGTACCGTGCGAGCGTCCCCGTCCCGTCGTCATTTCGGTCAACGTAGATGAAGCCGTAGCGCTTGCTCATCTGCGCGGTCGATGCGCTCACGAGGTCGATGCAGCCCCACGTCGTATAGCCCATGACGGGCACGCCGTCGGCGATGGCCTCCTCCACCTGCACGAGGTGATCGCTTAGATAGTCGATGCGGTAGTCGTCCTCCACCGTCATGCCGCCCGCGCCGTCCGCGACGAGCACGTCCTTTGCGCCCAGCCCGTTCTCCACGATGAAGAGAGGCTTCTGCCAGCGATCATAGAAGCGGTTCAGCACGAGCCGCAGCCCCTGCGGGTCGATCTGCCAGCCCCATTCACTCGCCCGCAGATACGGGTTTTTCTTCCCGCCGAGGATGTTGCCGCCGCCCGCCGTACCGCCTGCGCCCTCACAGATACTGACGTAGTAGCTGAACGAAACGAAGTCCACCGTATGCTCCCGCAGGAGGCGCAGCTCCTCCTCCGTCGCCCTGATCTCGATGCCGTTCTCACGGAAGTACCGCTTCATATAGCCGGGGTACACACCGCGTACGTGCATGTCGCCGAAGAAGTCGTTAAAATGCTCCGCCTGCATGACGGCGATCATGTCGTCGGGTGCGGGGGTCAGCGGATAGGTCGGCATCGCGAGGATCATGCAGCCGATCTTGGCGTCCGGGATGATCTCATGCCCGATCTTGACCGCGCGTGCCGAGGCAACGAACTCATGATGACACGCCTGATAGAGATCCGACAGCGACAGCTCCGCCTTCGGCGTCATGATGCCGCCCGAGAGCAGCGGCTCGTGCAGCACGGAGTTGATTTCGTTGAACGTCAGCCAGTATTTTACTTTATCCCGATAGCGCGTAAAGATCGTGCGCACATAGCGTTCGTAGAAGCCGATGAGGTCGTGGCTCATCCAGCCGTTGTATGTTTTCGTAAGATGAAGCGGCGTCTCGTAGTGCGAGATCGTGACGAGCGGCTCGATGCCATGTCGCAGACACTCGTCAAAGAGATCATCGTAGAACTGCAGCCCCGCCTCGTTCGGCTCCGCGTCGTCCCCGTTCGGATAGATGCGGCTCCACGCAATCGACGTGCGGAACACCTTGAACCCCATCTCGGCAAAGAGGGCGATATCCTCCCGATACTGATGGTAAAAGTTGATCGCCGTGAGCTTTAGATTGTCCGCGGTCGGCTCTGCCGTCGGTGCCCCCATGATGCCATGCGGCATGATGTCCTGTATGTCGAGCCCCTTGCCGTCCGCATGGTACGCGCCCTCACACTGATTCGCGGCGACCGCCCCGCCCCAGAGGAAATCCTTTGGAAATGTCATGCTGTGCTCCTTTCCCATATCACAGGAAAATACTTCCCTCACCGTGCTTCTTTATCCATGCATCGCCCGAATCGACGCATACAAAAAAGATGCGGCGTGTGCCGCATCAAATCATCAGTGTTTCCTCAGTCATCGAGATCGCGCATCTCTTACGCGATCTCGATGCCGTTGTCCTGCGCGAGCTTCTTGATGATCGGCTCGGGCAGCTCCGCCGCCTTGGCGACGACCGCCGTATCAATCCCCGCACGCAGGCAGTTCATCGCCACGCGGATGACGCCCTGCTTGCGCCCGCGGAACTCGCCCTCGGCGAATCCCTCCGCCTTGCCGGCCTCCACGCCATGCTTCCACGCGGTCTCGAGATCGGCCGCGAGCGTCGCACGCAGCTCCTCCGTCCGCCGATCCAGCGTCGTGCAGATCAGCTCATCAGCATTTGGCTCTCCCATCGCACATTCCACCCTTTCCTCTCTATACGTGTCTCTCTATTATATCGGCTTCTATGCCTTTGGTCAACAGAAAAAGCCCCCGCATCCGATGATGCAGAGGCTTTCAGGTATACTACGGTCGTGCATTACTTTTTCCGATAGATGATCGGGCTGCGCCAGAGGTACTCGAACGGTGCGCTGAGGCAGTGGACGAGACGCGAGAACGGGAAGAGTATCGCGACCGACATCCACGCGAGCATGTGCAGGCGGAACATGAGCGGCACGTTCTCCATATAGGAGATGTCGGGGCTGAGTGCAAGGACGGAGCGGAACCATGGCGCGATGGTCTCGCGGTAGTCAAACCCGCCCTCCAAGGCGTTGAGACCTGTTGCCGCACAGCCCGTGAAGATGGCAAGGAAGAGGAAGAAATAGAGGAAACGATCCATCGACGACGTGTTCACCGCCATGCGGTCGGTGCCGAAACGGCGGCCGAGCAGGAGGATGAAGCCGAGGAAGAAGAGAATCCCCGCGGGCGTACCGCCGCCGAGCGCGATCATGTGATAGAGGTGCTCGTTGATGCCCACCGCCTCCGTCGCCGCCTTCGGGATGAGCACGCCGATGATGTGTCCGCCGAGTGCCATGACGAGGCCGAGGTGGAACATGGGGCCTGCGAGCGGGAGGTTCCCCTTCGTGAGGAACTGGCTGGACTTCGTCGTCCAGTTCCGCTCAAAGACGGTGTAGCGCACGATCGTCCCCACGATGAGGAACGTGAACGCAATGTAGGGGAGCGCGCCCCAGACAAACTGTTTCATGATGCCGTCCTCCCTTCCAGATGCGCCGCCCCTGTGAGGACGACATCGAGCAGAAACGCGTAGGGCAGCTTCGCCTCGATCAGACGGTCACGCAGGAGCTCCAGCTTCGGGCGCACCGCGCCGAGGATGTGTGCGGCACGCTCCTCGGGTACGGCTGCTGCGAGCTCAAGGATCGCGGGCAGGTAGTCGGGCAGCTCATGGTCGAGGTCATAGCCCGCATCGAGGAAGAGCTGCTTGTACGCGAGCATCTCCTCGGACTGCTTGCCGAAATCGGTGCGGTTGTGCGTCGTGAGGTAGAGGTTCGTATTCTGCGAGAAGTCGAAGGCACGCACGTATGCGTCCTCATACTCCTTCGGGTCGCTTTCCTCCACGTAGTCAAAGAACTCCTCAAGCACCTCGCGCGACTGCGGGCGCTCGACGGTATGCGCCTCGGCGGCGCACTCCTTCACATCCCCCCACCATTCCTTGGAGGGATACTCAAAGAGATAGGAGGTGAGGAGCAGCTCCTTTTGAATGCTGTTTGTCTCCATCATCAGCACCCCCCGGGACAGGCATAGCCTGCCGTCCCCTGCAGCTCGCGCAGTTTATCCTGCGATACGTCCTGCACGCCTGCGGGGATGTTGAACCGATCGCGGCGCTTTGCGATGCCGAGCAGACGGTACATCGCCTCGTAGGTCTCCGCATCGTGCGTGAGTCCTGCGGGCAGCGGCTCGCCCGTCTGCTTCGTGCGCATGTAGGTGCGCAGCTCGAGCAGCACGCCGAGGACGCGCTCGATCGCCGCCGTGTCGCCCGCCGTCAGGAGCTGGGCGAGGTAGGCGACGGGGATGCGCATCTCTGCTGCGCCGGGGAAGAATACCTTCTCCTCGGCGCGCCGTGCGATCGGACTGAGGGGCGGGACGTACCAGATGTTCGGCAGCGTGCGGTACTCCGGATGGAGCGGGAACGCGAGCTGCCACTCGGCGATCAGCTTATACGAGGGCGAGTTCTGTGCCGCGCGGATCCAGCGGTCAGGGATGCCTGCCTCGTGCGCCGCCTTCACCGTTGCGGGATCGTTCGGATCGCAGAGCGCATCGAGGTACGCCTTGTAGATGTCCTTCGGATCGGGGGTCGATGCCGCCGCCTTCACCTTGTCCGCATCGTAGAGCAGCACGCCGAGATAGCGCATGCGTCCGACGCAGCCGTCGCTGCAGACGGTCGGCAGACCATTCTCCAGGCGCGGGAAGCAGAATACGCACTTCTCCGCCTTGTTCGTCTCCCAGTTGTAGTAGATCTTCTTGTACGGGCACGCGGGGACGCAGTGACGCCAGCCGCGGCAGCCGTCCTGCGAGATCAGCACCACGCCGTCCTCGTCGCGCTTGTAGATCGCGCCCGAGGGGCACGCCGCGACGCAGGCGGGGTTGAGGCAGTGGTTGCAGAGACGCGGCAGATGCTTCATGAAGATGTCGTGGAACTCAAGCGTGATCTCCTGTCCGATCTTGCCGAGGTTGTAGTCCTTGCGTGCGGACTGTCCGTCGGCAAGGTCGTCCTCCCAGTTCGGGCCCCATTTGATCTCCATGCGCTTCTGCGTGATGAGCGAGCGCGGACGCGCCACGGGCTGGTGGTTGCGCCGCTTCGTGTGGATCAGCGTCTCATAGTCGTACGTCCACGGCTCATAGTAGTCGTCCATCTCGGGCTGCTGCGGATGGTAAAAGAGCTTCGCGAGGCGCGAGATCTTGCCGCCGGTCTTGAGGCTCAGCGCGCCGTCCTTCAGCTCCCAGCCGCCCTTCCATTTTTCCTGATTCTCCCACTGCTTCGGATAGCCGATGCCGGGTTTTGTCTCGACGTTGTTGAAATACATATACTCCGCGCCGCGCCGGTTCGTCCAGACGTTCTTGCACAGGATGGAGCACGTATGACAGCCAATGCACTTGTCGAGATTCATGACCATCGCGATCTGTGCTTTAATCTTCAAGCCAATCTACCTCCTCCATGCGCCGCACGACGACATACGAGTCGCGCTGGTTGCCCGTCGGGCCGTAGTAGTTAAATCCATAGCTGAGCTGCCCGTAGCCGCCGATGAGGTGGGTGGGCTTCATGTGAATGTGCGTCGGGGTGTTGTGCGTTCCCGCGCGCGTCCCGGAGAGCTTCGAGCCCGGCACGTTGATGTGGCGGTCCTGCGCGTGGTGCATAAAGACTGCGCCCTGCGGAATGCGCGGCGAGACGACGACGCGCGAGGCGACAACGCCGTTGCGGTTGTAGAGCTCGATCCAGTCGTTGTCCTTCACGCCGATCTCCGCCGCGTCCTTCTCGCTCATCCAGACGCTCTGGCCGCCGCGGAACATCGTGAGCATCTGCTGCGCATCGAAGTACATGCTGTGCGTACTCCACTTGTTGTGCGGCGTGAGATACTTCAGCGTGATCTCCTTCTGCGGACCGTTCAGCGACCTATTCATCGGGCGGAAATCGAGGATCGGGCGGTAGACCGCCTGTGCCTCGCCAAACTCGCGCATGACCTCATGATCCATGTAGAAATGCTGGCGTCCCGTCAGCGTGCGGAACGGAATCAGCTCCTCCACATTGTTCGTAAAGGGCGTGTAGCGGCGGTTCTGATTGCTGCCCGTAAAGGTCGGCGCCGTGATCGTCTCACGCGGCTGCGCAATGACCTGATCGTAGGTAAAGCGCTCCTCCTCGCGATCCTTCGCGAGCTTCGTGAGGTTCGAAAGTCCCGTGCGCTTTTCGACCGCCGCCCATGCACGGACGGCCGTCCTGCCGCAGGTCGTCGGCGACATGCCGAGCACCGCGTCGATCGCCTGCCGTGCCTCGTAGATCGAGGGGCAGCCGTAGGACACATAGTCCTTGTTGTCGATGATGCCGTTGCGCCGGCGGATCTCCTCGTAGTCCTCTGCCGAGTCCCACGTATTGCCGTGGCTCGCCGTCTTGCCGCCCGCATTCGGCCCGAGTGCAATCCACTTCTCATAGAGTTTCGTGTAGTCGATCGTATTCGCGGCGATGTTCGGCATCGTCTTGCCGGGGATCGGCTCACACTCGCCCTTTTTCCAGTCGCGCACGACGCCGTCGGGCTGTGCCAGCTCTGCCTCGCTGTCGTGCCCGAGCGGGGTCGCGGCGATGTTCGTGTACGGGGTGAGTCCCGCATCCTTTGCGACGGCGGAGACCGCCTGTGCGAGCGTGCGGTAGATATCCCAGTCCGTCCGCGACTCCCAGAGCGGATCGACCGCCGGCTGGAACGGATGGACGAAGGGATGCATATCCGTCGAGGAGATGTCGGTCTTCTCGTACCACGTCGCCGTCGGAAGGACGACGTCGGAGTAGAGCGCGTTGCCCGCCATGCGGAAATCGAGCGCGACGAGGAGGTCGAGCTTGCCGTCGAGCGCGCCGCCCGGCTTTTCGAGTTCCTCCTTCTCACGCCACTTGACCTCCTGCGGACGGACGGCGGCATCCTCCTCCTGGAAGATGCTGTTCTCTGTGCCGAGGAGATACTTGAGGAAGTAGTCGTTGCCCTTCGCGGACGAACCGAGGAGGTTGCAGCGCCAGACAAAGAGGTTGCGCGGGAAGTTCTGGGGTGCATCGGGGTCCGCCCACGCGAAGTCAAGGCTGCCGTCCTTCAGACTCTTCACGACATACTGCTTGATGCCGTCCGCGCCCTCGTAGCCCGCCGACTTCGCGTCTGCAGCGATCTGGTTCGAGCCGCGGTTGAACGTCGGATAGGCGGGTGCCCAGCCGAGACGCGCCGCGAGCAGGGCGTAGTCTGCCGGATGCGTATAGCGCGCCGTCTCGTTTGCCGCCGCGAGCGCGTCCGTCTGGATCTCGTCGCTGCGCCACTGATCGGTCGCAAAATAGTAGAACGACGTGGAGTTCAGCATCTTCGGCGGAGCCTGCCAGTCGGAGCCCGACATAATGCGCGCCCAGCCCTCGTTCGGGCGGAGCTTCTCCTGCCCGACGTAGTGCGCCCAGCCGCCGCCGTTGCGTCCCTCGCAGCCCGTGAAGAGCAGGAGGTTGATGATCGTGCGGTAGACGATGTCGGCGTGGAACCAGTGGTTGATGCCGCCGCCCATGATGATCATCGTGCGCCCGTTCGTCTTGATCGCATTGTCCGCGATCTCGCGCGCCGTCTTGATGACGAGGTCGGGTGCGATGCCTGTGTACTTCTCCTGCCATGCGGGCGTATAGGGCGTATCGTCCTCGTAGGAGCCCGCACTCTCGCCGCCGATGCCGCGGTCAATCGCATAGTTCGCGAGCGTCAGATCGTAGACCGTCGTGACGAGCACCTCGCCGTCTGCGGTCTTGACGCTGCGTACGGGGAGCGCGCGCGTCAGCGTGCGCTTTTCGCGGTCGTTGCCAAAGTACGGCAGCTCGACCTCCACCGTCCCAGTCTTATCATCCCAGGCGGAGAGACGCGGGCAGATCTCCGCGCCTGTGTCGCGGTTCTCCTCGCGGATGTTCCATTTCTCCTGATCGCTCCAGCGCTCGGCAAGCGTGCCGTTCGGGATGACGATCTCGCCCGTTTTATCATCCACCACATAGTAGCGGAACTCCGCGTGCTTCTCGTCGCGTCCCATATCGCGCGAGGAGAGCATGCGTCCGGGGATATACGTGCCGTCCGCGCGCTTTTCGATGCGCACGAGGAACGGGAAGTCCGTGTATTTCCGCGTGTACTCGGCGAAGAACGGGACGGTCTTGTCGACGTAGTATTCCTTCAGGATCACGTGTCCCATCGCCATCGCGAGGGCAGAGTCACTGCCGACCTTCAGCGAAATCCACGTGTCCGCGAACATCGACGACTCGGCATAGTCGGGCGCGATGGAGACGACCTTCGTCCCCTTGTAGCGCACCTCCGCCATAAAATGTGCGTCCGGCGTACGCGTCAGCGGCACATTCGAGCCCCATGTGATGAGGTAGCCCGCGTTGTACCAGTCGCTTGACTCGGG
>PPYF01411600.1_pt1 | contig 14534 bp, 10 predicted proteins | sample 1559871 | NCBI WGS metagenome assembly PPYF01 (sample SAMN08240021, study PRJNA423297) | Human gut metagenome, whole genome shotgun sequencing project. | reverse complement strand
CCATACTAGAGAATGGATTTTGATTGTAGAATTTAAAAGTTTCTATCATATCTAAAACCTCATGCTTTAAATCAGACATAATTTCTGAAATAATAACAGGTTCATCATTATTGTCTTCTACATACCGTGAAATTAAGGTGTTATTATCAGCCCGATAAATTGAAAGTTCTACTGAAGAACTATTATTACGACTTTCAAAATTCAATTCTACAAAACCCCAGTCTAGTAGAGTTAATTTGAATATTTTTTTTGCCAGAGCATTATAATGCTTCTCGAGCTCATCCTCTATACTCTTATGTTCTAATCTAAAGGCCTTGTCTATGGCAGTATAATTTTTTGCTAATATACGGGATTCCATATCTTCCAATAATAAAACACCTCGAGGACCTTTTATCATTTCTTTATATACATCCGGCTCAAACTCATCTTCTCTAGCTAGAACACCTAAATTCTGATATTCCCACTTATATCTATTTTGAAGCCAACAATCGTCAGTTACAGGATCATTATGAAATTCACAATGGGGTTCATAGTCATCGCGTGAAATATACATTGTTCCCCACGTCCATTGTTCTGTAGAAGCTTCATGAAGTAAACGTACATACGTCAAAATCTCACTAATCCCAGCTTTTATAGATTTTACTTTTTCATCACTACAATTATATAACAAATCACCATCAGTAATAATAGAACCCGAAGGAGTCTTAACATTATAACAAGCAGAACTCATTCCTGATTCTGTACATTCAAAAAACAAATAGACCTTATACCAATATTTAGGCATACACTCTACCAATATGTCTCTTATCTTATTAATATATCTATCCATAGCACCCAAATTATCTATATCACCAGAACTATTAAATATCTTTGCAATTAAATGTCCTTCTTGAGCTTTACCTAGTATTCGAAGCCAGTAAAATCAAGGGTTATGGGACATTTTACCAACACATTGTAAGATATTTATGAATATAGTCCATTTATTCCATCTTAATTATCATGTTATTTTACATGTAGCCCTCCTTCACACTATCATCAATTCTTATAATCCTCCTAAAGAAATCATATCCACCATTTATATAATCACCTATTGATAAGTCCTTATCTTTAAAGTATGGCGAAACCGGAAAATACCCCCAAACAACACCTAATCCTCCACATATATTACGGCCACCATCTCCACCTTTATAGGAAAATCCCTCATTATCATATACGATTTCTCTGCAGTATGGGTCATCACCGATAATCAATCCAAAAAAGTTTTCCTTTTCTAATGTATACTCTCCATCATTATCCATCCATTCCATATGTTTTAAATTCATAGAGAAATCTATATTATTCCCCCAAGGAAAAATGGTTCTACACCCCTTGCCAGATAAATACTCCCATTCTCTTTGTGTAGGAAGAGAGTATCCATTATCTTTTATGTTTTGTAACAGTTTCTTAAATGTGGTGACTTCATAATATTTGCCACACCAATTGCTATCATCTGTTTTATATAAGCAAACTGTGTTGTGAACCATAACTTCAGAAAGGCCTTTTATCTCCGCTTTTTTAATCATATTTTGCCACTCTTTATTTTGTATAAGTTCCTCTTCGGAAATAGGTATCCAACAGGTTTCACTATACGTTTTTTGTACTAAAAGCGGATGTATTATAAATTCACCCTCTTGGGTAAAATTATGCGTAAGATAATTTTCTATGTTAGATATTATTGCCTCATCTGCCAGTGCTTCGCTAATCTTAGTTAAAATACCCTCTTCACTATAAATTTCATCTTCGTAACCATCTAAAAATACATAGACAAGATCCATTAAGCTTTCTTTATCAAAAATATCTTGCAACTTTTTATTGTCAAAATTAAGACCGAGCCTAACGGTATCCCCAGGAACAAATACAAAATCTATGCCATCATATGAACGATATATTGCCGTATAGGTGGATTTACCAAATGCATCAAATTCATCAAAACATAGTAACTCTAAATTATATATTTTTCCGATTTGACTTAATAATTCTTCCTTATCCTTAATAGATAATAAATCATATTGGGGATTATACAGTTTTTTGAAGGGAATATGATTCATTGTCTCTCCAGTCTCTTCTACAGTACACTCTTATATGCCCTTAATTATAACATATGGTATACATCCATATATAAAAGACTGGCCTCAAGCTATGCCAAAAAAGGCACCTCTTCGAGGTGCCTTCTCATCAAATATAAGTAAAAGGAAAATCTATTAAATTATTAATCTAAATCATAAAACCCAGATGGTTTATCACTTAAATTTACAATGATGTTTTTCATTTGAGTGTAGTGTTCCAAAATAACCTTGTGTGTTTCACGGCCGATACCAGATTGTTTGTAACCACCGAATGGTGCGCCTGCTGGGATGGAGTTATATGTATTAACCCACATACGACCTGTTTCGATTGCTCGAGCTACACGGATAGCACGGTTAAGGTTTTGTGTAAATACGCCACCACCAAGACCGTATAGGCTATCATTAGCTTGTTCAATTACTTCGTCTTCGCTATGGAATTTAATCACTACTGCCACCGGACCAAAGATTTCTTCACGAGCTACGCGCATATCATTTGTAGCATCTACGATGAGTGTCGGTCTTACGAAGCAACCTTTGCCAAGTTCGCCATCTGTAATACGTTCACCACCAGCTACAACACGAGCGCCTTCTTCCTTAGCAAGTTCTACATAGCTAAGTACTTTCTTAACTTGTGCTTCGTAAATCAAGGAACCTAGTTGTGTAGATTCCTCCCAAGGCAATCCAACTTTTACCTTATCAAATAATTTAGAAAGTTCAGCTACAAATTTATCATAAATTGTATCTTGTACGAAGATACGGGAACCGGCGCAGCACACTTGACCTTGGTTGAAAAGAATACCGAGCAATGCACCATCAAGAGCTTGTTTCCAGTTTGCATCTTCAAAGAAAATATTTGCTGATTTACCACCTAATTCCAATGTAGCAGGAATCAAGCGTTCAGATGCTGCTTTATATACATCAAGACCTACTTCTGTAGAGCCTGTGAAAGCAAGTTTGCTGAAGCCTGGATGATCAAGGATATATTGGCCAGATTTAGAACCTTTACCCGTTACGATGTTTACAACACCTGGAGGTAAGATATCTTGCAAAATGCTACCTAGTTCTAACAAACTAAGGGATGTATGGCTAGAAGGTTTGATAACAACTGTACAACCTGCTGCAAGAGCTGGTGCCAGTTTCCAAGCAGCCATTAAGAACGGGAAGTTCCAAGGTACTACTTGACCTACTACGCCAATCGGTTCACGAATAATAAGACTTAATGTATTTTCATCAAATACTTGTGCCGAACCTTCTTCTGCGCGAAGTACGCCGGCGAAGTAACGGAAATGGTCTGCACCAAGTGGAATATCCACGTTTAATGTTTCACGGATTGGTTTACCATTGTCATAGGTCTCAACTTGTGCCAAATGTTCTTTGTGAGCATCAATGGCATCTGCAATCTTTAATAAATAATCTGCCCGATCGACTTGAGAAACTGTTTTCCACGTTTTAAAAGCCTCTGTTGCAGCTGCTACAGCTTTATCAACATCCGCCTGCGTAGCTTCTGCACAAACAGCAAGTTGCTCGCCATTAGCAGGGTTATATACATTAAATTCAGCACCATCAGATGCAGGTACCCATTCATTATTGATTAAAAGACCATATCTTTCTCTAATATGTAAACTCATAGTACTTCCTCCTTTAATGGATAACGACTATTAATTATCTTCTATGAGTTCATCATACACCCAATATCTAATTATTTCAATCTATTTTATAATTTTCGATATAACGATTTTATTATATTCTCAATAGTTTTATTCTATACCAAAATCGATATACTTATCACTATTTATGATAATAGAGTACACAAAAAAGGAGTCCTCTATTACCTAAAGGACTCCTTTTAATCATGTTCAATTTTGACATGTATAATTTTTTACGAATTACCCTAATAAAATTAGACCTTTTTTTTGTCTTTATTTCTCAATGACTTGACGGATAATCCGATACGATTTCGCTTTACATCTACAGAGATGATCTCGGCTTCAATAATATCGCCTACAGCAAGTACATCAGAAGGATGTTGTTTCGCCGTACATAGTTCGCTACGATGTAATAAACCATTCGTTTTTAAACCAAAATCAATAAAGGCACCAAAGTCTACTACATTATGCACCGTACCTTTAACAACCGTACCAACCTTGATATCCTCAAGACTTACTACATGTTTACGTGTCAGAGGTGCTGGTAAATCCTCACGAGGGTCACGACCTGGTTTAGCAAGAGCTACAATGATATCTCGCACAGTAGGAATACCCGCATCAAGCTTATGCGCCATCTTATCTACATCAACCAATGGTAATTTGACCTGTAATGCTTCAAGTTGGGATTTATCTTGTAAATCCTTTAATGTAAAACCTAATTCACCAATAATACGTTCTGCCAACTCATAAGACTCAGGATGAACAGATGTATTATCCAATGGATTCTTAGCCCCATTTAAGCGTAAGAAACCGGCACACTGAGTAAATGCTGCAGGACCTAAGCGTGGCACCTTTAATAGTTGCTTACGACTAGTAAACCCACCATTTTCTTGACGGAATGCTACAATATTTTTTGCTACCGTACCAGAAATGCCTGCGATATGCTGCAAAATCGCCGGAGATGCCGTATTAAGCTCTACCCCAACATGGTTAACTACAGATTCAACAACTTGATCCAATGTATGAGTTAATTGTTTTTGGTTAACATCATGTTGATATTGACCAACCCCAATAGATTTAGGATCGATTTTAACGGACTCTGCTAATGGATCTTGTACGCGACGAGCAATAGATACGGCACCGCGAATCGTTACGTCTAAATCTGGCAATTCATCAATAGCTAGTTTTGATGCGGAATATACAGAGGCACCCGCTTCATTGGTAATGATGTAGTGGCAATCTAATTTTTCTTCTTCAATCATCTTGGATGCAAATTGCTCAGTTTCATACGAAGCGGTACCATTACCGATGGACAATAAGGTAACCTTAAATTTGCGAATTTTTTCAGCCAATTTCTTTTGTGCTTCTTGTTTTAGCTTTTCGCTATTCGTTAAATAGTAAGCACCATAATCGAGTACATTGCCTTGCGCATCGATAATAGCCATCTTACAACCTGTACGATACCCTGGGTCAAGGCCCATAATGACATGACCTGCCAATGGCGGTTGTAACAATAAATTTTTAAGATTTACACCAAACACCTTAATTGCTTGCTCATCTGCAGATTCGGTTAATTCATTGCGAATATCCCGTTCAAGGGCAGGGAACATCAAGCGTTTGTACGCATCTGCGACGGCGCTAGCTTTCACATCGCTAAAAATGGATTGTTCACTTTTAGTGATGCCACGCACCATGTATTGAATATAGGATTCATCGGGTACGGTTAACGCTAATTTAAGAGCCCCTAATTTTTCGCCTCGATTAACCGCTAAGATACGATGGGACGGCATCTGACGAACTGGTTCAGCATACTCATTATATTGAAGGAATTGGTCCTTGTGTTCATTATCTTCCACGAGTTCCGCTTGGATAAAACCTTCCTTCCACATACGCTTACGAAGAGTAGCGCGAAAATCAGCACTATCGCTGACGATTTCTGCAACGATATCCGATGCACCTTGAATGGCATCCTCCGGTGTAGGCACGTCTTCAGAAATATATTCCTTTGCGATATCTAGAGGGTTACCAGATGTGACTGTGTCATTCAAAATCATATCTGCTAAAGGCTCTAGCCCTCGTTCACGGGCAATCATAGCCCGTGTCCGTTTCTTAGGTCGATATGGTAAATACAAATCCTCTAATTCTTGTAATTTTACGGCTTTCATTAAAGATGCCATCAATTCATCGGTCATCTTTTCTTGTTCCGTAATAGCATTGATGATTTCTTGACGCCGTGCTTCTAAATTGCGCAAATATTTAATGCGTTCTTCGATAGTTCGCAGTTGTTCATCTTGTAATTCACCTGTTACTTCTTTTCTGTAACGAGCGATAAATGGCACCGTGTTACCTTCATCTAAGAGAGTAACCGCTGATTCTACTTGACCAGGCTTAACACCCAATTCCTTTGCAATAATGGCAAACATTGATTCCATTAGTTATGTCCTTTTCTTTCATATGTTACAAATCGATGAGGATATTTATTTTTATCATCTACCGTGCCCTCTACAACAGAGGTAATAGTGAAAGCTGACGCATCGAATTCAGGAAAATGAGCATCTCCATCAAATTCATGATCAACCTCAGTAATATGCATTACATCTACATACGGTAAAAAGGCTTCGTAAATTTGTGCGCCCCCGATAACATAGGCTACATCAAGCTCTTTAGCAGCTTCTACAGCAGCCTCTGGCGAGGAGAATACACGTACCCCTTGCGGTGCATTAAAGCCTTTATTTTTCGTAATCACCCAATGTTCTCGATTAGGCAATAAAAAAGGCAAGCTTTCAAAGGTCTTACGGCCCATAATAATAACGTGGCCCGTCGTTTTTTCCTTAAAGAATTTCAAATCATTTGGTAAATGCCAAATCAAAGAATTATCCTTGCCGATAACGCGATGATGTGCTACCGCTACGATAAGTGCTAACATAGTATCCCCCTATACGGCTACGGTCATAGCCAATTTGCCTAAATGTTCATACCCTTCTAACACGATATCATCCGGTGTGAAGTCATAAAAGTCAGTAATTTGTGAATTGACACTAATTTTAGGCGCTGGCAACGCTTGATCTCGACGAGATAATTGCTCGCGCAATGCATCCACATGATTTTCGTAAATATGTGCATTATTAATAACATGAGTAAACTTACCAGGCTTCAAACCGGTTACTTGGGCAATCATACATAAAAGAGCTGCATATTGAGCCGTATTAAACGGAACGCCAAGCCCCATATCGCCACTACGTTGGATAAGCATGCAGTTTAAATAACCATTGCCCACATCCCACAATGTTTCATACGCACAAGGTTGCAATGCCATATCAGGCAAATCTTCTATGTTCCACAATGTAACAATCATGCGGCGACTATCAGGGTCTTCTTTGATGGTTTTGATGAGATTATCCAACTGTTTATATTTAGCAATTTGGTATCCATAGGCCTTGCCAATAGTCCCATCTTCGCGCATCCATTCATCCCACACATGGACATTCATATCTTGTAATTTACGCACATCATTGGACTGCATTTGCCAAATCCATAACAGTTCTTTCACAGCCGTTTTGAAAGCCACAAATTTTGTAGTTAAAATTGGAAATTCCTCTTGTAAATCAAACTGCATAATTTGTTGTGGCAATTTATATGTGGCTATGCCTGTTCTATTTTGACCATATATGCCATGGTCTAATATATTTTCAATAATATTGAGATATTGTGTATCCGCTGAGCTCATAGTTCCCCCTAATTATATTAGAAATCACTCAATATAGCGTTATAGAAACGCCAATTTGTTACCCCTTATATTGTGAAATGGCCTCTAAAAATGAAAGTCCATATTTCTTTAATTTTGCTTCCCCTACGCCCTTTATATTGCCAAACTCACCTAATGTTTTTGGCCGTATATTAGCTAAATCGATAAGCACCGTGTCAGGGAATATAATATACGGCGGCACACTAAGTTGCGATGCCAGTTGTTTGCGATGTTGCCGTAAATGTTCAAATAGCCCACCAGAACCAGAACGGGGTACTTCGGAGCGAGAGATAGAGGCTGATTTTTTCGTTTTACGAGATGGCACGATAACCTCTTGCCTAATTTCTTCTACCTCTTTATGCCCTGCTAACACCTCTTCTGCACCGGCGGTGACGGATAAGACCGGATATTTTCCCATAGAACTCCGCAGGTATCCAGAGGCCACAAATTGTTGTATGAGGCCCTTAATCTCCTTATCCCCTACATCCGATAAATACCCAAATACGGATAAGGCATCAAGACCTGCCCTCGTAATGCGGTCAGTCCGTTCTCCGCGCACGATGGACGAAATCATAGAGGCACCATACCGCTCCTCTGTGGCGATAATGGTACGGAATATGGCCTTTGCCTCTTTCGTGACATTAACACGTTCCCCTTTTGTATTACAGGAACTACAGTTACTGCATTCGAGCCACGGAACGATTTCACCAAAATAGGCGAGCATATATTTTCTTAGGCAAGTACTACAGAAACAGTAATCAATCATGGACTGCAGTTTTCTAAGTTCTACCTGCTCACGTTGTGGTTCTAAATGACCTTGTTCAATCAAATACTTATGAACGCGCACATCTTGCCCACTATAGAGCAGAATACATTCCGCCGGTGCGCCGTCGCGACCAGCACGGCCCGCCTCTTGATAATAGGACTCCATATTACGCGGCATTTGGTAATGCAACACATACCGCACATTACTCTTATCGATGCCCATGCCAAATGCGTTGGTAGCTACCATAACTTGTAATTGGTCGAAGGCATATTTATTTTGCATATCTTTGCGCATCTCATCGGATAATCCGGCATGGTAATATCCAGTTTGGATTCCGGCACGCGTCAAATTATCGTAAACTCGTTCTACATCCTTGCGCGTAGAGCAATAGATGATACCATTTTCATGACTATGACGCCGCACATAATCGACTACATAATCCATGCGCTTTGGTGTGCGCACGACGGAAAACGATAAATTCGGCCTATCAAATCCCGTAACATACACATTCGCATGATCGAGACCTAATAATGTTTTAATATCATTCTCTACAGCCTTCGTAGCCGTCGCTGTGAAAGCCCCCACTACGGGACGCTTAGGCAAACTAGCTAACCAATCACCTATCAATCGATAGGAAGGTCTAAAATCATGACCCCACTGTGAAATACAGTGCGCTTCATCTACAATAACTTGAGAGATAGGCATAGAGCGTAACACATTGCAGAAAAAATTGGAACCTAATCGCTCTGGTGCAATATATAATAATTTAATATTCCCACTACGTACATCGTACATGGTCTTATTAAATTCTGTTTGCGTTAATGTACTATTGATTAAGGCAGCCGGTATATTTTGATCCACCAAGCCATCAACCTGGTCTTTCATCAAAGATATTAAAGGCGAGAATACGACGGTAAGCCCCGATTTACAAAGAGCTGGAATTTGAAAGCATATCGATTTACCTGCCCCAGTAGGCATGATGGCCACTACATCCTCGTTCTTTAATAAAGACTCTACAGGAGCCTCCTGAGCGGGCCGAAAGGATGTATACCCAAAGTAGGTTTGCAGTAGTTGTAACGCTCTATCACGAGAATTAATAGCCTCCATCGGTATACCTCCTTTCCTATGTGTACAAAATTAACAATGTTATATGCCATATCAAAATGAAATATCGTGTCTATTTATTGTATCATTTTTTGAGGTATTTTTTGAATTATTTTCATATAATACTGTTTAGTAATTTTAACAATATCATCAATATTTACCAATAAATTATATGATTTACATATCCTATAGAATGGCAATTTATGATACAATAATTAGTATATATTTTAACGTGGTGAACAACCCTAAGGAGGTTTTATATAGGCATGACACACAACAACATAATGATCATAATCGCCTTTGCCTTGTATTTAGGACTGATGATGTACATCGGGGTCTACTATTATCGCAAATCGAACAGTATTGGTGACTATATATTGGGAGGTAGACAGCTAGGACCGTGGATTACGGCACTCAGTGCCGAAGCCTCCGACATGAGCGGTTGGATGCTTATGGGGGTACCGGGTCTGGCCTATACTACGGGTATTTCCGGTGTATGGATTGCTGTAGGACTTACCTTGGGCACCTGGGCCAACTGGCGATTCGTATCCCGTAGATTGCGTAACCATACGGAGGTAGCTAGCGACAGCTTAACATTGCCGGATTATTTAAAAAATCGGTTCCACGATCAATCCCATTCGGTAGCTGTTATTTCCGCATTGTTTATATTAATCTTCTTCCTCATCTACACATCCTCTGGATTTGTGGCAGGAGGCAAATTATTCAATACCATCTTCGGTTTAGACTATACGGTATCTCTATTTATTACGGCAGGCATTGTAGTATTTTATACCTTCCTCGGAGGTTTCCTCGCCGTATCTTGGACGGACTGTATTCAAGGGGCGTTGATGTTCTTCGCCATCTTGGCTGTACCTATTACGGCAGCCATGTACTTAGGTGGTCCTATTGATACGATGCAACTCATCCAAAGTGAATTTCCTCAAGGATTAAACCTCTGGGGTGATACGAGTGATATGTTTGCTCTTGTCATCGGCATCATCTCTTCCCTTGGTTGGGGTCTTGGCTACTTCGGTCAGCCACATATCCTAGTTCGCTTCATGGCGATTTCCGATGCGAAGGAACTAAAAAAATCCACAAATATTGCTATGGTTTGGGTTATCCTTTCCTTATTAGCAGCTATTTTCGTAGGACTCATCGGTCATGTATATATGTTACCAGAAAAATTAGTTGGTACAGATGCAGAGACGATATTCCTCGTTATGACGGAACGTTTATTTACGCCATTTATGGCTGGCCTTATCTGGTCTGCTGTACTTGCAGCTATCATGAGTACTGCATCCGCTCAACTATTAGTAACAGCCTCTGCTATTGCTAATGATTTTTACGCTAATATCATTCACAAAACGGCAACCGACAAAGAACTCGTGCTTGTAAGCCGTATTGTTGTATTGTTGGTAGCGGCTATATCCATTTTCTTAGCATTAAATCCAGATAGCCTCATCCTTACGATGGTTGCTTACGCATGGGCTGGCTTTGGTGCCTCTTTTGGTCCTGCTATCATCTTCTCCCTATTCTGGAAACGCATGACGCGCCGTGGTTGTATAGCGGGTATCGTCGTAGGTGGTCTTACAGTTCTAATTTGGAAACAATTTGCCTTCTTTGGACTTTATGAAATCGTACCAGGATTTATCTTCTCATCTATTGCGATTTACATTGTCAGCATTTTCGATAAATTACCACCACGTCCAGTATTAAAAGATTATAAAGAAGCAGAAAAATTGCATATTCTCTAAAAACGCATAAAAGGAGCTATTGATTTCTCAATAGCTCCTTTTTCGTAATAAAGGGCTGTTATACTTACAGCCCTTCTTCTTATACATATTGTGATAATCCATCACGAATAGCTTCACGCACATCGAACACTAATGATGCTGGCGATAATACTTTCACACTTTGCATATATTGTAGTGCCCAATATTTGAAAGCCTCCCGATTAACATGAACACGACACTCCACCTTTTGAGGCGTCTCGTTTAAAAATGTTACATTTCCATCAAACCAATCGAGAATTTGGTTAACGATACTGCGTTTTGCTTCAAACACTACTGTTACTGATTCACCACCAAACATATAGATATGTTCCTTCATGTATCTATCTACATCAAAGGTATTTTGATTGTGATAGCCTTGGATTTCCCGCAATGGCTTACGGCGAATATCCAATAACTTAATGTTGCCAATTCGATCTACACGAAGTGTAGACATATCATCATGGTTATCGTGGTTACCTACCAAGTAGTAAAGCCCTCGACTAGATACTAATTGGTAGGGATTAAAAATATAATTTCGCTCATTACCTGCATAATCAAGATTAGGATATAATTTATTATCTGTACTAGGCTGATAATAGACTAACGAAATTTTTCTCCCTTCCGTCACCGCTTTTTCAATGAGATCAATATTTAGGAATAGATCCTGACTTCTCACAAGAGAATCAGGTGTACTCTTAATTTGTTTTCCATGGGATTTAAAATAACGGCCTCCCAAGGCAGATACCTTATCAATCAAGTCTTTACGCTGATTTACACTAATATGACGTGATGCTAATAGACCATCGATTAACAAATGTAACTCAGCCTCTTCAAAGGGATGAATCATATAAAAATTGGTACGACGAATCGAACCATCTGTACCTAGTGCAGATTCTTCACATTCAATATTAAAATTACCAGATTCATATAAATCATTTAGATGACGCCCTAAGGTTTTACGATCTACCGTCAATTCATATTTCTTTGCTAAGATGCTACGAATTTCCTCTTGAGATAATGTATGATTTGCATCTGTTTCATCTCGTAGGATTTCTAGTATATATACTAGTACTGCCTTTTTAGATGCCATGGAAAAACTCCTTTTACAATATACTTATACTAACTAACAACAAAATATGGCCTACTATGACCATATTTTTACATGTACACAAAATCACTCATACAAAGTATATCATAAAAGTCATGTTTACTTCATGTGTTTTTCATGCATTTCTTCATCTTTCCTATATCTTTTATGCAACTTAACATAACAAAATGTAATATTTATAAAATAAAAAGAAAATATTGAACATAAAAATAAAGGCTAATTCTATATATCGAGAATTAGCCTTTATCTATCCCCCATCGCACATTATTATCATATGCTACACAGGAAATACCTTTATTTAATTTTATTTTCTAAATAGCCTAATGTTTCCATGCGTTTCGTCAATTCAGCATAGAACGCTTCAGCCATAGCTGTTTGATTTTTTGCCTGACCAGCTTGTGCGCCGCCAAAGATATTCTTTTTAATCGCATTAACAATAGTAGATTTTGCCTTTGGTTTATTAAGGATTTCCATAAACATCAAATCTTCATCGGACAGATTTTCCACGGCTTCATTTTCAGAGGTAGCCCCATACATGATGTCTGTACCAGATTCAACTAAAGCTTTCACAAACTTTGTAAATCTAGCAGGTACAAAGGATTGTCCCTCCATATAGTAAGCTTTAGAATGTAGGTGTTTCAAGAAACGTAGACCACCGCGTACAATATGTTCTGCCATAGCTACATATAACGCATTAACAGCGGCTTCTAAGCTTGCATCATCGCCCTTAGCAGCATCATTAGCAGCTTTTACAATGGCTAAAGCCTCGATCATATTAAACTGACCGCCATCCTTAATAATGGACTGGAATGTATCGCGCACGATATCGTTTTCAAACATAGACAATGCTTCTTCATTGAAGAGAATTGTATAGGTAAAGCTGTTAATAATGGTTCGCATAGGTACAGAATTTACAAGTTCAGGATTTCCCATGTCGTAGGTTACAGATTCTGCATGCTTAGCCTTACATATAATAGATTTTCTAAAGGTCGTATCTAGCATAAAATCTAAATATTGCTCTTGAGCTACATGGTCATTAAGTGCGAGTTTATCTAGTGTATCCGCAATATCAGCATCAAAGCTACGTACCATAGATAAAGTTAAATCAGCATCGCATAGATATGCCAAATTATGCGCTCCTAAATGGTCATTAAATTGATAGAAATATACAGGATCATTGTTTGGCTCTAAATGATCGTGACCAACATAGTATTCATCTTTTTGCATAACAGAACGAAGAGCACCTAAGAATTTACTATTTCGTTCCTTTAGATTGTCATATTTTAAAATTTGACTACCTACGATACTACCAATCGTTTTGCCATGCAGTACCTTTTCCTTGTGATTAAACTGAGCTTTATCACGGTTGCTGAACATCATTAACTGACGTACTTCTTCCATCGTATGCCAACCAGGATATGTGTTATACGACACATAGGCGATGCCATCCTCTGCTAAATGTTCATCGATAAGGCGCAACAATGCATCTTTAACACCGTCATCAACCCAAGAATACACACCATGGGCGATAATGTAATCAAAGGTACCAATTTCACTACCAATAGATGCAATATCAGATTGAACTAAGGAAACATTTGTTAGCCCTGCATTCGCAATCACTTCGTTGCCCTTTTCAACTTGTTCTTGTGAAAGCTCAATACCTACGAATGTTGCATCAGGATTAAATAATGCTTGGGAGATAATATTGCCACCATAGGTTGCTCCCAATTCTAATACTCTTGCAGTTTTAGGGTTAGGTGCTGAAATACCCACGAGAGCCGCATAGGCTTCAAGAGTAGCTGGTGTGGTATATGGGAATGGCATAGATTTATAGCCTAATTCACTATAAATGGTTTGTTGTACGTCATTTGTATTCGTAGTCATAATATCCTCTATCATTAAAAACATATATTGTATAAACAATACATGAATAATACACATATATACTATCTATTATACCAAAATCATGTGTACTATACACCTATTCATAAGGATGATAGATGCAAAAGAGGCATCCTCAATGAGGATGCCTCTTGTATATGCAGTTTAGAGAAATTAATTATTTAATGTCTTCGAAACCTTTTTGTAAGCGAACATAGCTTAAGCGACGTTCTTTAGCGTCTTCTTCACATTTAGCGAATAATTCTTCTGCAGCGTCAGGAGCAGCTTTCGCCAAGGAAGCATAACGAACTTCACCTTTAAGGAAGTTTTGGAATTCGTCGTAGTTGCCTTCTTTGGAATCCAAGGAGAATGGGTTTTTACCTTCAGCTTTAAGTTGAGGGTTGTAT
>PPYF01671385.1_pt1 | contig 14536 bp, 12 predicted proteins | sample 1559871 | NCBI WGS metagenome assembly PPYF01 (sample SAMN08240021, study PRJNA423297) | Human gut metagenome, whole genome shotgun sequencing project. | reverse complement strand
GCATCTCGCAGGCTCAGGTGAGCAGGTTGGAAAAAAATGCACTGAAATCTATTCGAAACTTTATTGAACGGTAGTTTTACAGGCAAAATAGACACTCTCAGAGAAGAAAAGAATCTATATTTGTGACTTTAGTCGCGGCAGGTTGAATGTTCGCTTACCCGCTCGCATCCAACCTTTGCTCCGAGGCCACAAATATAGATTCTTTTCTTCTCTGAGAGCTGTCTTTGGCTGGACAGAATTAGAAACTACTGCTCGACTTAAAAGATTCTCTTCCAGATATATATTTTTTCAGATTTACACTTTATTAAGAAATCAGAGACAACTAGCGATTCTCCGATATAAGGATTTTTCTCAACATTTAATAAGACTTGAAGTCGTTATGAAGAATTTCCAACCCCTCCAATATGCAATTTCACTCCAACAGCCAAAGACAGCACCGCAAAAGAGAGCATAGCCTATATTTGTGGCCTTAGAGCGAGGATTGAATGTGAGCATAGAGGCGAACATTCAACCCGCAGTGATAGAGTCACAAATATAGGCTATGCTCTCTTTTGCGGTGCGTCTCTCCTTGCCTGCAGCAACCCAGAATTTACTGCATTTTAATCATCTCCCGCTTCAACCGATGGATAATCTTCTTCTCCAGCCTGGAGATATAGGACTGTGAAATTCCCAGCAAGTCTGCGACTTCTTTCTGCGTCTTTTCTTCGCTTTCCTCGCCTCCTATCCCAAACCGGAGCCGAATGATAAGTTTTTCTCTGTCTGATAAAGTCTCCATCGCTTTATTTAACATTTTCCGGTCAATCTCATCTTCGATATCTTTTGAGATGACATCGCTGTCTGTTCCTAAAATGTCAGAAAGAAGCATTACCGTCCCAGTCCACATTCAGCGGTTCATCAATAGAAACTTCCATTTTTGTTTTATTGGTTCTTCGTAAATACATCAATATTTCATTTTCGATGCATCGTGAGGCGTAGGTTGCCAATTTGATTTTTTTATCTAATTTAAAGGTCTGGATTGCTTTAATCAGTCCGATGGTACCAATCGAAATCAAATCTTCTACTCCAATTCCTGTATTCTCAAATTTCTTTGCTATGTAAACGACTAATCGTAAATTTCTCTCGATTAAAAGTGCTTTTGCTTCCTCACTTCGTCTTGTATCTAACTGACTTAACACATAAGCCTCCTCTTCTGGCTCTAAAGGCGGCGGCAAAATATCGGTTCCTCCGATATAGTGAATCTCCCGCTGAGGATGAAATAATGACTTCATATTATTTATGACTGTAAATCTTACCCGGTTTACTCCTGATGCATTCAATACAACTGCCATGCTCTTACCCTCCTTAAATATTACGATTTATTTTAGGATTATAATATATTACTACTTTCTTCTCTATCGAAAATATCATTTGGAAGCAGGACGAAAAATTCTTTTGTTTCTGAAAGTTCCTCCTGACTGATTCCAAGCATTCCTTTTGTCCTGGTAAGCACCTCCCCATCTTTTAACACAACAATTTCTTCGGCCATGACTCCCGGCATTTTTGCATTTTTCTTCCCAACAGTTGAATACTGTAGTACATAAATTCCTGTCTGAAACTGTTTTGCCCACATTCTCCATAAAGGCTGTTCTATTTGCTGCTTCTTTTTTCCATTCTTTTCTCTCTTCTTTTCTTCTTTTTCTTCTGAAAACTGTATATAAATCTGCTCTATCTCTGACTTTTCTTTCGTCAATAGCAGTTTTGCTGCCTGCTCTTTTTGTATAATGCAGACTCCCTGTCCGGTAATCTGACTGACTAAAAGATTCCCTGAATCATAGATACCTTTGTATACTGCTTTTCTCCCTTTTCTCGATATTCTCACTTCATAGGTATATGTCTTAGAAATCTGAGTTGCATTTTCTTTTTTCTTTTTCATTTTCCATAGAAAAATCACTCCTGCGCTAAACCATATAACTGCCATCGCTTTCCACGCTGTTTTTCTTCCACCGACCGTTTTTATATGTATGCAGGATAAAAAAAAGGAAACCGCTCCACCCATCAGAAAAAGATAACACAAAAATAGACTGATTGTTTTTCCTATTTTTTTAACGGAACGTATTTTAAAAAGAATGTACAGAATGCTAAAAATCAGGAACCATTTTAAAATAATTCTACAATACGGGGGCAATTTCCCTGCTGTTCCTTCCCACAGAATATAAGAGAGGGAACAGGCCGATGCCCCGATTAAAATTGTCCTGTTTTTTATTTCTGGATATAAGTCTTTTTTTACAAACAACAGCAAAATATAATCTGCTGCCCAATTATATAAAAAAGAAAATAGGAACGGATATTCCGTTTTCATGGCACCTTCTATTGCTATGTGGTTAATTTATTATATAAATTGACATAAAAAAATGAGGTCGAAATAATAAAGAAAAAATCTTTAATATTCGACCTCCGGCGACAACGCCTGCCTAAAAGAGTGAAAACTCTTTATATTCTGTTGTTCTCTTCGACCTTATCTTCTTTTCTGCAAAAATTCTGGAATCTTAATCTCCATATCTCTGTTATCATATGTTCTCGAAGATTCTCGGCTGTCACTGCTACGGCCTGTACCAGTCTTGATAGCCTGTCCACTGTATGTAGGACCATTACTTTCTGCATTATTCTTATCTGCTGCTGGTTTACGGACTTTCACCGCAGATGCTCCCTTACCAGAAACATCATGAAGTCCGGTTGCAATGATTGTAATGCTTACTTCATCATCCGGTACATCTTCACTCTCTACATTACCAAAGATAATGTTCGCCTCATCACCGGCAACTTCTGTAAGATAAGATACTGCCTCATAAACTTCCTGGATTCCGATATCACCTGAGAAGTTAATGATAATATCGGTTGCTCCACTGACTGTTGTTTCAAGTAATGGACTTTCCATCGCACTCTTGATTGCATCAACAGCCTTGTCCTCACCACTTCCAACACCGATTCCGATATGAGCGATTCCCTTATCTCTCATTACTGTCTGAATATCGGCAAAGTCTAAGTTGATAAGTCCTGGCTTAAAGATTAAGTCTGTGATACCCTGAACACCCTGCTGTAAAACCTCATCTGCCTTACAGAATGCATCTTTAATAGATGTTCTCTTATCACAAATCTGTAATAGCTTATCATTAGGAATGATAATTAAAGTATCTACGTTCTCTTTGAGACGTTCAATACCATTGAGTGCATTATTCATACGAGGCTTACCCTCAAAAATAAATGGCTTTGTCACAACACCAACGGTAAGAATTCCCATCTCTTTTGCAATCTCTGCTACAACAGGCGCAGCACCTGTTCCAGTTCCGCCACCCATACCACAGGTAACAAATACCATATCTGCTTCTTTTACGAGTTCTGTAATCTCATCACGGTTCTCTTCTACGGCAGCAGCACCAATCTCTGGCTTGGCACCAGCGCCCAGTCCCTTTGTAAGCTTCTCTCCGATCTGCACTCTTGTAGGTGCCTTACATAAATCAAGAGCCTGTTTATCCGTGTTGATTCCAATCAGTTCTACCCCTTCGATAGCTTCGTCAACCATTCGGTTCACTGCATTGTTACCGGCTCCTCCGACTCCGATAACCAGGATTTTAGCTTGTGCTAATTCTTCGTTTGACATAATTTCCAGCAAGGTTTACTCCTCCTTATTCTATGTAAATATATAATTCATCCAATTTTACTTATCATAAATATATAATACGTTTTTTTATAGAAATAATCAACTAAAAAAATTGGATTTTTGCGTTTTTTTCTGACTTCTATGAAAATTCCCATAATTGCCTTGAAAAATCAGGAAAATATCGCCAGATGTTCTTTGTCTCTTACTTATCATTCTCTTTAAAAGTGACAATCGGTTTATCATCTGTATATAAATGCATATCAATGGTTCCTTTTTTGTAATTAGAAGAAACCGTCTCAAGTATAGAAGAAAGTTTTGACATTTTACCATCGAGATAAGAAGAGCTTCCTAAATATATCTTATATTTTGAAGAAGTTAATGTAATATCATCTTCCCCTTCAAAATGTATTTCTGAAACATTTAGTTTATATGTCGTAATTTTTTTCGTAATAGATACGATAGTATTAAAATAATTCTTTTTTACCGGAACTTTATTTTCAAGTATCTTTCTTTTCAGATTCATCTCATTGAATTTGACACCGGTTACAACCGGAACCCCCTCAAACAGAGTGTTTCTACTCTCCATCGCAATTCCATTTTCATTAAAATACACATATTCATTCATGTATTTAAAAACGCCTGTCCGAAGTTTCTCTTTCACTTTTACCTTCAGTATGTGACTGTCGTCATAACTCATTGATACTTTTTCGATAAATGGCAGATAGGTCTGATCAAAAATCTGATTCTGTGCGATCATCAGCAGCGTGTTATCTATATATCCATCCTCTTTCATCGCTTCAATGATTTCGGCATTCGTATAGGTATTATTTCCTGAAATCTGTATTTTCTGAATAGAAAAATCCGTAATAAGGAAATAAATACCCATCCCCAAAACAACCGCCAGACAGGCAAAAAGAAGAAGGATATGCCGCTTTCTGGGCTTATTATCTGCCACAAGTTTTAAATTTCTTTCCCCCATCTTTTTCTCCTATCTTTTACTTTTTCACGTTTATGTAACGGGATACTGACAGCACCAGTCCCATCTCTAATAGCATAAATACCAACGAACTTCCTCCATAGCTTATGAATGGAAGCGGGATTCCTGTATTGGGAATCGTGTTTGTTGCAACTGCAATGTTGATAAATACCTGAATACCGATATGGGCAATGACTCCAACAACAATCATAGAACCGTAAAGATCTGGTGCATTCACGGCAATCACCATAAAGCGCCATATCAGCGCAAAAAACAGAGCCAGCACGCACAACGCACCGAAAAGTCCAAGTTCCTCGCAAATAACAGAGAAAATCATATCATTATTCGCTTCTGGAAGGAATCCAAGCTTTTGCATACTCTGCCCAAGCCCCTTTCCAAACAGGCCACCGGAACCAATCGCATATAATCCCTGTATGGTCTGATGTCCCTTTTCAGAAGCTGCTGGATCAAGCCACACTGTAATACGCTCCATACGATATCCCTGTGTGAGAAGAAGTCCTCCCGCTCCAGCCACTCCAATAAGACCAATAACAACGAAAGGCACCAACAGAGGTGTAGCCACAAAAATCATAATAAAAGAGATTGCAAGAAGAATAATACAGGTACTCAGATTCTCAATACCGACAATTACGATAATCGGTATTGCAAAAAGAAATGGAATAACCATCTTCTTCCATTGTCGCATTTCTCTTGATTTACTGCTGATATAAGCTGCCAGAAAAAGGATGATTCCAATTTTGGCAAGCTCAGAAGGCTGTAAACTAAATGGCCCAATCGAAATCCATCTCTGAGAACCATGGCTCGCTGCTCCAATCGCAAAAGTAAGAAGAAGCAATCCGATGACTCCGCCATAAATCACCCAGGCAAACCACCATTTTTTCTGCCAGATATGATAATCTCTCGTAGCAATAAATAACATGCCACAGATTCCCATAGCAGCAAAAAGTGCCTGCTTTTTCACCCAGTATGTCGTATCATTATACAGGAGACTTGCCTTATAGGAACTGGTGGAATATAAAATTACAAGACCAAATCCTACCAGGAAAAGCACCAGGAATAATATAGAATAATCCATGGCCTGTGGCCGTCTTTTTGGTTTCTTCCAGGATTTCTTCTGCACAGCATTCACCCCTTAAACTTTCGGACGATTTCTTTAAATACCTTGCCTCGAACTTCATAATTTTTGAACATGCCCCAGCTTGCACATGCCGGTGAAAGTAAAACAGCATCTCCCGGTCTTGCCTTCTCTTTTGCAATGTTCATTGCTTCCTCAAAAGTATCTGCAAAAATGACGTTATGGAAACCGTGATTCTTTGCCGTGTCTGCAATTGCCTGTGCCGTTGCACCCATAACAATAAGATAACGTACTTTACCATGGAATGCATCGATCCACTCATCATAAGTAGACTTCTTATCATATCCGCCGCCTAGTAAAATCGTAGGCTTTGTCATAGCTGAGATTCCCTTGATTGCCGCATCCGGGTTCGTTCCCTTAGAATCGTTATAATAATCTACACCGTCTACCGTATCTACATATTCAATACGGTGCTCTACAGCAGTAAACTTCATAACAGCATCCCTGATCTGTTCTACAGGTACTCCCATATAATATGTTATGCCGATAGCTGCCAGAATATTTTCATGATTATGAGAACCGAGTAATTTTATCTCAGAAGTTGTACATACAGGAAGCTCCTTTCCATCTTCTTTGATGATAAAAGTATCTCCTCTTAATACAATTCCCTCATCAAGTTCTTCTAAACGACTGAACATGACAGGTCTCGCTGTTGCTTTTTTAGCCATCTCTCTCGTGATTGGATCATCATAATTTAATACGATAACCTGCTCTTTATTCTGCTTTTTAGAAATGGAGAACTTAGTATCTGCATATACTTCCATCGTACCATGTCGATCTAAATGGTCTGGAGTTACATTTAATACTGCACTTACTTCTGGCTGGAAATCAATCGTTGTCTCTAACTGGAAACTGCTGATTTCTGCTGCGATCACAGAATCTTCTGTTGTATCTAATGCGACGGAAGTAAATGGAATTCCGATGTTACCTACTACAAATACAGACTTATAGTATTCGCGTAAAATACTTCCCACTAATGCAGTAGTTGTTGTCTTTCCATTTGTTCCTGTAATAGCGGCAATCTTACCCTTTGCAAAATGCGCTGCAAGTTCAATCTCGCCCCACACTGGCTTCTTTCTGTCATAGAAAGCTTTTGCTACCGGTTTATGAATTGAAATTCCAGGGCTTAAAATCAGCATATCGTATTTATCTGCTAATTCCTCTTTAAATTCTCCTAACTCAAAAGAAATTTCCATTCCTTCTGGAAGCTTTGCAGCTACTGCCTCCTTATCAAGTTCTTCATTCCCATCATATATTGCTGCTGCAATTCCTGCTTTTCCTAATAAAGCTGCTGCACCAATTCCACTGATTCCGGCTCCGGCAATCAGTATCTTTTCACTCTTTAAATCCATGTTAACCTCCAAGTTTCGTATCTTTAAATAAAAACTCCACAAACGTGGTTGATCTTTATATTTTAGTGTTTATATTTTATAATATTTCTCTTTAATTCTATAAGTATCTTTTTATAGCTCTAAACCATGTGATATACCGCAAATTGAGGCGTGCAGATTGCAGAAATGATTTTTCAAACACTCTCTAGTAAGCAAGCATACCAATCAGACATAAAACAGCCGTTACAATAGAAAAGATAGAAACTACCTTTGTCTCCGGCCATCCTGATAACTCAAAATGGTGGTGAATTGGTGCCATTTTGAAAATACGCTTCTTTGTCTTTTTATAGTATGTTACCTGAATGATAACAGAAAGTACCTCAATGAAGTAGATAAATGCAACGATTGGTATAAACAGAGGAATCTTTAACATATATGCTGCAGATACGACAAATCCACCTAATGCGAGAGAACCTGTATCTCCCATAAATACCTTGGCTGGATGTGTGTTAAAGCATAAGAATCCAAGTAAGGCACCAATTACCGCACAAATTACAGGATGGATTCCCGCGTTTGTTCCAACAGCGATCACTGTTAAAAATACTGCAATTAATGTGGTTACGCTTGCTGCGAGACCATCCAGACCATCTGTAAAGTTCGCACCATTAACTGTTCCAAGTCCGGAATGATTCACCATGTAAAAGGCAAATACGGCTGTAATAACAATCTGTCCAAGCATCTTCTGTGCTGGTGTCAATCCAAGATTCCGCTTCATAACAACCTTGATATAGTCATCAAGAAAACCAATTAATCCAAATCCCAGTGTGACGAAAAGAATTGGGATAATCTTTTTGTAATCAGGAATATAGAACGCACTTCCGACTAAGATTCCCACTAAGAATAAGATTCCACCCATTGTTGGTGTTCCTGACTTTTTCAGATGAGATTCCGGTCCCTCTTCTCTGATAAACTGGCCAAATTTCAGCTTATGTAAGAAACTGATCAGCCCCGGCCCTAATATTAATGTAATAAAAAATGCAACTAATGCTGGTATTGCAATTGAATGATCCATAATCTAACCTCCATTTTATCTCTTTGTAATTTAAGACATTCTTACACAGTATAATCCTCTTTTCACAGATTATCAAGATATGGCAGGACATTTTGAAAAATTTCTGCCATAACCGGTGCTGCGATCACACCCCCATAGTAAGTTCCCTGCGGCTCGTCAATCAGTACAAGACCTAAAATTTGGGGATGATTCGCCGGTGCAAATCCGAGAAAAGAGGAAATATATTTGCCACTTCTTCTTGGAAGCTTCTCACTTGTTGCCGTCTTTCCTCCTACCCGGTATCCTTCCACCTGTCCGTTCTTTCCTGTTCCTTCTGCCACCACTGCTTCTAATACTTCCCTTAATGTCTGCGATGTTTCCTTTGAAACAGCTCCCGCCTTTTCTTTATATTCATACTCTGTAATCTCTTTTGTTACAGGATTTTTCTTCTCTAAAGCAAAATGCGGTGTTACAAGTCTTCCACCATTAATTCCTGCGCTGACCGCCCGCATAAGCTGTAGTGGTGTAATCTGTATCGACTGCCCAAAAGACATTGTAGCCAGTTCTACTGCACCAATCTTATCAAGCTTATGCATAATGGAATTTGCCTCTCCTGGAAGATCCACTCCTGTTCTTTCGTAAAGTCCAAGCTTGTGGTAATAGCGAAGCATATCTTTTGCCCCGACTCTTGCCCCAATTTCCATGAAAACCGGGTTGCAGGAGTTCATAACTCCCTGCTTAAAAGTTTCTGAGCCATGTCCCTGTGTTTTATGACAGCGTATCTTTCTATCTTCTACGATTTTAAATCCCGGACAGAAAAAAGAATCCTGCAACGTTACTTTTCTTTCTTCTAAAGCGGCCGTTGCCGTGATAATCTTAAATGTGGAGCCCGGTTCATAGGAGTCACTGATCACAGGATTTCTCCACATATCATTTAGCTTATCATTCTGATTTTTTCCTTCGGCCTCATATGCTTTTGTCAAAACAAATGGCTCATTTAAATCATATTCTGGAAGGCTTACCAAAGCATAAATCTCTCCATTTTGCGGATTCATTAAAATAACAGAAACCCGTTTTGCTTTCTTAACCTTAAGAACTTTCTCGGCTGCCTGCTGTACATAACATTGCACATTATAGTCAACAGAAAGATACAGATCATTGCCATTTACCGGCTCCACCCGGGTTTCTGCCGCATTTTCAATCTCGATTCCCTGATAATCTGTAAGGGTCAAAATCTTTCCATCTGTTCCCTTCAGCACATCATCATAACGGGATTCTATTCCTAAAATTCCCTGATTATCTGCACCGGCAAACCCTAATACTTTTGATGCCAATGTTCCAAACGGATAGTATCTTTTATAATCTTCATCTACCTTTACTCCGTCAAGACCAGCTTCCCTTATCTCATCTGCCACACTCTTTGGCACATTACTCTTTATTTTTTCTCTCGAAGATACCTTTTCTACCTTCTTTTTTACTTCCTCTTCCGAAAGAGCAAGCTTTTGCGACAGTAGTTTTATTACCTTTTGTGGTTCTTTTATCTGATAATAGATCACAGAAACGGAACAAACTGCCTGATTATCTGCCAGCACAATACCATTTCTGTCATAGATTTTCCCTCTGGCAGCCTTGATCGTCCTCTCCCTCTGTTCGATATTTAATGCTTTTTTGCTTAATTCTTCGGAACGAAAAATCATAAGATAGCACAGTCTTCCTGCAAGCAGAGTAAATCCTAAAATAAATGCTCCAAATACAAGGGTATACTTCTCTTTTTGAAATGTATGAACCTTTATCGCTCTCACCCTGCAAAATGTTTTAATAGAAGTATACGCAGAAATTCTGGTCTTATTACTAACATGCCATCATGATTTTTCAAACACGCTCTAAATTCGCTGTTACTGATTCGCTGCATCCTTCGTATTCTTTTTACTTTTTGTCGTGCTGCTGCTTGTGTTCTTTTTATTTTTTGTCGTATTGCTGCTGGCTTCTGTTGTAGCACTGGTCGTATCGTCCTTCTGTTCAGTGCTGGCATTATCTGTATTAGATGTATCTGTTGTTTCTGGCTTTATGCCCAGCACATCCACGATTTCTTCCATGCAGGCTTTTTCTAACTCTACTGCCAGTCCGGCATTTGCCTGGAATGAAACATTTGGCTCATCAATCGTTACATAGATTAAGAGCTGCGGGCTTTCTACTGGGGTAAATCCAATAAAGGAAATATAATAATCCTTTTTATTTCTTGGAATTTTTTCGGCAGTACCCGTTTTACCACCAATACTATAGCCTTCAATCTGTGCTTTTGTTCCTGTTCCAGACTCCACTGTCTGCTGCATATAAGAACGGATTGTCGCTGAAGTTTCTTCGGAAATGGTCTTTCTTAACACTTCTTTCCCGATATCTTTTACTACAGCCCCATTATCACTCTGAATCTGCTTTACAATATGCGGACGATAATAATTGCCGCCATTAATAAGAGAACAAAATCCTGCTGCCATCTGCATCATCGTACAGTTAAAGTTCTGACCAAAAGCATTCGTTGCTAAAGTTACACTATTGGAATAATTCGATGCATTGTATACAAGACTCTTTGTATCTGTCTCACCTGGAAGGTCTATTCCAGTACTTCGTCCAAATCCGAAAATATTCTGATATTTATAAAAAGTATCTGCTCCTTCTTTAAATCCAATGTTCATCATTGCTACATTACAAGATTTTGCCACCGCATCTTTTAATGTAATGTTTCCATGGACATGGGAACATCCGATGTTACGCTTTCCTACCATAAGAGAACCTGTACAAAAATAATTCTCATTGCCAGTAAGTGCCCCACTCTCAAGTCCTGTTGCCACGGTAAATGGCTTATAGGTAGATCCCGGTTCATTTGTATCACTTATAATGGAGTTTCTCCATAATTCATTAAACGCATCATAGATTGTTTTCTGGTCATCTGTTTTCTTTTTTGTGCTATCTTTGGAATCTTCAGAAGCATCTTCACTATTCGTAGTTTCCTCAGCCTGTTTCTGCTTTGTGTAAGCTTTCATCTTATCAATCTCACTTTGAGAATAAAGAGATAAAAGACTTTTCTCATCCATCGGCTTATTCAGATTATATGGATAAGAACTTGTCATTCCGAGAATTTCTCCATTCTGCGGATTCATGACAAGAATATTCGTAACCTTACTTCCGATCTTATCATCAAAATCTTTTAACTTCTGCTCAATAATCTTCTGAATCTGCATATCAATCGTGCTGACAACAGAATTTCCATTCTTAGGTTCTTTTACAGACTGCTCCTGGTCAAGCTCCTCATTAAAATAATAGTATGCACGACCGTTCACTCCGTTTAACTGACTATTATAATATTGTTCGATTCCCCAGTTACCAACATTACCTGAAGATGTATACCCAAGAACACGGCAAGCAAGAGAATTATACGGATAAACCCTCTTATAATCTTCCTCAAAAGAAACTCCCTTTACCATCTTGGCACTTTCTATCTTTGCTTTCTTTGCTTTTGAGACTCCTTTCGCAGAAGCATCCGCTAAGTCTAAGAACTTCTGAAACTTCTCCACTTCGTCATATGTCATATTCTTTTTATATACTTCATAATAAGAGTATGGATTATCCTCAATCGTCTTCTTTAATTTACTCTTACTAAATCCAAAATACTCATGAAGCGCATTAATGGTCGCTTCTTCATATTTTTTATCTTGAAGCAAAATATTCTGCGGTTCCAGTATGAGTGTATAAATCTTCTCATTGGTAGCCAGGATATTTCCATTCCTGTCATAAATCTTGCCTCTCTCAAACGGCAGAATTGTACTGTCATGTTTTTGCTGACTTAGAACTGCTGTCTCATATTCTTTTCCCTTTGTTGCTGTCACATAGCATAATTTCACCACCAAAATCAAAAAGAGGAAGATGATACCTCCAAATACCAATATCAGCTTCCCTTTCATTGGGGTGGTAAGTCGTCTGTCTGCTTTTTTCTTCTTCGCCACTTTACTACCACCTGTTCTTTATCTGCTTTAATCTACACTTTCATATTGCCGGAAATAATCGTCAGAATCCCTCTGATACAAAAGGACATCGGAATCCTTCGGATAAATCATATGTAACTTCTTCTCGGCATAATCTTTAATCTGATCCAGATTGATTGATTTATCAATTTCAGCCTGAATCGCACTCTGTTTACTTTCTAAACTTGTCTTTTCAGTTTTAAGGTCAGAAATCTGTTTCTCCATCACATTAAGCTGTGCATTCGCATGAAGATAAAACATTGCTGCTGCAGAACATATGATTACCGCAATCAATGCTACCAGCGTATACTTCCAGTCAAATGCAAGAAACTTCGCCGCATTCTTCTGAATAGCTGCCGCTGCTTCTGAATCTGCTGCTTTATTCCCCGTTCTTCTTTGTTCGGGTCTTCTCACATTCTTCTTTGCAGGAACTGCCTTTGCTGTCTGCTTCCCTGCCGTATCTGTTTCTAACTTTCTGACGTTGCTTCCATAAATGTATTCATAACGTTCTGATGTATTACGAAGTGCCATATTCTACCTCCAACACGATAAAATGTCTCTATCCTTCTGTGATTCTCCTCTCAAAAACACGAAGCTTTGCACTCTTAGACCGACTGTTCTCCTCAAGCTCTTCCTTACCAGGCACAATTGGTTTCCTTGTGATAACCTTTCCCTTTGATACTCTGCCACATACACAAACCGGAAATTCCGGCGGGCAAATACACGGCCTCTCACTGGTACGGAAAATATTCTTTACGATTCTGTCTTCTAAAGAATGGAATGTAATAATCGCGATTCTTCCCTCATCATTAAGAAGATCAATCATGTCCTCTAAATTATTCTTCAGCACATCAAGCTCATGATTTAACTCAATACGGATTGCCTGAAAAGTCTTCTTCGCAGGATGTCCTCCTGTAGCGCGCACCTTTTTAGGGATGGCTGCCTTGATAACCTCAATCAGCTGACCTGTTGTCTCAATCGGAGCCTTCTGTCTTGCCTGGACAATATGCTTTGCGATATTCTTTGCAAACTTGTCCTCCCCGTAATTACGGATAATATGATACAGCTCCATCTCGCTATAATCATTCACGATATCTTTCGCAGTCTTTGTCTGTCTCTGATCCATACGCATATCAAGAGGTACATCTTCCCGGTAAGTAAAGCCTCTCTCAGCATTATCAAGCTGATAAGAGGATACTCCTAAATCAAGCAGGATTCCATCTACCTTGGGGATTCCCAAATCTCTCAGTACTTCCTTCATCTGTGCATAATTGCTTCTTACAATCGTTACTTTATCCTTATACGGTTTCAGACGCTTTGTCGCAGCTTCGATTGCTTCGCCATCCTGATCGATACCAATAAGCCTTCCGTCCTCTCCTAATCGTTTTACGATTTCAGAAGAATGACCTGCACCTCCTAAAGTGCCATCTACATAAATTCCGTTCGGTTTAATTGCCAGAGACTCAATTACTTCCTCCAGCATAATCGATTTATGAACAAATTCCATTTTTACCTCCGTGTTCCATTTAAATTTTATTTTATATCAATAAGCCATCTAATGCAATATAAACCTGCTGTTATTTTCAATGTTTTATCTGCAAATTTCCAGAGCGTGTTTTTCAAACACGCTCTAAAGAAAAAGAACGATTGTCCACAAAAAACAACCGTTCCCCTTTTTCTGTTATTTCATCCTATAACAAATCTTTTTATTATAGAATTATTGTTCTTTTATTATAAAATTTCTCTCTGGTTTGACTCTAAACCATTACGAACTCACCTGTTACTGATTTGTTGCTCGCCACCTGCAGATGTGGAGTCATCTCACATCTGATATACATTATCTCATAAAATCCGTATAAACCGGCAATACAATCTCCGGCTTATCGTACATTACGATTTCCCCATCATGCATCCAGATAATCTGATCACATAAATCCTCTAAAGTAGACATACTGTGCGATACGATAACTACGGTACGGTCTCTCTTAGAAATGAGTTCTTTCATCTTGTTGTAGCTCTTCTTCTTAAACTTCTGGTCACCTACACTAAGTACCTCATCAATGAGCATAATCTCTGTCTCAAGAATCGCTGTGATAGAGAATGCAAGCTTAGAATACATACCACTAGAATATGTCTTTACCGGCATATCAATGAAGTTACCGATTCCGGCAAATTCAATAATCTCCGGCATCTTCTCAATAATAAACTCTCTTGAGAATCCAAGGAGCATACCAGATAAAATGATATTCTCTCTTCCGGAAAGTTCATTCTTAAATCCTACACCGATAGAAAGTAATGAAATCGTATGTCCATGAAGATCAAGCTCTCCACTATCCGCAGAGAAAATTCCTGCGATTGCACGAAGC